>ERZ778017.3080-NODE-3080-length-12325-cov-45.431377_pt1 | contig 12325 bp, 14 predicted proteins | sample MGYA00375747_ERZ778017 | MGnify/ENA primary metagenome ERZ778017 (study PRJEB29350, sample SAMN05509838) | bioreactor metagenome | biome: bioreactor; material: wastewater | place: South Africa: University of Cape Town | collected 2014-03-17 ... | reverse complement strand
AAGCCGCGATCGGCGGATTTCCAAGCTTTGCCGTAGCGCTGGCGCCGAGGGGCGGTACCGCGAAAACCAGTCATTGAGCGGCGCCGCCGCTTCGCCTAAGGCAGGTCGATGACCGTATATTTCCACGAAGAAGACCTGCCCGAAGGGGCGATCGGCCCCGGCCCCGTCGCGATCGACACCGAGACCATGGGCCTCAACCCGCTGCGCGACCGGCTGTGCCTCGTGCAGATCAGTGACGGCAAGGGCGACGAGCATCTGGTGCGATTCGGCCCCGGCAGCCGCTATGACGCGCCGGTGCTCAAGGCGATCCTCACTGATCCTGACCGGCTGAAACTGTTCCATTTCGCCCGTTTCGATATTGCCGCGATGCAGCAGGCGCTCGGCGTCGTCACCGCCCCCGTCTATTGCACCAAGATCGCGTCGAAGCTGGTGCGCACCTACACCGACCGTCATGGCCTCAAGGAACTGGTCCGCGAACTGCTGGGACAGGATGTGTCGAAGCAGCAGCAGTCGAGCGACTGGGGTGCCGCCGAACTGAGCGAGGCGCAGCGCGACTATGCCGCGAGCGATGTCCGCTTTCTGCACGCAATGAAGGAGGTGCTCGACGCCCGCCTTGCGCGCGAGGGGCGCACCGAACTCGCACAATCCTGCTTCGATTTCCTCCCGACGCGCGCCGCGCTCGACCTCGCCGGATGGCCCGAGGTCGACATCTTCGCGCATAGCTGACGGGGAGCCGCCGCGGGTGTCCGAACGCGCCGAAATCGACCGTACGATGCGCCGCCTGTGGGCGGCCAGCGGGTCGCGCCACGACCGCGTGGTGCGCATTTTGCGCTACGGCCTGCCGCTGGTTATCGGCGTTGTTGCGGCAGTGCTCGTCTTTTCGCCCTTCACCCAGCGCAGCGAGGTCAGCTTCCTGCTCGCCAAGGACAAGGTCGAAGTGGCGAAGGAGCGGATGAAGGTCGTACGCGCCGAATATCGCGGCCAGGATACCAAAGGCCAGCCCTTTGCGCTCATCGCGGATAGCGCGGTGCAGAAAAGCTCGGCCGAACCGATCGTGCGGATGAACGGACTGTCCGGGGCAATCAAACTGGCCGACGGCCCGGCGACGATCGCCGCCGCGAACGGACAATATGACATGGACAGCGAAAAGGTGACCGTGCCGGGACTGGTCCAGGTCAAGGGCGCCGACGGCTATCGCATCGATGCGAACAATGTCGCCATCGACCTCAAGAATCGCAGCCTTGTCGGTACCGGCGGCGTTAATGGCGCGTTGAACATCGGCAATTTTTCCGCCAACGAACTGACCGCCGACCTCGACCAGCGGATCGTCCGCCTGTCGGGGAACGCCCATCTTCGGATCAACCAGGGAGCGCTCAAATGAAGGGGCTTTGGACCGTGAAGAGCCTGACGCTGGCCGGCGCCAGCTTCGTGCTGACCAGCCTGGCGATTCTGGCGGGCGGACATGGCGGCGGCGCGGCCTATGCGCAGGCGCTGGCAAATCACAACAGCAACGCCCCCGTCGATTTCGACGCGGGCAGCATCGAGGTGCAGGATCGCGCCGACCGCGTCGTGCTGGCGGGCGGCGTGCGTGTAACGCAGGCGGGGCTGACCGTCGTCGCACCGCGCATGACCGTCGCCTATACCCGCGCCGGCAACACCGACGTCAACCGGCTCGACGCGACGGGCGGCGTCACCGTCACCAAGGGCAATGAAACGGCGAAGGGCAATGTCGCGATCTACGATCTCGACCGGCGGCTGATCACGATGGTCGGCAATGTCCAGTTGACGCAGGGCGCGAACCGCCTGTCGGGCGGGCGGCTTGTGATCGACCTCAACAGTGGCCGCGCGACGGTCGACGGTCGCGGCGCTGCCCGCGGCCCCGACGGCAATCCGGTCACCGACGGTTCGGGCGGCCGCGTCAAGGGCACCTTCAGCGTACCGCAAAGAAACCAGTAACGCTGTCCGTTAAGCGTCGCGCAAGCCGCGCGCGCAAGGATGGTTTCGGGGACCAGACCCATTGCGGTGCCGGGGGGCGGCCGCGCGATCAAGGCGTGTTCCGATGCGTTATGCCCCCCTGCTCCCCGTCCGCCGCCCGATGTTCGGACGGCGCCACGCGACGCCCGAAACCGAGCCGGTCCGTCCGACCCGCGAGGAGCGAAAACTCGCGGAAGCGGTGATGCATCATGTCGGACCGACGCGCGCGCGGTAATCGGCCAGTTGCCATTTCAGTCCCGGCCGTTGCGGCCGCGAGCCCCGATCAATCGCCCTCGGCTTCGACCTTCGGCTTGCGCACTTCGCTGACCAGCAGCTTGTCGATCTTGCGGCCGTCCATATCGACGATCTCGAACCTCCAGCCGCGATCGGTAAAGGCCTCTCCTTCCTCGGGCAGATGCTTGAGGATCGCAAGCGCGTGGCCTGCGGCGGTCGCATAGTCGCGGTCGTCGTCGAGTTCGATCCCCAGCCGCTCGGCCATCTGGTCGGCGGGCATCGACCCGGCGATCAGCAGGCTGCCATCCTCGCGCTCGACGACGAAGGGTTCGCTGCCGATATCCTGATCGGACGCGAACTCACCCGCGATCGCGGACATCAGGTCGGCGGGCGTCACCAGTCCATCGAAATGGCCATATTCGTCGTGAACGAGCAGCATCGGCACTTCGGCAAGGCGCAACGCCGCAAGCGCGTCCATCGCATCGATCTGGTCGTGGATGACCGCGGCGCGGCGCATCAGCCGCTCAAGATCGATCGGATCGCCGCGGAACAGCGCCGCCGCGATATCGCGCGCCTGGACCACGCCGACGATATCGTCGACCGACCCGCGCGCGACCGGCAGACGGCTGTGCGGCGTTTCGAGCAGCTTGTCGCGCACACCCTTCGCATCGAGCGTGATGTCGATCCAGTCGACATCCTTGCGCGGCGTCATCACTTCGCGCACCGGCCGGTCGGCAAGCCGCACAACGCCCGAGATGATCGCGCGCTCGCTCTCCTCGATCACGCCCGATTTCGACGCCTCGGCGACGATCAGATGCAGTTCCTCGGCGGTCACCTGATCGTCCGATTCGCGCTTGAGACCGAGCAGGCGGAACACCAGACCCGAACTGTTGTTGAGCAGCCAGACCAGTGGAGCCGCAATGCGCGCAAGCCAGAACATCATCGGCGCGACGAAGATCGCGATCCGTTCGGGCGCACGCAGCGCAAATTGTTTGGGGACAAGCTCACCCGCGATCAGCGAGGCATAAGTCGTAAGCGCGATGACGAGGGCGAACGCCACCGTGCGTGCGGTGTCGGCATCAAGGCCGGTCCATGCCTGCAACCGTTCGGCGACGGGCTGGCCCAGGCTGGCCCCCGAATAGGCGCCCGTCAGCACGCCGATCAGCGTGATACCGACCTGCACCGTCGACAGAAAGCGGCCGGGGTCGGAGGCAAGCTGACGCGCAATCCTTGCCCCACTGCTGCCGCGCTTCTCGGCGGCCTGCAACCGCGGGTCGCGCGCCGAAACGATCGCGAGTTCGGACATGGCGAAAACGCCGTTGAGCAGGATAAGGATCAGGATGATCGCCACATCCGACCAGGGAAAAGGGGTCATTGGGCGGTCGTACGGCGCTGGCGCGCCCGGCCCCTGTCAGTTTCGGTCATGCCGGTCCTATAGGCCAAAGCCGCGGTGCTGCACAATGGTGACGACATCGGCACGCTCAGCCAGCGTTCAGCATGAATGACGGAACGGAAAGCGCGATCATATGTTATCCTTGTGGTCGTGGCATCGCATGGACCGGCGATGCCCAAAAAAGGGAGCCAGAAATGAACAAGAGGACGATCAAGCTCGCGGCCGTCGCCAGCCTTGGCGCGCTCACGCTGACCGGTTGCGTCACCGACCCCGAAACGGGCAAGCAGCGCATCTCCAAGGCCGCGATCGGCGGCATCGGCGGCGCGCTCGGCGGCTATCTGCTCGGCGATCTCGTCGGCGGACGCAACGACCGGACCGAAAAGATCCTGGGCGCGGGCATCGGCGCCGTCGCCGGCGCGGGCGTCGGCTATTATATGGATCAGCAGGAAAAGAAACTGCGCGAACGCACCGCAGGCACCGGCATCGATGTCGAACGCCAGGGCGACCAGCTCGTGCTCAACATGCCCGGCGACGTGACATTCGACCTCAACAGCGCGGTCGTGAAGTCGCAGTTCCGTGGCGCGCTCGACAGCGTCGCCTCGACCCTGTCGGAATATCCGAGCACCTATATCGACGTTTACGGCCACACCGATTCACAGGGCAGCGAAACCTATAATCAGGGGCTGTCCGAACGGCGAGCGGCGTCGGTCGCCGATTATCTGGCGGGCCGCGGCGTAAACCGCGCGCGCATGGCGACGATGGGCTATGGCGAAACGCAGCTCAAATGCGCGCCCGAACGCACGCAGGCCGACTATCAGTGCAACCGCCGCGTCGAAATCCGCATCGCGCCGGTGACGCAGGCGGACGTGGCCGCCGCACAATAAAGTCCATTCCCGTGGACAATGGAAAGGGCGTCGCCGGCAGGTGGCGCCCTTTTCCTTGTCAGGCGAGGCTCGAGAAGCTCGCTTTCAGCCCGTCGATGACGAACTGCGCCGCGAGCGCCGCGAGTAGCACGCCGAGCAGGCGGGTGATGACAGCCTCGCCCTTGTTGCCGATCAAGCGCATGAACGGCCCGGCGAGCAGCAGCGCCGCGAGCGTCAGCAGCAGTACGAGCAGCAGTGCGCCGAAAATCACCAGCGCGCGGTCAAGCCCGCTGTTCTGCGACACCAGCAGCATCACCGACGCAATCGATCCCGGCCCCGCGAGCATCGGCATCGCCATCGGAAACACCGACACATCTTCGACCTCGGGAGTCGCCATCAGCTTTTCGGCGCGCTGTTCGCGGCGCTCGGTGCGCTTTTCGAACACCATATCGATCGCGATGATGAACAGCATTACCCCGCCCGCGATACGGAAACTGTCGAGATCGATGTGCAGGAAGCTGAGCAGCGCCTCGCCGAACATCGCGAAGAAGATCAGGATGAAACCGGCGATCAACGTCGCGCGGATCGCCATCGACCGCCGCTGCACCGCGCTCGCCCCCGTCGTCAGGCTGGCGTAGATCGGCGCGCAGCCGGGCGGATCAATGACGACAAAAAGCGTCACGAAGGCCGAGATGAAAAGGTCGATCATGGCTGTTTCGGCGCCGCGATGCGGTCATCGATAACGGTCGTCATGTCATGCCCGTCCCACAGCCGCACGGTGATGCTGCGCGATCCGTCGGGGCGCACGATCGATGTCCAGTTCAACGTCTGGTCGCGCGACATGCCGACCATCATATCGTCGCCCTCCGCAGCGGCGGTTACCGTGGCGCCCGGCTTGCCGGTGCAGGTCGCCTGCTTCGATTCGATGAAGTCGGGCGCTGCGCGCGGGGTCGCAAGCGCATCGCCCGAATCGAGCAGCCAGCGCATGTCGCCCTTCATCGGATCGCGCGACCACACGGTGGTGAAGAATCCCTGCGCCGGACCCTTCTGCCATGCGCCCGTCGTCACGCCGTTGTTGCCGTCACAGCTTACGAACACCTTGTGCGGTTGCCAGCGCACCGCCTCGGCCGGATCCTTCTGCGCCTTCAGCCAGTCGCGGGCGTTGACCCGCTGCGGCACGAACATCACCGCGTCGGGCGCCGCGGTTTCACGAAAGGCCGTCCATTGCCCCTTTTCCTGCGCCAGCCGCGCGAAGGCGATTTCAGCCGCGATAAAGCCGCTCGGATTCGCCGAAAGCGGGCGCTTGCGTGCCTCGGGCCCCTGCGGCGCGCAACCGGCGAGCGTCGTCAGCACAAGCCCGGCAAGGAGCAGTCGGCGCATCAGAAACCCTCCGGATCGGCGAGGCCGGCGCGGCGGTGGGCGGCGACCAGCGTGTTGCGCAGCAGGCAGGCAATCGTCATCGGGCCGACGCCGCCGGGCACCGGGGTGATCGCGCCCGCCACCGCCGCCGCGCTGGCGTAATCGACGTCACCGGCGAGTCGCCCCTTGGTCGCGCCCGCTTCGGGCGGCAGGCGATTGATGCCGACGTCGATGACCACCGCGCCGGGCTTGATCCAGTCGCCCTTGACCATTTCGGGCCGGCCGACCGCCGCCACGACGATATCGGCGCGGCGGACCAGATCGGGCAGATCGCGGGTGCGGCTGTGCGCCATGGTCACGGTGCAATTGGCGCCAAGCAGCAGCGCCGCCATCGGCTTGCCGACCAGAATCGAGCGGCCGATCACCACCGCATCCTTGCCGCCAAGATCGCCGAGCACATCCTGCAACAGCAACAGACAGCCATAGGGGGTGCAAGGCACCATGCCCGGGATGCCGAGCGCGAGCCGTCCGGCGCTGACCGGGGTCAGCCCGTCGACGTCCTTTTCGGGATCGATCGTCGCCACCGCGCGCTGCTCGTCGAGATGGTCGGGCAGCGGAAGCTGGAGCAGGATGCCGTCGACCGCGGGATCGGCGTTGAGCGACGCGAGCAGCGCCTCGACCTCATCCTGGCTCGCGGTTGCGGGCAGGCGATGTTCGAAACTCGCCATGCCGGCGGCGACCGTCGCCTTGCCCTTGGAGCCGACATAGACGGCGCTCGCCGGATCGTCACCGACGAGCACGACCGCCAGCCCCGGCACGCGACCGGTCGCGGCTTCGAACGCCGGGACGGCGCCGGCAATGCGTGCGCGCAGCCCGGCGGCGAACGCCTTGCCGTCGATGATGCGCGCTTCGGTCGCGACGGACATCAGGCCATTCCGCTCGAATAGGCGAGGCGCGCGAGATAGCCCAGCACCGGCCCCTGAATGATGATGATCAGGATCAGGACGAGCATCGGCGTCAGGTCGAGCCCGCCGAAATCGGGCATGATGCGCCGGAACGGCCGGTAGAGCGGCTCGGTGATGCGGTCGAGCATCATCCACAGCTGCGCCACGAAGTCATTGTGGGTGTTGATGACGTTGAAGGCGATCAGCCACGACATCACCGCCTGCGCGATGATGAACCACCACAGGACCGTCAGGATGATGTCGACGATCTGGATGAGCATGAGAAGCAAGGCGGGTCTCCGTAAAGGGGGGTCTTGCAGGCCCTCTTAGCGGTGAATGAGCGTGCCTGCACCCCTTGCGGTGAAAATTTCGAGCAGCATCGCATGCGGAACCCGGCCGTCGAGGATAACCGCGGCATCGACCCCCGCATCGACCGCCGCGACGCAGGTTTCGACCTTCGGAATCATGCCGCCGGTGATCGTCCCGTCGGCCTTCAACGCGTCGATCGCCGGGCGGTCGAGGTCGGTCAGCAGAGCGCCCGACTTGTCGAGCACTCCGGCCACGTCGGTCAGCAGGAAGAAACGCCGCGCACCGAGCGCGCCGGCGATCGCCCCGGCCATGGTGTCGGCGTTGATATTATAGGTCGCGCCATCGGCGCCGAGCGCCACGGGGGCGACGATGGGGATGAAATTGTCGGCAGACAGCCGCTGCAGGATCGTCGGGTCGACCGCGACGGGTTCGCCGACGAAGCCCAGGTCGACGTGGCGTTCGATCCCCGAATTGGGATCGGGCTCGGTGCGGTGGACCTTTTCGGCCAGCACCAGATTGGCGTCCTTGCCCGACAGGCCGATCGCGCGGCCGCCAAGCCCCGCGATCCATCCGACGATTTCCTTGTTGATCTTGCCCGCCAGGACCATTTCGGCGACCTCTGCGGTAGCAGCGTCGGTGACGCGCAGCCCGCCGACGAATTGCGATTCGATGCCGAGCTGTTTGAGCATCGCGCCGATCTGCGGCCCGCCGCCATGGACGACGACGGGATTGATCCCCACCGCCTTCAGCAGCACCACATCCTCGGCAAAGTCGCGCTGCGCCTCGGGATCGCCCATCGCGTGGCCGCCGTATTTGATGACGAAGGTTTCGCCCGCATAGCGTTGCAGATAGGGCAGCGCCTCGACGAGCGTTTCGGCCTTGGTCAGCAGATCGGGCATGGTCGTGGGATCGGTCATCGTCATCATTCCGCAGTCTTCGCGTCGAGGCTGCGGCCGAGCGCGACGAGGCCGGTGATCACCGCCGGGATGACGACGATCGACAGCGCGACCTTGGCCAGCATCTGTCCCGCCATCAGATTGGCGATCGGGAAAACGCCGTAAAAGGCGATGGTGACGAACAGCAGCGTGTCGACGATCTGGCTGAGCGCGCTGGCGACTGCGCCGCGGATCGCGAGCCAGGTCGACCCCGTCCCCGCGCCTTCACGGCCGCGCAGTTTGGAAAAGATAGTGACGTTCAGGAACTGCGACGTGCCATAGGCGACGATACCCGCCGCCATCAGGCGCGGCGTTTGCCCCAATATCATCTCGAACGATGCCAGCCGGGCAGGGTCCATCTCGGGCGCGGCGGGGACGAAATAGACGAGCGAGGTCAGCATGATCGACAGGATCAGCGGCACGAAACCCCACAGCACCAGCCGGTTCGCAGTCGCCTGTCCGTGCAGCTCGGACACGGTGCTCGACAGCGCGACGAGGATCAGGAACGGAAAAATCCCGGCCTCGACCGCAAGACCGGCGCCCAGCGCGACCTGCTTGTTCCCGAGCACGCCGGCGAGCACGACCATGCCGCCATAAATGATCGTGAACAGGAAAAGCGAAGGGGTGATCGTGCGCGGCAGCGCGGTCGAAGTCGGTTCGGTCATCGGCGCCCGATAGTCGCTTTTGCGACGCGTGGAAAGATGCCGGTCAATCGGCGGGATTATACTTGGCGAGGAAGGATTCGATCGATTGCAGCAATAGCAGCCGATCGGCCTCGCGCGTGAAATAATGATCGGCGAGCGGCAGCGAGACGAAGTCCACCGTCTTCCCCGCCTTGGTCATCGCCGCATACATCCGCGCCGACTGGCTATGATCGACCGTCACATCCTTCTTGCCGTGGATCAGCAGCAGCGGCGTCTTGATCCGGTCGATGGCGTTGATCGGCGACACCGCTGCGAAATCGGGGGTCATGCGCTTCCACTGCGTCCGGTACAGATTGGCGCGCAACGTGCCGCCGAAATCATTGACCTCGCGCCGCAGATTGGCGACCCCGGCGATCGAGATCGCGCAGCGATACTGGTCGGGATCCTTGGCAATCCCCCACATCGCCGCATAACCACCGTAAGAGGCGCCGACGATGCACACGCGCTTGGGATCGGCGATCTTTTCGGTGACCGCCCAGCGCACGCCGTCGGTCACGTCATCCTGCATCGCAAAGCCAAGTTGCCCCTCGCCGGCCTTTTCGAACTCGGCGCCATAGCCGGTTGAGCCGCGAAAATTGGGCTGCAATACCGCATAGCCGCGTTCGGCGAGGAACTGCGCCCAATAATCGTAGGTCAGCTCGTCCTGGCCCCACGGTCCGCCGTGCGGCAGCACGATGAACGGCAGGTTGGTTGCCGCTCGGCCCCGCGGCATCGTCAGCACGCCCTCGATCTCCAGCCCGTCGCGCGCCTTGTACCGGACGAGCTTCGCGCGCGAGAGGCGCTTCGCCCCGATCTGTTCGTTCATTGCCGCAAGACGCGACATATCGCCGGTCGTCGAATCATAATAATAGAGCAGCCCCGGATTGTCGGGGGTGCTGATCCGCACCAGCATTTTCGTCAGGTCGCGACTATAGCTGTCGATCCGGACACGCGCCGCGCGGGCCGTCGCGTCCAGCGTATCCTGATGCGCTGCCATCGCCGGGTCGAGCCAGCGCACCGGCTTCAGATCGTCGGCGACGTGAACGCCGAGTAGCTTCGATCCGTCGGGCGCGCGAATGGCGCCTGATATGTCGCCCGCGTCGGGTGCAACGACCGTGCGGACTTCGGCACCGGTAGCAAGATTGACCTCGGCAATCGCGGTCTTGCCATCGTCCCGGTCCTTGTAAACCAACCCGTTGTCGGTGCCGTCGACGAAGAGGATCGGCACCGTCAGCCGCTCGTCATCGCGTAGCGAAGCGCGCTCGATCGACCGGAAAGCCCCTTCTCCGGCGCCACGATAGAGCAGCGTGGCCCGGGTCGTATCGTCGCGATAGCCGATGCCGTAGCGCACCCGGCCGAGATGGTCGGCGCCCCATTCCATGACCCCGGTGCGCGACCGCAGTTCGGTCTTCTTGCGCCCCGTCTTCACATCGATGCGGTATACGGCGGGCCAGAAATCGGCGTTGTCATATATCGAGTCCTGACCCGCGACCAGAATTTCGCTGCTGCCGTCCTTGGGCAGCCAGACGACATCGGACGCATTCTGGCCCTTGAGATCCCATAACAGCCGCGTGATCTTGCCCGAGGTCCGGTCGATGGCGATGATGCGGGTAACGTACCAATTGTCGGCCTCCACCGCCATCAACGCGCGCAGGCCGACGAGCAGATGATCGTCGTTGACCCAGGTCAGCCAATCGATTTCGGTCTGGTCGGGAACCGCAATGATGACCGATTTGCTCTGATCGCCCAGCACGGGAAGGATGCCGATCCGCTGTTCCCCACGGACCGCGAACAGGCCCGCCATATGCGTTCCGTCGGGCGATAATTCGGTATTTTCCGCAAAGGGAAGCTGCGCAAAGGCGGCCGTGGGCAATGGCGGAGCGGGGGTCGATGCGGTCGTGGCGGGCGCCTGCGCCGCCGCGGGCACGGCCGCCTGCACCAGCGCGCATATCGCCAAAATTACATGTCCCGCAACGCCAGTCCGCATCATATTCCCCCTGTTTCAGCGCTGCCTATCAAGCCGTCACGGAGCCGCCAAGCGGGATCGCTGCCGTTATGGATGACTGCAATGCTCCGCCGCCCCCCTTGCCCGATCCGCAAAGCCCGCTAGACAGGCGCAATAAACTTGCGGGGGACGCAAAACACTTATGGGACATCTTATCGGCCTGCTCGGCATCGTTGCATTGCTTGCGATTGCCGTGCTGTTTTCATCGAACCGTCGCTGGATTCGCCTGCGCGTCGTCGTGCCGGCCTTTCTGTTGCAGGCCGGGTTCGCGCTGCTGGTGATCGGTACGCCGTGGGGCCGCGCGATCATTCAGGCGATGTCGACCGGCGTCGCCAATCTTCTGGGTTATGCCAAGGCGGGAACCGACTTCATTTTCGGCCCGCTCGCCGGACCCGAAATGGGCGGCCACAGCTTTGCGATCGCCGCGCTGCCGGTGATCATCTTCTTCGCCTCGCTCATCTCGATCCTCTATTATCTCGGCATCATGCAGTTCGTCATCAAATGGGTCGGCGGGGCGATCCAGAAGATTACGGGAATTACCAAGGTCGAAAGCCTGGGCGCCGCGGCGAATATCTTCGTCGGCCAGAGCGAGAGCCCGCTCGTCATCCGTCCCTATCTCGCCGGTCTTACCCCGTCGCAGCTCTTCACGGTGATGACGGTCGGCATGGCCGGGGTCGCGGGGACCATCCTCGGCGCCTATGCCAGCATGATCGGCGAACAGCTGCTGCCCTATCTGCTCGCCGCCAGCTTCATGTCGGCGCCGGGCGGCATCCTGATGGCCAAGATCATGATGCCCGACGACCCCAAGGATCTGGGTATCGAACCCGTCATCATGCCAGAGGCAAGCCATGACGAGGAAAAGCCGGCGAACATCATCATGGCAGCGGCGCAGGGCGCGCAGACCGGCGTCAAGCTGGCGGTCGCGGTCGGCGCGATGGTGCTGGCCTTCGTCGCGCTCGTCGCGCTCGCCAACGGGCTGCTCGCCGGGATCGGCGGCTGGTTCGGCTATCCCGATCTGTCGTTCCAGGCAGTCATCGGGGCGATCTTCCGCCCGGTGATGTGGCTGATGGGCGTGCCGTGGGACGAAAGCGCGGCGGTGGGCGGCCTGTTCGGTACCAAGGTCGTGCTCAACGAATTCGTCGCCTTCATCGACCTCGGCAAAATCCAGGGGGGGATGTCGATGGTGTCGGTCGCGATCGCCACCTTTGCGCTGTGCGGTTTCGCCAATTTCAGCTCGATCGCGATCCAGATGGCGGTGACTGGCGGTCTCGCCCCCAATCAGCGGCCGATGATCGCCCGGCTGGGGCTGAAGGCGCTGCTTGCGGGCAGCCTGTCGAACCTGATGTCGGCGGCGCTCGCCGGCCTTATGCTCAGTTTCACCGCGCCGATCGCCACACCGCCGCCCCCGGCTGCCGCGCCGGTTGCGGCGGCGCCGCTTCCCGGTGCGCCGCCCGCTGCCGCCGATACCGCCGCGACGAAGGCGCCCTGACCCGGCGCCATGGTCGCGCCGCGCAAGGCGCGACCATGGCGGGATAATTTGCAAGTCTCCCTGTTGTGGCGTAGCTTCGGCTCCGGAAAAACGAATCCCGGGTCGCGTTCGCCAAACAGGGAGGTTGTTGATGAAAT
>ERZ778017.3079-NODE-3079-length-12327-cov-5.193449_pt1 | contig 12327 bp, 11 predicted proteins | sample MGYA00375747_ERZ778017 | MGnify/ENA primary metagenome ERZ778017 (study PRJEB29350, sample SAMN05509838) | bioreactor metagenome | biome: bioreactor; material: wastewater | place: South Africa: University of Cape Town | collected 2014-03-17 ... | reverse complement strand
GTTGCCGCCGTGCGCCCCTGGCCCCCCGGCCCCGCCGAGCGCCGCGCGCCGCGCGCCGCGCGGCCCGCAGTCGCCGCCGCGGCCGCCGTCGCCTGTCGCGAGCGCGCTACCGGCGAAAGAACTCAGGCCGGCGCGGGCGAGGCCCCCGCCCCCGCCGGCCGCTGATCGATCGGCGCGTGCATCGCCGCCGCGAACAGCCCGAAGGCGATGACCATCGCCCACGCGTAGTCGTAATTCCCGAAGCGGTCGAAGAACACGCCGCCGAGCCACGCCCCGAGGAAGCTGCCGATCTGGTGCCCGAAGAACACCACGCCGCCGAGCAGCCCGAGCACACCCACGCCCCAGCGCTGGCCGACCAGCGCGTTCGTCAGCGGCACCGTCGACAGCCACAGCAGCCCCATCGCCGCGCTGAACAGGTAGACCGACAGCTCGGTAAGCGGCGCGAGCAGGAACAGGCCGATGACGATCGAGCGAACGACGTAGATCGCCGCGAGCAGCCATTTCTTCGGATAGCGCTGTCCTAGCGCGCCCGAAGCGAGCGAACCGATGACGTTGAACAACCCGATCAACGCTACCGCGTTGGCGCCGACGTTCACGCTCATGCCCTTGTCGAGCAGGTACGACGGCAGGTGCAGCGCGATGAACACCACCTGCAGGCCGCAGACGAAGTAGCCCCAGAACAGCAGGTGGAAGTTGCGGTCGCCGACGGCCCCGCATAGCGCCTGGCCCAGCCGCACCTGCCCGCGCGTGGCGTGCGCCTCGTCCTCCGCGCGCACGCCGAGCGCGAGCACGACGATCAGCGCGGCGAGCGCCGCGTGAACCAGCAGCGCCTGCTGCCAGCCGATGCGCAGGATCAGCTGCCCGGCCAGCGGCAGGAACAGGAACTGGCCGAAGGAGCCGGCCGCCACGCCCACGCCGAAGGCGAGGCTGCGCTTCTCGGCGGGAACGACGCGGCCGAGCGTGGCGAGCACGATGCCGAAGCTCGTGCCGCCGATCGCGATGCCCATGACGACGCCGGCCGACAGCGACAGCCCGGCGCCGCTCTCGGCCCACGCCATGCCGAGGAAGCCGACGACGTAGAGCACCCCGCCCAGCAGCAGCGTGCGCATCGACCCGTACTTGTCGGCCATCGCGCCGAGGAAGGAGCCGCCCAGCCCCCACATCAGGTTCTGCAGCGCGATCGCCAGCGAGAAGGTCTCGCGCGACCAGCCGCGCGCCTGCGTCATCTCGGGCAGGAACAGCCCGAAGGACGAGCGAACGCCGGTGGAGACGACGAGGATCGCGCAGCCGAAGAACAGGACGGCGAGATACGACGAGCGCGAAGCGGAGTGCGATGTCACGATCCGGCGCTCGCCGCCAGCGCCCGTCGGGCCGCCGCGATCGTCGCATCGACGTCGCTCTCGGTGTGCGCGCTCGAGAAGAAGAAGGCCTCGACCGGCGACGGAGGCAGGTAGACGCCTTCGCCGAGCATCGCGTGATAGAAACGCTTGAAGCGCTCGACGTCCTGCGTCTGCGTCTGCGCGAAATCGGTGGGCGGCGACGGAAGCAGGTACAGGCCGGCGAGCGCGCCGACGTGCTGCGCGCTGAGCGCCGCCCCCGCGTCGCGCGCGACCTGGTTCAGCCCGCCGACCAGCCGCGCGCCCAACGCCTCGAGGCGCTCGTAGAAACCGGGCTGCGCGACGAGGTCGAGCGTGGCGAGCCCGGCGGCCATCGCGATCGGATTGCCCGACAGCGTTCCCGCCTGGTAGACCGGCCCCATCGGCGAGAAGCGCTCCATGATGCGCGCCGGTCCGCCGATCGCGCCGACCGGCATGCCGCCGCCGATCACCTTGCCGAAGGTGACGAGGTCGGGCACGACGCCGCAGCGCTCCTGCGCGCCGCCGTGCGCGACGCGGAACCCGCTCATCACCTCGTCGAAGATCAGCAGCGCGCCGTTGTCGTCGCACAGCCGGCGCAGCGCCTCGAGGAAACCGGGCTGCGGCAGCACCAGGTTCATGTTGCCGGCGATCGGCTCGACGATGACGCAGGCGATCGCGTTCGGGTGCCGGTCGAACAGCTCGGCGACGCTGTCGACGTCGTTGAAGGACGCCACCAGCGTGTGCCGGGCGACGCTGTCGGGCACGCCGGCGGAGCTGGGCGTGCCGAAGGCGAGCGCGCCCGAGCCCGCCTTCACCAGCAGGCTGTCGCCGGTGCCGTGGTAGCAGCCCTCGAACTTGATGATCCCGTCGCGCCCGGTGTAGCCGCGCGCCAGGCGCAGCGCCGACATCGTCGACTCGGTGCCCGAGCTGGTGAAGCGCACCCGCTCGACCTGCGGAAACAGCGCGCAGATGCGCTCGGCCAGTTCGCTTTCGAGCACGTTCGGCGCGCCATAGGACAGGCCACGACGCGCGGCGCGCTCGACCGCCTCGAGGACATGCGGATGCGAGTGACCGGCGATCATCGGTCCCCAGGAACCGAGATAGTCGATGTAGCGCTTGCCTTCGACATCCCACAGGTAGGCGCCCTCGGCGCGGTCGATGAAGCGCGGCGTGCCGCCGACGGCGCGGAAGGCACGCACGGCGGAGTTCACCCCGCCGACGAGCACCTTGCAGGCACGGGTGAATTCGGATTCGTTGGTCCGGGTAGCGTTCTGCGACATGAGGTGGAAGACGACCGGCGAGGAGAAACGCCAAGGATAACTGGATCAGCGCAGCGGCGAGCCGGCCGGCGGCGCCGGCTCGAAATGCGGTGCGAGCTGTTTCGCGTCCTGCACCGGCGCCGCATTGCGCGCACGCGTCGCGTAGTCGACGCCGCTCAGGCCGGCGAGCAGCGCGAAGAACGCGAGCGCGACACCCGCGGCGATGCGCGTCTTCGCCGACGCCTCGTTCAGCCGCATGAACCACCAGACGACGAGCGCGCTCTTGACGACGGCGATGCCCAGCGCGACAACCAGATTGCCGTCGCCCAGCGGCACGTAGGCGAGCGCCAGCGTCGAGGCGAGCAGCGCCATCAGGGCGACCCAGACGAAGACAAGCGCGAAGACGAGCGTTCGCGTCATCCGGCACGCCCCGGCAGGTAAAGCAGCGGATAGAGCAGGATCCAGACGACGTCGACGAAGTGCCAGTAGAGCGCGGCGACGTCGATGCGCGGCGGCTGCACCCAGTCGGCCTCGCGCGAGGCGCCGACGGCGAAGACCGCGAGCACGCCAACGCCGATCGTCAGGTGCACCGTATGCAGGCCGGTCATCACCCAGTACAGCACGTAGAAGAGCGCCGCGCCCACCGGCGGCGCACCCGCTTCGTCGCCGAGCCGGAACGCCGTTCCCGGCACCAGTCCGTCGAGCCAGTCCTTGCGGTACTCGATGCCCTTGAGCACGAGGAAAGCGACGCCGAGCGCGGCAGTGATCCACAGGAAGACGGCAACGCGGCGATGCGCCGACCTGCGGCGCGCCCGCTCGGCATCGCCGGGCGGCCGATCGGACGGACGCAGCGCGCGCGCCGCGACGACGGCGAGCGCGACGAACAGGCTGCTCGTGAGCAGCACCGCCGTGTTGATCGAGCCGATGACGACGTCGGTGTGGCGCGCCGCCGCGTCGAAACCCTCGGCCCAGTGCGTGCGGCCGTACAGATACGCGAGGAACAGGCCGCCGAAGAACAGCGCCTCGGAAGCGAGGAATACCCACATGCCGAACTGCGCCGTCTCGTGGCGCAGCTCGAAGGGAAGCGGTTCATTCGCCATCGACATGAAGCGGGCTTCTTCCGAGGCGGGGCGTGTAGCCGTAGACGTCGTCCGGAGCGGCAGGCAGGCTCGCGAAGTTCTCCGTGGGCGGCGGCGACGAGGTCTGCCATTCGAGGCCGGTGGCTTGCCACGGATTCGGGCCCGCGCGCGCGCCGGCGCGCAGCGACCAGGCGAGATAGAACAGCGGCAGCAGGTAGCCGATCGCGAGGATCGACGCGCCCGCCGAAGACAGCACGTTCAGCGCCTGGAACTCCGGGACGTAGGCGTGATAGCGCCGCGGCATCCCTTCGTAGCCGAGCAGGTACTGCGGGAAGAACGTGAGATTGAAGCCGAAGAAGACGAGGCCAGCGGCCATCCGCGCCCAGATCTCCGGGTACATCCGGCCGGTGATCTTCGGCCACCAGAAATGCAGCGCGCCGAAATAGGCGAGCACCGAGCCGCCGACCATGATGTAGTGGAAATGCGAGATGACGAAGTAGGTGTCGGTGAGATGCACGTCGGCGGCGAGCGCGGCGACGAAGAGCCCCGTCATGCCGCCGATCGTGAACAGGCCGACGAAGCCGAGCGCGTAGAGCATCGGCGCGTCGAAGCGGATCGATCCCTTGTACAGCGTCGCCGTCCAGTTGAAGACCTTGATCGCCGAAGGCACGGCGACGAGGAAGCTCAACATCGAGAAGACCATCCCCGCCGTCGGCGACTGTCCGCTGACGAACATGTGGTGGCCCCAGACGAGGAAGCCGATCGCGGCGATCGCCAGCAGCGCGTAGGCCATGAAGCGATAGCCGAAGATGCGCCTGCGCGCGAAGCAGGGAACGATCTCGCTCACCACGCCCATCGCCGGCAGCACCATCACGTAGACGGCCGGGTGCGAGTAGAACCAGAACATGTGCTGGAACAGCAGCGGGTCGCCGCCGTGCGCCGGGTCGAAGATGCCGATCTGGAACAGCCGCTCGGCGGCGAGCAGGATCAGCGTGATGGCCAGCACCGGCGTGGCGAGCACGAGGATGAGGCTGGTGGCGTAGATCGCCCACACGAACAGCGGCAGGCGGAACCAGCCGAGCCCCGGCACGCGCCGCGTGTGCACGGTGACGATGAAGTTCAGCCCGGTGAGGATCGAAGAGAAGCCGACGACGACCACGCCGGTGAGCGCGACGACGACCCAGCCGTTGGAGAACATCGTCGAGTACGGCGTGTAGAAGGTCCAGCCGGTGTCGAGGCCGCCGAGAAAGAGCGAGGCGAGCACGATCGCGCCGCCGACCACGTACAGGTACCAGCTGCCGAGGTTCAGCCGCGGGAAGGCGAGATCGCGCGCGCCGATCATCAGCGGCACAAGGAAGTTGCCGAAGGCCGACGGAATCGACGGAATCAGGAACAGCCACACCATGATGACGCCGTGCGCGGTGAAGAGCTTCGCATAGGTGTCGTCGGAGACGAAGTCCCCGGCGGGCGTGGCCAGCTCGATGCGCATCATCGCCGCGGCAATGCCGCCGATCGCGAAGAACGCGGTGATCGCGATCGCATAGAGGATCGCGATGCGCTTGTGGTCGTGCGTGGCGAACCACGACGCGAGCGTGTGTCCGTCGTCGAGATAGCTGGGCCCGGCGGATTGCGGCGGCGGGGCGGGCGGTGCCGGGCCGCGATCGACAGTGACCGTGTTCATCCGCGTCCTCCCGTCCTCTGGTCGCCGGTGGCGCGGACCCACTCGATCAGCGCCTGCAGATCCTCTTCGGTCACCTGCCCGGCGAACGAAGGCATCACCGGATCGAAGCCGGCGACGACGTCCTTCTTCGGCAGCAGGATCGAATCGCGCACGTAGTTCTCGTCGGCCACCAGGCTGCGGCCGTCCTGCAGATGGACGACGCGCCCGAGCAGCCCCTGCAGGCGCGGCGCGTGCACCGTCGAGCGCTCGTCGTGACATCCGCTGCAGCCCAGCGACCGGTACAGCTCGAAGCCGCGCGCGGCAAGGCCCGGACGCAGCGGACCCGATTCGAGCCAGCGCGCATAGTCGGCCGGCTGCATCACGACGACGCGGCCGATCATCTTCGAATGTTCGGCGCCGCAGAACTCGGCGCAGAACAGCCGGAACTCGCCCAGCCGCGTCGGGCGGAACCAGAGCACCGTGTAGCGCCCCGGCACGACGTCCTGCTTCAGGCGGAACGCCGGGACGAAGAAGCTGTGGATCGCGTCCTCGGAGGCGAGCACGAGCTTCACCGGGCGTCCGAGCGGCACGTGCAGTTCGTTGATCTCGCGCCGTCCGTTGCGGTGATCGAGCTTCCACATCCACTGCTTGCCGAGCACCTGGATCGGCAGCGCATCGGCCGGAACGATCGACAGCTGCGCGTAATCCCAGGCGGCCCACGCGAAGATGCCGAGGAAGATCGCCAGCGGCGTCAGCGTCCACGCCGTCTCGAGCCGCCAGTCGTTCGACGGCGGATTGCTGCGGTCGGCCTTCGAGCCGCGCCGGTAGCGGACGCTGAACCAGACGATCAGCACGGCGAGCGCGAGCGCGACCGTGCCGCAGACGACGAACAGCACGAGCAGCAGCAGGTCGGCACGCTCGCCGGCGCTCGATGCCGCCGGGCCCAGCCAGCCGAAACCGGCGCCGACGCCGTTGCCGTCGTTCATCGGCGATCTCCGCCGCGCAGCCGCCGCAGGATCCAGCCGCCGAGCAGCAGCACGGTGAGCAGGCCCGTGACGCGCGCCGCGTTCATCGCCGCTTCGCTGTGCAGCCCGATCGCCGGATCGAAATGCGCGCACAGCAGCCGCACGCGATCGGAGAGGCCGCCGATGCGCCCGGCCGAGGCTTCGACGAGCGCGAGACGCAGCTCGTCGGCGTCGAAGCGCACGCCGAACAGGTAGCGCGAAACGGTTCCTTCGGGCGTGACGACGACGACGCCGGTCGGGTGCGCGATCGGCGACGAGGCCGGCGCGTCGGGCGTGCGCATCGAGACGAAGCCGACGCGCGCGGTGAGCGCATCGATGCCGCCCGCATCGGCGACGAGCAGATGCGACGCCGGCGCGTTGCGCTCGCCGAAAACGAAGCGCGCATAGCCGTCGTAGGCATCCGCGCGCGCGCGGGCCGACGCCGGCGTGTCCTGCGGATCGACGCTGACGCCGACGATGCGGTAGTCGTCGACCGGCAACGCGGTCGCGTGCAGCGCCTCGATCAGTCCGTGCATCGCGATCCCGCACAGGTTCGGGCAGGTGTAGTAGCCGAGCACCAGCAGCACCGGACGCGAGCCGGTGAACTGCGCACCCAACCGCGTCGAATGACCGCGTGCGTCGAGCACCGGCAGGTCGAGCGGCAATCGGGCGCCAATGCGCTGAACGAAGTCGACGGGCGGCGGGGCCGATGCGGCTCCGAGAGGCAGCTTCGCCGCCGCCCGAGAAGGGTGAAGGGTCAAGGGTGAAGGGGTCGAAGCCTCGGGGCGGTTCCCCTTCTCCCTTCCCCCTTCTCCCTTCTCTTCCTGAAGCAACTTCCCCGCTTCGTCGATCGGAATGTGCGCGATGCCGCCGGCGCGGTCGACCCAGCCGAGCGAGTCGAGGCGCGCACGCTCGGCGGCGCGGTGCGCGTGCAGGTCGAGTTGCGGAGCGCTCGGCAGCGAGCGCGCGTCGCGTTCGGTGTCGCTGGCGTCGGCGCCGCCCTTCGGCGCGTACCAGGCATCGAGCAGCGCGAAGGCGGCGACGACGACGAGCACGATGACCGCGACCAGCGCGACGGCGACCGCTCCGATGCGCCGCAATGCGAGCTCAGGCTGCGCCATCGGTCGCCTCCCGTGCAGCCGGGTCTTCGTCCACCGCGCGCTCGTCGATCGTCCGCGGCACGCTGCCGAAGAGCACGAGCAGCAGCCCCGAAGCGCACAGCGGCACGAGCCATCCTGCGTGCGGCGAATGCGCGTCGACCGAAGGCACGACGAGCCACGTGGAATAGAGGATCTGCGCGACGACGAGCCCCCAGGCGATCGTCGCGAGCCGCTGCGCGCGATCCTTCAGCGCGCGGAACAGCAGCAGGAGAAAGGGAACGACCAGATACGCGAACACGACGACCAGGCCGAACCAGCGCCAGCCGGTGTGCAGGCGCGGCAGATACCACGAGATCTCGCGCGGCAGGTTCTCGGCCCAGATGATCAGGAACTGCATGAACGCGAGATAGCCCCAGGTCATCGCGTACATCAGCAGCAGGTTGCCAAGGTCGCGCCCGAGCGGCGGGCGATCGGGCAGCGCACGCGGCAACGCGCCGGCCGTCGCGACCACGGCGATCGCGAAGGCGGCGCCGCCGTACATCTGGCTCGTCAGCACGATCAGCCCGAAACCGGTGCTGTACCAGCCGGCGACCAGCGACATCAGCAGGTCGATCGCCGCGAGCATCGCCCAGACGAGCAGCGACGCGGCCGCCCTGCCCTTCGACAGCGCCGGATCGCGCTGCTGCGCGAGCCACCACCAGACGAGCGCGTAGACCGCCAGTCGCGCGACGAAGAACGACGGCTGCAGCCACGACGAAAGAAAAGCGGGACGCGCGATGCCGTCGAGCCAGTTCGCATCGGCCGCGGCCCACGGATAGAGCCACGGGATGCCGATCGCCACCGGCACGCCGAGCAGCAGCACCCACGGCATGCGCCGCGCGAGCGCGAAGGCGACCGGGCGCAAGGCTTCGCCCCATTGACCGCCGCTCAGTCGCTGCATCCAGACGTTGGCGAGCGCGCCCAGCACGATGCCCAGGCAGGTCCACCACGCGGCCAGCCACGCGGCGAAGAACATGCGCGGGTCGATCGCCAGCCCGGGCAGCGCGAGCGCCAGCGCGGCAAGGCCCGCCCAGCTCGCCGCCCCGCGTCCGAAATTTCGCGCGGCCGGCTTCATCGCGAAGCCTCCAGCTGCGCCTTCAGTCGCTCGGGCAGCGCGTCCACCGGCGCGTGCTGGCTCAGCTGCAGCGCGCGGATCCACGCGACGATCGCCCAGCGGTCCTGCGGCAGGACGCGATCGGCATACGAATACATGATTCCGTAGCCCTGCGTCACCACGTCGAAGAAATGCCGATCGGGCGCCTCGCGCAGCCGGTCGACGTGATACGAGGGCGGAGCGGGAAAGCCGTGGCGCACGACCGGTCCGTCGCCGTCGCCGGCGATCCCGTGGCAGGGCGCGCAGTAGATGTCGAAGCGCTCGCGCCCGCGCGCGAGCAGCGCCGCAGTGATCGGCGGCAGCTTCTCCCGGGCATAGGCGGCTTGCGCTTCGTCGACCGCTTCGTCGCCGCGGCGACCGCTCGCCGTGGCTGCCGCGTCGCCGCGCGAGCGCGCGATGCTGCCCTCGGGGGGCGGACGCGTCGCGCTGCCGTCGTCGAACAGCGGCGTGGCGGCGCCGGGGTCGAAGCGCGGCTGCTCGTACATGTCGCGCATCACCTGTTCGCAGCCGCCGAGCGCGAGGCAGGCGGCGAGCGCCGCCGCATAACGCGCGAGCGCGACGGCGCGGGCGCGCGGCACGGATGCGGTGAACCGCCGCGTGCGTCTCATGCGGGCACCTCGATGCGGCGCATCGGCTCGAGCGAATCGAGGAAGCGCGCGGCGCCTTCGCGCTCGAAGGCCGGGTCGTCGCTGCGCAGGCACAGGAAGAAGCGGTTGCGCGTGGCGAGATCGAAGTCCTTCGCGCGAAACACCGGATGCGTGATGCGCGGCAGGCCGCTGCCGATGAGCAGCGCGAGCACCGCGGCGAGCGCGCCGCCGAGCACGGCCAGCTCGAAGGTGACGGGAACGAACATCGGCCAGCTGTTCAACGGCCGCCCGCCCACGTTGATCGGGTAATCGACGACCGCCGCGTACCACTGCATGAAGAAGCCGCCCACCGCACCGGCGAGCCCGCCGAGAAAGACGATCGCGGGCACGTGCGTGCGGCGCGAGCCGAGCGCCTCGGCCAGCCCCTCGACGTGGAAGGGCGAATAGGCCTCGGCGCGCCGGTAACCCGCGTCGTGCGCCTTGCGCGCCGCATCGAGCAGCGCATCGGCGGTGCCGAACTCGGCCATCCAGCCCCACAGCGGCGCGCGCGGCTTCGCATCCTGCTGCATGCCCGCGTGCCGGCTCACGACGCGCGCTCCGCGCTCTCGCGCACGAGAAGCCGCATCTCGGAGATCGAGATCGAAGGCAGCACGCGCACGAAGACCAGGAACAGCCACGCGAAAGCGCAGAGCGTGCCGAGCAGGATCGTCCAGTCCCAGAAAGTGGGAATGAACAGTCCCCACGACGAGGGCAGGAAATCGCGATGCAGGCTCGAGACGACGATCAGCACGCGCTCCATCCACATGCCGAGGTTGACGACGAGACTCAGCGCGAACAGCACGACGACGTTGCGACGCACGCGCCGAAACCACAGCAGTTGCGGCACGAGGACGTTGCAGAACATCATCGCCCAGTAGACCGGCGCGTAGAAGCCGGTCCAGCGGTCGATCGTCATCGAGATCTCGAACTCGTCGCCGCTGTAGAACGCGACGAAGATCTCGCAGGCGTAGCCGTAGGCGAGCAGCCACCCGGTGGCGAGCATCACCTTGCCCGCGTGATCCAGGTGCACGTCGGTGATGAAGTCGTACAGGCCGAAAGCGCGGCGCAGCGGGATCGTCAGCGTGAGCACCATCGCGAAGCCCGAGAACAGCGCGCCGGCGACGAAGTACGGCGGAAAGATCGTCGAGTGGTAGCCGGGCGTGTTGCCGATCGCGAAATCGAGCGAGATCACCGAGTGCACCGAGACGACGAGCGGCGTGGCCAGGCCCGCCAGGAGCAGGTACGCGATCTCGAAGCGCTGCCAGTGGCGGGCCTCGCCGCGCCAGCCGAGCGCGAAGACGCCGTAGGCGAAGCGCTTGGCGCGAGTCGTCGCGCGGTCGCGCAGCGTGGCCAGATCGGGGATCAGGCCGACGTACCAGAACAGGAACGAGACGGTGAGGTAGATCGCGATGGCAAAGAAGTCCCAGACGAGCGGGCTGCGCCAGTTCGGCCACAGGTTCATCTTGTCGGGGTACGGCGCGATCCAGTAGAAGAACCAGGGGCGCCCGAGGTGCAGGATCGGGAACAGGCCGGCCATCGCCACCGCGAACAGCGTCATCGCCTCGGCGAAGCGGTTGATCGACGTGCGCCATTTCTGGCGCAGCAGCAGCAGTACCGCCGAGATGAAGGTGCCGGCGTGACCGATGCCGATCCACCAGACGACGTTGGCGATCGCGAAGCCCCAGGCCACCGGAATGTCGACGCCGAAGATGCCCACGCCGCGCACGAACAGGTAGCCGATCGCGCCGAGCAGCACCAGCGTGCCGAGGAAAGTGCCGAAGAACGCCACGAGCCAGGGCCAGCGCACCGGCCGCGTGAGCACGAGGTCGGCGATCTTGTCGGTGATGCTCGCGTAGCCCCAGCCCGCGCGCAGCACGCCGATGTCCGCCGAGGTCGGCGGCGCGCCGCGACCGGAGCCCGCGTTCATGCTCATGCTTCGCGCTCCGGCGGCGTTTCCACGCGCGCGAGATAGGTCGTGCGCGGGCGCGTATTCAGCTCGCCCAGCAGCGCGTAATGGCGCGGCGAGCGCTTGATGTGCACCACTTCGGCCTGCGCGTCGTTGCCGTCGCCGAAATGGATCGCGCGCGTCGGGCACACCGCCTGGCAGGCGGTGATCACCTCGCCGTCGCCGATCGCCCTGCCCTCGCGCTCGGCCGACAGCCGCGCGTGCGTGATCCGCTGCAGGCAGTAGGTGCACTTCTCCATCACGCCGCGATGCCGCACCGTCACGTCGGGGTTGCGCTGGCCCTTCAGCGACTCGACGCTCTCGTCGACCCACTGCAGGAAGTTGAAGCGGCGCACCTTGTACGGGCAGTTGTTCGAGCAGAAGCGCGTGCCGATGCAGCGGTTGTAGACCTGCACGTTCAACCCCTCGCTGTCGTGCACCGTCGCGCCCACCGGGCAGACCACTTCGCAGGGCGCGTTCTCGCAGTGCATGCACGGCACCGGCTGGAAGACGGTGCGCGCGCCGTCGTGCTCGTAGCGATCGACGCGGATCCAGTGCATCTCGCGCCCGTTCGCCACCTGCTCGGCGCCGACCACCGGGATGTTGTTCTCGGCCTGGCAGGCGATCGTGCACGCGTTGCAGCCGATGCACGCGTCCAGATCGATCGCCATCGTCCAGGCATGCGTCGGATATTCGACCGGCGGATACAGCGACGGCCGCGCGCGCACTGGCTCGTCGATGCGCTCGCCGGGCGCGACGATTCGCGCGAGCGCGCGCCCGTGCTGGTCGATCGTGTGCTGGGTGACGGCGAAGGAATGCCGCCGGTCGGTGCGCTCGAGCTGCACGCGGAGCGGCGCATCCGAGCCGTCGCGCAGCGCATAGGCGTCGAAGCCGAGCCCGCTGCCGACGCGCCCGGCCCGGCGCCGTCCGTAGCCGAGCGGCAGGCTGACGACCCCCTCGGCGTGTCCGGTCTGTACCCACAGCGGCGCCTCGATCGAGCGCGCGCCGGCGACGATGCGAACGACGTCGCCGGTTGCGAGCGATCGCGCGACTGCGCTGCCCGGGCCGATGAAGGCGGCGTTCTCCCAGGTGAGCCTGGTGAACGGACGCGGCAGCTCCTGCAGCCACGCGTTGTTCGCGAAA
>ERZ778017.3077-NODE-3077-length-12331-cov-5.000652_pt1 | contig 12331 bp, 4 predicted proteins | sample MGYA00375747_ERZ778017 | MGnify/ENA primary metagenome ERZ778017 (study PRJEB29350, sample SAMN05509838) | bioreactor metagenome | biome: bioreactor; material: wastewater | place: South Africa: University of Cape Town | collected 2014-03-17 ... | reverse complement strand
CAGAAAAAGACTTGATAGTTTTAAAAGCGTCACCTAAACAAGTTATGGACATCAAGTCGGGCAAAATATTGGGTCCTTATCACGAAAACTCCACGCAAAATTACCGTCCGCCTCCTCCAGTAATCAACAGCGACTCATTCATCAATACCAGCAGTTGCGGGTGTGAAATCACAAAAGTCCAGAAATCGTGTGGCTGTTGCAATAAACTAAAGAAGCCCAACAAATCCAAGATCTTGTCCACTTATCTTTCTAAGAAATTGCAAAATTCAAAAGACGATCCAAACCTAAACCACATTAAGCTTCAAGATATTCAAGATAGATTCAGATCAAGCACCAAACATAAAGATTTCCCCACGGACAACACACTAACCGAACCATCAACTGGTCGCGACAACATCCTTAACAACTTTCCCTTACAATTTATTCCCCAAGAGTTCCAATATAACTGTACCATCGCAGGAACGTGCGTATGTGGTCCAGAGTGCGCTTGCCCTGGCTGCAAAGTGCATGAAAATCCCGCCAATTATGAACTTGATTACCAGCAAACACAAGATTCTTTCAATAATCTCGGTCTTCAAAACCATCCAGAACCTTCTCTCATACCAGCCCCAGCACCAGTACCGCAAACACAAACAATTCCTATCAACCATATGCCTGTTCCATTTGACCACAGTATACTCAATAATGCTCAAGAACCTTATCCAGAACAAAATAATATATATTCCCAGCAAACCGAATCACCTTCCAGTAATGGTGCGTGTTCATGTCCTGACAACAACTGTGATTGTACAAATTGCGAAACTCACGGTATAATCAATGGATTCAAACTAGACGACTTTTTCTCATCAAACAATTCCAAATTATGGTCTGTTATGGCTGAGTTCCCCGAACTTGGTGGTGTGTCGAATACACAGATGAACAACCAAGGATTAAATACAACATTTGGAGCGTGCGGTGGTGCCTCACAACAACTTTCGTCTACGATGAGCTCTGCTACTGGTTCTTGTAGCAGCGGCAGCAGCAGTACCACCACTACCCAACAACCAATCAACTCAAATGGATTTTGCTGCGAAACAAAACCAGCAACACAAACTCAACAAAGTTCCAAAAGTTCATGTTGTTCTAAACCTGAAACTTTTACGGCTCCACCACCATCTTCTTCATGTTGTTCCAAGAATCAAGTGAAGATAGAAGCTACAACCACTGACCAATTCCCTTAATTTATGGCCACAAGCCTGTGTAATATTGCTGTATATAGCACTTCAAATAGTGTACGAGAATGTAGCCACGATATCTGTATCAATGAATTTATCACGATTGGATCGATTGTGTTATCTGTACTACAAAATACAATCGTAGGACCGTATATCCCTACCGAATACCTTGACATGATACGAGCCGAGAGTAAATATGCCTTTCCTGGTAATATGAACTAGGTTAATATCTCTGGAGATTTACTAAAACAACGCTAGATTATTAGTTTTACATTACACATCACTAGTAGTAGTCACAGATAGCTGCATTTATAAGGTCAAACTGTCCCAGGACAACTGTAACATTCAACCGAATCTGTACAAGAATCATCAAATTACAGTTAATTTTCAACTAGCTATGTAGAAAACAAAACAATAAAGTATCACACTCAAAACCAAAAAACGTCATTGATAACTGCTATTCTTTTTGCGCTTTGTCTAGCCCTCCTGCTATTCTTTAAATTGGCTGCGAAAACTAATTCTGCAGCACATATTCGACACATTGATTATATCGGTATACATTCCGACAAAAAAAACATTGAAAATTCAAGTAGTGACATGCTATATTGTCATTTCTCTATCACGATTTCCCTTCCAATACCACAATACACATACTCCAACTTTTAAATCTTTAAAAAGTTACCTGAAGGGAGACCTTTCAAATATCCTGCGTATCAATCATATCAACAATGTCACGTTGTTTAACACGTGATATTGTTGGTGAAAAACTTGTTTGACCGTCAAGAAGACAAACACTATTCTGGCGTGCGGTGAATTGGAGTACGGAACTCACACAACAGAATGGAGGATCCGGTGGATATTTCGTATTACTTGGGGTCACAAGCCGAAAATGCGGGAAACCTTGATGTGCCTGTGAGCAACGGGGAAATTGTGACCATCAATTTAGTAGAGGAATTACCTGACGACCCCAATGAGCTTATTTCGTTTTTGGAGAGTGAAAAATGTGGCAAGAAGTACTGGATTGCAATCTCCACGGCATATGTCCAAGTTGGGAAATTAACAGAGGCTGCTGTTTTCATTGATCGGGCACTTGCAACGAGTCTGTTTGACGAAGACGATAAGGTGGCATTCCGGTCGTATTTGACGTGGTTGTATCTCAAATTTGTAAGCCAGGGTATCGATAGAGAATCGTACTTGCAAAAAGCTGTTTCTGAGGTTAAATATTTGGGAACTGTAGAATCGTCAAACAAAATTTCCAACTTATTATCTAAGGCTAGTTTGTATCTTTTCCAAGATAAACCCGACGATGCCCTCAATATTTTCGATAAGTTGTTGAAAATCGACCAAAACAACTGCTTTGCACTCATGGGTAAGGCGCAGATTATCTTGAATAAATCTAAAAATTACAATGCTGCGTTGAAATTGTACCAACAGGTGTTGGTTTTGAACCCATTGATGAAACCAGACCCAAGAATCGGCATTGGTATTTGTTTCTGGCTCTTGAAAGATGAAAAAATGGCATTGAAGTCTTGGGAAAGAGCATTAGAGTTGGATCCAAAAAATGTGAAAGCAAAGATTTTATTGAATTTGTCTCAGTTCAACTCTTGCTTCACCAGTTCTCGTAGTGATGACGAGTTTTTACAAAACTATAAAGCATGTGTCGATACCGCAACTCGACTTTACAAACAAAGTACCGATGATTATGTGATTTTGTTGGTTTTAGCATCATACTTTTTCTCAAGAGAGGATTTTGATAACGTCGAGAAGATCGTTAACAAGATCTTGTCTGACATTTTTGGTGGCGATAGCCTGAAACTCAAAAATATGGGTAAGACGTCAAAATACCAATCTACAATTCTTTCTCAATGCTCTTTGTGGTTGGGTAAAGTGGCATTTGCAAAGGGTGATTTTACCCAATCTCAAAAATACTTTAACGAGTCTATTAAGCTTAACGAAAGCAACTTGCAAGCAAAATTGGGTTTAGGTCAATCACAGATCAACCGTGGATCATTTGAAGATGCCATCATGACCTATGAATCAATTTTAAAAACAAACCCTAAATGTTTAGAAGTTAACTATTCTTTAGGTGTTTTGTACTCGCAGCATAAATCAAGAAGAAAACAAGAGCAAGCCATTTCTATTTTGGAGAGGTACTTGAGACTATCAAATAACAAGGGATTGTCCGCATCTAGTGATGAAAATACAGAATTTTTGAAGAGAGAACCAGTTGCATTGAATGCATTTTTAATCTTGAGTAAATTATATGAACCAAAGGATATAAGCCAATCGTTGAACTACTTGAACAAAGCTATTGAGTCCAGAAAACAAATTAATAAGGATGTGCCATTGGAAGTGTACAACAATATTGGTGTTTTCAACTTTATGAAAAACAATCTTGAAGCAACTACCACCAACTTTGAAACCGCATTACAAAAAATCAAAGAAACTGATGCCTTTTATAGTTCAGATGGTGATGTTTTGATGGACTTACCTGGAGACTTGAGTACGACACTCAAGTATAATTTAGCAAGATCCATCGAATCTACAAAGGAAGAAGAATCCATCGAAATGTATAAAAAGTTGCTAGAAGAATGCCCAAATTACTTCTCAGCAAAGTTGAGATTATTGTTCTTAGATAGTGTTTCAACCCAAAACAGAACGAAAGAAGAAATTAAGAAAGAAATAGAGGAATTGTTGGCAGCAAATGCATCCCAGTTAGAAATTAGATCATTTTATGGGTGGTTTGTGAAGAACTTTGGTAAGAAGCTTGGTTTGAAATCAGATGCCGACACTGCTCACCAAAAAGAGACTTTAGTCGAATACGACTCTCATGATTGTTACGCATTGATTTCATTGGCAAACATCTATTGTATTATGGGTAGAGATGTGAAAATTAACTCATCACAAGACAACGAGAAGAAGAAAAAATACTACATCAGAGCCATTGAATTGTTTACTAAAGTATTATCTATTGATCCAAGAAATGTTTATGCTGCACAAGGTTTGGCTATTTCATACATTGAAAATAAGGAATTGAACAAAGGATTGGAAATCTTGAGAAAAATACGGGATTCATTGAATGAAATTTCCGTGTACTTGAACTTGGGACATGTTTTGGTTGATTTGAAGAACTACAGTAAAGGTATCGAGAACTATGAGATTGCTTTGAGCAGATTTACTGATGGTAAAGATTCCAGAATTTTGTCATTCTTGGGAAGATCATGGTTCTTGAGAGGTATTGCAGAAAAGAACCTCTTGTACTTGAAGAAGGCTATCGAATATACTGAGTTATCGTTGGGGAATACCACTGGATCAGCGTCTTCGATTAGATTTAACTTAGCGTATGTCTACTTCCAAATTGCCGAATTCATAACTAAGATTCCAACCAATCAAAGAAAAATCGAAGACATTGAAAAAGCAATTGTCGATTTACAATCAGGTATTGAAATATTGAACTCCTTAGCAAACGATGAAGAAAAGCATCCACCATATCCAAAGCCAGAGTTGAAGGCAAGAGCTAGTTTAGGGGAGAGTACTTTGTTGAGCAGATTGAACACATGTCTTGAAGAAACCAAAGCTAGTATTGACGAGTTCAATAGTAAGTTAGAGGAGGCAAAGAAATCCCGGGAAGAAGAAAACTTAAGACGGATGAAAGAAGAGGAAGAAAGACTCGAAGCCATAAGATTGAAAGAAGAAGAAATGGCGAAAGAAAGAGCAAAATTACAAGAACAAGCACAACAATGGGCCGAAGAAGCGAGAATGAATGTTGTTGTTGAAAGTGAAGATGACGATAAATTATTTGACGAGGAAACCAAGGAAAAGGAAAAGAAAAAGACCAGTAAATCACCAACTAAGGGCAAAAGAAAGAAGACAAGAGGTAAGAAGAAGATCATTGAAAGTGACGAGGAACCAAGTGCATCTGAAACAGAACCTGAAATCGAGGGTGGTGATAAAGAGAAGCCCAAGAGAAAGCGTGACGAAGACGACGAGAATGATAAGCCATCAAAATCCAAGAGAAGAGTCTTATCAAAAGAAACCATTGAGGATAGTGACGAAGAATTGGACGGTTTATTCGGAGAGGATGCAGAATAGATGTTGTATTATAAGTAAATTAATAAAATTCATCAAATACTTGAAGTGCACGTAGAGCCATTAAAGGTCATTAATCATAATTTATTATACAGTAGTAATACATAAGAATGGGGGTTGGGGATCAAAAGATGTTTCCGTTCATGTTGCTTCAGCTTTTGAACCAATTTCTCATTTGTTTGTTACTCTCGGCAGTAACCTTATATAGTGACTTCTCAAATTCGTCCAAAGTGTAAAGAAATTCACTATTGATATTCTTGTTTGCATTATTCGCAAAGTTGTTGATTTCCATAGACCGTTGCTTCAACATTTCCAGGATGATTTCTACCAACTTCTCATCACTAAACATGGTACACCATTTTTCAATTAAGGTATAGAAATGCGGTACCAATTTGTGCAAATCTATGGAAACGGCACTAGTCTTTATAGCATTCAATACTTTGGTATTAATAAACTCTGGATCACTTAAATCAATGAAACTTTGCTTGTTCTCCTCGCCAATTTCACAAATAGCCAATATTTCTGCTAGCCACATTGGCAATTCAATTTTAGTATCCTTCTCAATAGCTCTCCCAGGGTTCCCTTCAAGATACCCGAGCCCGGGAACAGTAATGTTGAATCTACATGGGATTTTCTCCGAATCAGCAAGGATATCGTCTATATCATAGTAGTTCCCTGACATTGACGTAAAGAAACCTACTATTATGGAATTTTTCTGATGTCTTTCGCACTAAATATATGATTTACGCGTGTTCATGCTTATCTGAATACCGTGATTTATGAGCAATTTGGGATCTTATAGGCAAAAAAGAGACCCATAGGTTGAACTAATTGGCTGGATTATATGGATTCAGCTTTTTTCAGCTTCAATTTTGCACTTTTCTTTGAATTTGGATCTCTGAATGGTTTAAATTCGTGAGTTCAGCATCTAGTAACGTACCTGGCCAAATCATACTATCACTACGACAACTATCACGTACCAATATGGCCATATATGTACGTGAGGTCTGTTTTTACCACTTTTGTTTGAGACATTCATCACATATTTGTCTATCCTCCAAAAACCATCAGGGCCAGAATAGGATATTTACAGCCCATTAGGAAGTGGACCACCAAGATGTAGTATTTCTGTTTACATCAATCGTCCTGATAGTGTTGAAGTGCCTTGTTTTGTTAAACAGTGCTGTTTTTTGATTCTTGCTCCAGACACCACAAACAACCAAGAGTATCTCTAGAGCAAGACACCCGATTTTATCGGAAAAAAGTCAGAAATACCAACTATACATCCATTATAACCATCATAACATCTACAACATCAAATACCGTTTGTTGCTAACATAGTAATGTCCGGTTTAATTTTTACAAAACGTGCACTCTCCTCTAATCTGGGGTTTTAGTCCAGGGATGAGCAGCAATTGCGATAAGTCAAAATTTAGTCTTCTTCGAATGAGCGATGGACTCAGCAGAAAATCGGTTAACTAATGACGTCGATGAGTCGACGCCATTATTGGCTGTGAGCACCCATCAAAAACATGTTAGGAGATCTCCCATGTTGAGGTACTTCTTATTGATTATGGTTTTGGTATCTCTTATCGTGGTTGCTTTCTTGATAGTGACCTTTGTCACTAATGCCAATTTCTATGTCGACCAATGTGTCGAAGTAACAGTGAATGATATATCTGTTGATTCGATAAACTTTAGTGGGCCTGTTGTCAATGTTCGAGCCACTGTGGATTTCCATTATGACCATATTTCAAACTGGCTATATCGAAGTATTCTCAAACTTTCAGGTTCAACGCTTGGTACAATTGCGTTTATTTCTACAGATGCAATGCAAATATTAGCAAAACCTGCCAATTTAGAAGTAGAATATTTGCACTTGGCTGACGTTTTTCCCCCAAGAATTCCTATAAACCTTTCAAATAATTCCACCAACATTATCGATTTTAGCACACAGACTAAATTAATGTCTCTTAACGTCATACGGTTCATGGACTACCTAGATTCTGTGCCTGAGGATGATGTTTTATTGGATATCAGTGGGATATTTAATGGAATAGTAGAAACCAAACTTACAAATATATCAATAAGCAATTTCACTTTCCAAAAACAAGCGTATTTTGCAAAAGATGCCTATTTACCCAAGTTTAAAGTGGTGTCTACGGAAATTGAACCTGCTGCTGTTAGTGGATTCAAAGTAAACTCCAAAGTTTTTATTGAGAGTCAATTGCCGTTATTATTAGATCTAGGAGCAATTGAATGGGACGTACTCCTACGTGCTTGTGATGGTTACTCAAAATTAGGGATATGGAATACAAGTCCGTTTAAATTGGTTCCTGGTAAATTGGTAGAAGTTGAAGTAAACGGAATTGTAGATTCAATAACATCCAATTTGACAGAGCAGTGTGAAAATAATAAACTATCACCATTAAACGAAGCAGTGCGTCAGATATTTCTGGAAGGTGAATTAGATGCAAAAATTGTAGCCATATCGAGTGACTTGTCACCCCCATGGTTACTTGACATGTTACAAAGTCGGATTACGTTTCCACTTGATTTTTCTCAATATTTTGATGTTTCCGGTAACTCTATAAGTCTTGACGACTTTCGAATGGGTGTTATGAGCAACAGCACGAAAGTTGACATGGGCTTGATGTTCACCATGGTCGATAATTTTAAAGTTGACTTTATGTGTGAATGTTCAAACAGTACGATTCGGGTTCATAACTCAGACGAGACAGTATTAAGTGGTAGTATGGAAAAAAATGTCATAAAGAACTCCGAAAGTGTACTTAACTGGAAAGTTGATGACTTCCAGGGATATATGAGAAATCCTGAAAAGCTTGGGAAGATGATAAATGGATATTTGAACATGAACCAAGATATTAAACTTACTGGTGACATTCATATCGGATATTTAAGATTGACATCGCTTTTTGATCAAGTGATAATCTTGCACAATTTGAATTTAACAAAGGACTTTTTAATTGATCAAAAACTGAAGGCATTCCTTTTTCACTTATTAGATATACCAAATGCTGTACAAACAAGGGCTAATGATCAAAAAACAATATTATCTACAATTTCTTCAATCAAATATATCAGGTCTACTGAAAATTCCCTACAACTTGAAGCCGAAGCACAATTTGAAAATGACAACAACTACTCGTTGAGTATTCCAGATGAGATTGGTGCTGAAATTGCCAGTAATTCAAGTAATATAGCTAAAGTAAATGTTAATCTGGTCAACATTGAAAAGAAGAAGAATTTTAGTATCTCAGCTGATATTGATATTGGCCCTTTAGACACTACAGAACTTATCGATTTTGAGATTTTGTCAAGCAAACTTATAAGCAAGACAAATTGCACGATAGATGTTGACAACCTAACTACAACAAACTCGGATTTGAATAAATTAATCCTGGAAATAAATCTCAGGGATGTTTTGATATTACCGCCTAATAACTCATATTTGATATCAAGCACTGTCCATATACTTTCAAGCACAGTCGAGGTTGTGTTGTTCAACCCTATTGAAAACCACAACCTAGAAGTTGAAATTTACCTGACAACTGCAAACTATGGTGATGTTGTTTTGGGACAGTTGCAAGCACCTCAAAAGCTTACTGTAACACCGGGCATTTTTCATAGTGGAAAATTACCGATTCAAATTAACAATGGTATTGGCATGGATATATTGCGAAAATCATTGCACGGAGGTCTACAAATTGATTTGAATACCTTGTTCAACGTCAAGCTTGGTAACTTCCATGCTGAATTGTACTACAGTGGTCAAAATAAGAATTGCAATATTGAATGGTAATGCAAGGATGAATCTACCATACACAAACCACCACCGTCACAATATCGATGAGAATAATTACATTGAAGATATGAATAAACTAAATGTGTTCGAGTTGAATGCCTAAAAGAGTAAGGTTGATTCGCATCGTCCAACTGCCTGTTTCTATCATTGAAAGTCGGCTACTTGCTGTTGCGCACTCGTAAATGATGAACAATGTTTCGAATTACAGGGGCCCTATTCAGTATGTACAGAATGTGGTTTAATGTACCACCCTGCAACACCCTGCGTGGTGATTCAAGTGCAAACCCGTCCCCAACACCTTTTATTGGTCAGCCCCAAGTGCTATCAAAATGTAAACCTCAGCTGCCTCATCATCTCTCCTACTACTGAAGTTGAAAGATCAAACATACCCACCATCTGTAGAGCAATGCATGATAAATCTACCTAACAGTGTACGTGCTACCATCCAAACGTGTGTTGTTTCATAACTTACATCCTGTACACTGTTGATGAAACGCAGCAATCCATGGTAGCTCCGTTTGTTATGGTGTGATATTTCTGTTGTCTAGGCCAAAACATTCCGTCGTCGCTACCATGTATGATGGTACGGTTAAGAAAAATCTTGCCCAATTTGGCGGTACTCTGCCACCTGCATATATTCGGCCCAGGATTTGCTGTCGTGTTTGGCAAGAACTTTACTACTTTGGTTAGTTTGTTGACTTATCTATTTTTAGGCCACTCAGCCGAAATTAAAATTTTCACATATACCGTTTCAGTTAATATATTAGTGTTGACTTTCCCATAAACATCACGTTGATTTATTGCCAGGAAGGAAGAGATATTTGATTCCCAAACGATACAATATGTTTATGAAGGTTTCTAGTTTGATTGTTTTGGCCACTACTTTGTCCTCAGTTTTGGCCACTCCACCAGCTTGTATGTTAGCTTGTGTTGCCCAAGTCGAAAAGAGTTCTGACTGTTCTGGTTTGAACGACTTGAAGTGTATCAGTGGTACCTTAACCTCCGACATTGAAAAGTGTTTTGCTTCTGCTTGTCCAAATGACAACGCTGATGCTGCCACTTCCGCCTACAAGGACTCTTGTAATGGTTACGCTTTACAATCAGCCACATCATCCGCTGCTCCATCCTCTTCATCAGCCGTCCAATCCTCGTCTGCTGCTCCAACTTCTTCCGCCAAGCCATCTGCTTCTTCAGCTCAAGAATCTTCCCAACAAGCTTCCTCAGCTAAACCAACCACTTCCGAACAACCATCCTCAACTGCCAAACAAACCACTTCCTCTAAGGCTCAACCATCCTCATCTGCAGCTCCAACCACCCCTATTGCTTCCACTACTTCTGTTGATACCACTTCTGCTGCTCCAACTACTGAATCTTCAGCCCCAGTTTCTTCTCAAGCCCACTCTGTTTCCCAAGTTAACGGTGGTGCTTTGAACTCCATCAATGTAGGTGCTGTTGTTGGTTTAGCTGCAGTTGCCTTCTTATAAGTCAATGTTGCGTAATCTAGATATTGCTATACACAACTATTCATTTCGTCAAATGATTATTACATAGAGAGATTATTTTCTCGCATTTATTAAAAGGTTTTGGATTTATTATACGAACAGATTTTGCTTTGTTGTAGATTAGATTTTGTGTATCTCCCTATTGTGCGTTGGTGGTCATCATCGTTTTCTTCGACATGCCGTTCTTAGCTCCAGTATATTATAGCTGCACCAGTTTGTAATACCCACACTATTTATTATCAAGAGTTACATGGCTGTACTTGATACAATCTACAAGGAGATAAAATCTGCTGTCCACATTGTTCTGGAGTACGGAGATTGTAATTGGTAATTTTAAATCAATGTATTTCAACCTAGAAAAAAAGTCAACAAAAACTATCCTCAAACTTCGCAGATATACTCACACGCCCTTATCTAGATGTAGTCACTGTGTCTACTATTGTTTTGGTTCCGAAACAACGCATTCAAACCATTACGTTTGCCATATATTGTACACACCGCGGGACCCCGCGGACTTTATCTTTCCATCAAAATGCTGATAACAAAAGGTCATATATAGAAAGAGCGATTTCCACGCCAACAATAACCACATTGAACAATAGTTGGACAGTGTTGGTTCTACAATCACCCAAATCGTTCTTGGATATTAAAGACCCAATACCTTTTTGGAAATACTGATTCTTGGTCACTGTAATTCGTCTAAAACTGTACATGCTCTTATCTTGTGACTGATCTGAACAATTGAAGTTGGTGGTTAAACAGAGTCGAGTCAGTTTGAAAGAAAAATATATACAAGGTGGGAAAAAAAGTGATATGAGCCCAAGCACTAGTGCGGTCCGCGAAGCTAAAGCGATTCTTCCCGTAACCACTCAATTGTACTATGGTCAATTTGTTCACAGTGTTACTCTCGATGAGTTGGAGATAAGACTAAATGGTTTGATTGTTGTAGATACAGATGGGCGTATCACGCATGTCTTTGATGATATTGGTGATGGAATGTCAGATGAAGAGGTATTTGAGTTTTATGTTAACAATGGTGGAACTATGAGTCGAAATAACGTTGGAATTGTTAACTTAAGTGGTGATAAAACGAAGTTTTTGATCCCAGGTTTTATCGACACTCACATCCATGCATCACAATTCCCTAATGTCGGTGTTGGTCTTGGGGTTCCCTTGTTGAAATGGCTAGATAAATACACCTTCAAGTTGGAATCCCAATTTACAGTTGATCCAACCGATGCATCCCGTGCCATTGAATTGGCAACATCAGTGTACTCGCGTGTTATAATGAAAACTTTATCAAGTGGAACAACGTGTGCTTCATATTTCACGACTATCGACCCTACAACTACAAATGTCTTTGCTAATTTATTGTTGGAGTACGGTCAACGAGGATTTATTGGTAAAGTTTGCATGAATGACAATTCTACTTACCAATCTTACCAAGAGGATTATGATACTTGCATTAAATCTACCTCCGAATGCTACCACCATATTACAAAGAATAATCCATCTGGTGAACTGTTGATTCAACCTATAATAACTCCGAGGTTTGCTCCAATCTGTACCAAAGAATTGCTAGGTTATTTGGGTAATTTTGCAAAAGTCAATGACTTGCCTATTCAAACTCATATTGCAGAAAATCAACGAGAAGTAGACTGGGTGAAGTCGCTATTTCCAGAGTACGATAATTACGCCAG
>ERZ778017.3076-NODE-3076-length-12333-cov-26.175273_pt1 | contig 12333 bp, 12 predicted proteins | sample MGYA00375747_ERZ778017 | MGnify/ENA primary metagenome ERZ778017 (study PRJEB29350, sample SAMN05509838) | bioreactor metagenome | biome: bioreactor; material: wastewater | place: South Africa: University of Cape Town | collected 2014-03-17 ... | reverse complement strand
GCACGCTCCAGCGGCTGAGAAGAAGGCGAGAACGGTCAGGGATGGCCTGATCATGGAAATGCTGCACCGCAATAAAAGTCACAATTGGGCGCGCAATAAGGCACGTGAGCGGCGCGTTTCTAATGTAGAATTTCTAATTTCATGACGAGTTTTTGTGGCCGAGATCGCACGGCGGCGCGGTCCGCCGGTCCGGGCGTGCAAGCCCTGATCGCGCGATGAAAAAGGCGGGTTGTCATCGATTATGAACAGTGTTTAATTGTCTTCGCGCCATGCGTTGCGGCGTTAGTCGATCCCTGTCTCCTGTCGAGAAACGAGTCTCGTATGCAATCCTCAAAGACCATCGCCGCCGTGTGTCTCGCTGCGTTCGCCGTGGCCGCGGCGCTGCCGGCTTCGGCTCAGTCGCTGATCGAAATCCAGGATGTGGACCGTGACAATGTCCTGACGGGAACGCCGGCCGCCTTTGTCGTCGCCTTCCCTGAGGCTCAACGGAACGAGGCGGTGCGAAAGGTCGGCGACGACGTCTACAGCTTCGTGCCGCTGGCCTTCATCCCGCTGTCCGACACGCGCGTCGCCCTGGTGAGCACGGGAGCCAACGAATGCACGGGGCAGGCCTGCAGCGGCATGAACGCGGTCCACTATCTCGACCATGACGCGGGCGCGCCGCGCTACCCTTATACGCTTCAGGGCGAGTGGCTGGATATCGGCGCGGCGGGCGTGGTCGGCAACCCGGCTCTGCGATGGGGCTGGACGAAGGCGATCGCGGCCAATCCGGTCCTCTATACCGAGGCTGGCGGCGTGTGGCAGGGGCGCGGGTGCGGCTATGCCGAACTGACGGAGTTGACCCCGTCCGGCCCGGTGCGGATCGCGCGCATCCAGACCTATTTCTCGGACGCCAGCGCCGATGACGGCGAGGCGGGCGTCGACGGGGTGATCACGGCCGCCGACCAGGGCCGCAGCTTCACGGTGTCCTACACCGGCTCCGCCAGTTTCAAAGAGACCTACACGCGCGGCGCCGACGGCCAGTTTCGACTGGACGGCCAGAGCCGCGTTCCCGCCTGCTAAGACGACATCAGCGTCGCCGCGGCGACGCCAGAAACCAAGGAGGTCTGCGTGCGTATTTTCATGACGAGCCTGACTGCGGCCGCTTGCCTGGCGGCGACGGGCGCCTTTGCTCAAAGCGCCGTCTGCACGTCGCTGGACAAGGGCGATTTGTCCATCGGCCAGACGCTGTCGCAGGCGCAACAGCAGCAGCTTCGCGAGCAGGCGCCCGTGGGCGCGCTGCATTGCGGCCGGACGGGCTGTACGGCAGCGGCGTCGGATGGGGTGAGCTACAGCTGGCGGCGCGACGGCCGGATCGTCGGCAAGACGATCGAAATGTCCGCGCCGACGAACCTGCCGGGCTGGCGCGGCGAGATCGATCAGGCGTTCGCCGATCGCCTGGGTCAGGCGACGTGCACGCGCTTCACCGTGTTCGACGATGAACTCGACGGCGGCCGTTCCATGAAGAGCGCGCCGTTTGCGGCGTCGCAAGGGCAGATGATCACCGCCAGCCTCTTCGGGCGTGGAACCGCCGAAGAGCCGCTGACGATCGAGATGCGCGCCGTGGATCAATAAGTCCTGCCCTTGGGCGAGGATCTGTCGCTTAAGCGTCGAAGGAAATTTGCATGACCCTGAGAACCTTGCTCGCGCTCGCCCTGGCCGCGACGCTCGCCGCCTGCTCGCAGGCCGAAGAGGGGGCGGCCGCCGCCCCGACCCCGGCTGAAGCCGATGTCCCGGCGTCGTCCGCAGCGCCGGCAACTGCGCCTGACCGGAACGGCGAGGCGCCGCCGCTGTCGGCCTATGTCGGCAAGCATCCGACCGAGCCGGTGCAGGGCGTCACCTTCTTCCAGCATCCGGACGTGCGCGCGGCCATGGTCGCCTCGGGCGTGGATCGCGACATCCAGAAGTCCATCGTCTTTGACGGCAACGTCGTCGGCGTGGTGACGGAGACGCGCGGGCGGCTGTTGCTTCACGGCTATGATCCGGCGGGCGCGGGGTCGACCAACTGGGCCATTCTGATGATCCCGGACGGCAGCAAGGCGGCGGTCTGCTACTCCACCGGCATCGTCGGTTATGAGAAGGGCGCCGACTGGTATTTCGAGGGCGATGTGGCCTTCACCCTCTATACGCCCTGTCCCTCCGAGGAAGGCGATATGGAATCGCTGAGCAACTGGCCGATCGGCCCCATTCCGGGCTGAGGCCGGGAAAGGCGCGTGTGCACTGACAAGAGGCATCTGATGGCGCTTCGTCGTTTCGCGAGCGGGTTGGTTGCGACGCTGGTCATGAGTGCGGCCGGCGTCGCCGCAGCTCAACCCGCCGGGGCCGACGAAGAGGCCGCCCGGGCCGCCCTGAAGGAATGGATGGCGGCCAGTCCCGAGTACGCCAAGCTCCAGTATGATCTGGTCAAGGCTCAAGCGGGACTGGCCGTCCGTATCGAGCGATTGGTCATGATCGGCCTGCTGTGCGAACGTCTTTCGGAGGACGACAGCCGCCTGATCATCGACAGCGCCCGCGAGGAGATGGCGTTCGGCCAGTCCGTGCTGTCCGAAGCGCAGCAGGCGGATTTCGCCCTCTACTACGAAGGGCTGCGGCAAGGCGCGCTGGTCGCCGCCGCGCCTGAGCCTCCCCGCCCCGAAGCGTGCGAGGACTTCGCCAAGCCGGGCGGAACCCTGGTCAAGTTGCTGACCTGGACCGGGCGACGACAGTTCATCAGCCCAGGCGTTCTCGCCAGCCCGAGGACCATCCCTTAAAGGCCGCGCGGATCATCGCGACGGGTCCGGCAGACGCACCGCCTGGAAGTAGGTTCCCGAGAGCGTGCCGCCCGCACCGCAATAGGGGACGGCGTCGGCGCCGTTCTCGATCGTCTCCTTGACGACAAGCGTCGCGCCCTGGGCCTTTACGTTCAGCGACCAGGCGGCGGCGCCGCTGATGTCGTCAAAGCGGGCTTCGTCTTCGTCGATCCAGTCGCCGCTGCCGTCGACCTCGCAGGACCAGCCATCGCCGCGCGGGTCGGCGGCCGTGGCCGTGAACGTCAGGACGCCGGTCGCCCATTGGTTGACGACGATCTCGCCGTTGAGATTGCGCCAGCGGCCGACCACGCTGACCAGCGGGTCGTTGCCCAGATCGGTCAGGAATGCTTCACGCCGCGTCAGTTGATCGGTCAGTTCTTCGATCAGGTCGGCGCCCGTCAGCCGCGCGCCGACCGCGTTGCGGGCCGCAAGAAAGGCGCGCTGGTCGCGACGAAGCGCCTCGGCGCTAGCGGCGTCATAGCCCCTGATCGCTGTTCCATAGCGTTCAGCGATCTTGGCGTCCAATGCGGTGAGGGCCGGGGTCGAGCAGATGGCGGTCTCGACCGGACCGGAGGCGCGTCGGCAGTCAGCGCTTTCGGCGGCCGCAGGTGCAGCGACCGAGGCCGTGAGGGCGGCTCCGAGAAGCAGGACGGCGGTCGAAGCGGACGACGGGAAGCGAAGCGCGGTCATGGGATACCTCAAGGCGGATGCGGGAGGGCGCGAAAGCACCGTGTCGGGCGCAATTCATATCCTTAAATGAGCATCGATCAATAAAAAACGAAAATTGACGTTTCTTCCCGCTCTCTGCAAAGCTTCTGCTATGCAGGGTTAATGGGAAGGCGATCGGATCATACGCGGCAGGAGCTGGAGCGGCTTTTCGTGGTCGAAGGCCACAAGCACATGGCCGAGGTGGGCTTTGCGCGCTTCTCGGCGCGCGAGGTGGCCAAGCGCGTCGGCTATTCCATCGGCACCCTTTACAATGTGTTCGGAACGCTGGATCAGCTTCTGATCGCCATCAACACGCGAACCTTCCAGCTCTGGGCGGAAGAGGTGCGTCAGGCGCTGGAAGGCAGCGGCCCAGACCGTATCCGATGCCTGGTCGAAGCCTATTTCGGCTTCGCGCGCGCCAATCCCCATAGCTGGCGCGCCATCTATGAGCACCATTTGCCCCCGGACGTGGCCCTGACCGACGAACAGAACCAGCGTCGCGGCGACCTGACCCAGATCATCGTCAACGAGGTGACGGCTGTCTTGCCGGCGAAGGCGCAGGCGGGTGCGCCGCGTCTGGCGCGTTCGCTGATCGCCGTGGTCCACGGCCACTGCGTCTTCGACCTGAACGGCAGCTTCGCCCTGATGAGCATCGAAGAGCCTATCGAACTGGCGCTGGAACGTGTCCGTGAAAGCCTGTCTCAGGCCGGTGCGGCCTAGCGACCGCCCGATGGGCTGCGGTGTTGGATGCGGTCTTCACGAAACTGGCGCGAGACGGTGAGCATTCTGTCGTCTCGACGGGGCAAGTCAGGCGCGGGGATGGCGTTCTGGCAGGGGCATGGCGGACGGAAGACAGGCGAGGGGGCGGCGCGAGGGGCGCTCCTTGAACTATCTGCTGGCGCGCTATGGCGTGGAAATCCGCACGGCGTTGGTGCGCCGCTATGGGTCTCAGCAGGATGGGGTGGACGACGCCCTGCAGCAGGCCTTCCTGCGATTCAGTACGCTGGAGAACCAGGACAAGGTCGCAGACCCGCGCGCATTCCTGTTCGTCATGGCGCGCAACGCCCTGAAGGACGCCATCCGTCGCGCCGACAGCCAGAAGCGACGTTGGAAGGCCCTGGCCGAGGCTACGCCGCCGCAGCATGAAATCAGCCCGGAGGAGGCTCTGTTGAGGCGCGAGGAGCAGGAAGCCCTGGATCGCGAAATTCAGGCGTTGGACCCGGACGCGCGGGAACTGCTCCGGATGAGCCGCATCGAAGGCCTGACCTATGCGGAAATTTCGCGATTGACGGGACGCTCTGCGGCGGACATCAGCCGCACGATCGCGCGGACGTTGATCGAATTGCGTCGCGCCATTCAGGTGCGCGGGACGGAGGCGGCATGACGGCGCGGAGTGATGCGCCGCCGATCGAGCAGGCGCTGGAATGGCTGGCGCTGCGCTGTGGCGGCCAGACAAGCGCGGCGGATCGCCGGGCGTTCGCGGCCTGGCTGGCGGCGTCGCCGGATCACGCGGCGGCCTATGCCGAGGCTGAGGCCCTGTGGGTGCGGCTGGACTGGTCGGAGGCGCTGAACCGGCAGAGCTTGAACCATGCGATCGAGGCGTCTGCGCCAAAGCCGATGATGCGTGGAAAGGCGCCTCTGTCGCGACGGGGGCTCATGGCCATGGCGGCCGGGCTTGGCGCGGCGACGCTGACGCCGTTGGCGCTTCACCTGTCCAGCGGAGAGCGGCGCCGGTTTGAGACCGAGGTGGGCGAGATTCGTCATCTGTCGTTGGAAGACGGCTCGCGCGTGTCCCTGGGCGGGCGTTCGGTGTTGGCGACGCGCGTCGGCGACCGGGTGCGCCGGATGCGGCTGGACGAGGGCGAAGCCTTCTTTGATGTGGCGCGGGACGAGACGCGGGTTTTCACCGTGATCGGCGCGGGGCTGAAGGCCGAGGCGCTGGGCACCGCCTTCGAAGTGCGTTTGGGCGACCACGGGCCGGAAGTCTTTGTCGAAGAGGGGCGGGTGCGCGTGACGGCCATCGCCACGGGCGAGCAGACCGTCATCGGCGCAGGCGAGCGCGCGGCCCTGCGCGGCGGGACGCTGAAACGGGCGGCGATCAATCCGGCGGGCGTCGCGCCCTGGCGGCGTCAACGTTTCAGCTTCATCGATCAGCCGTTGTCGGAAGTCGTGGCCGAGGTGAATCGCTATTATCGGCCGGGCGTGACGATCGCCTCGCCTAAGTTGGGCGCGCGCAAGGTGACCGCCGCCTTCACCATCGAGCAGATTCCGCAAGCGCTGGAGAGCCTGGCGCAGGAGCTGGACGGCCATCTGGTGCGCCGTCGGAACGCCGAGGGTGAAATCCAAATGATGCTGAAAAGCTGAGTTATCTTGAAGCTTTAGTGAAATCGAAAGGCGGGTTGGAAGGACGAGCGTCGGCTTGCGTCTAGGCGGTGTCGAAGCTGTTGGGGGCCGTGTCGGCTGCAGGCTTCACGCAACGTCCAGGGGATAGAATTGACCGTTCATCGTTTCAGGCTGAAGGCCGTCGCCACGTCTTCCGCCGCCGTTTTCGTGCTTGCCGCCGCCGCCATGCCCGCCATGGCTCAGGCCCCGTCACGCCCGGCCGCCGCCGCACAGGTTCACGCCATCCGCATTGAGGCCCAGTCGCTGGACCGGGCGGTGGTCGCCCTGGCCGAACAGACGGGGGCGGTGATCGTCGCTGCGGGCGTGACGCTGGACAACCGTCGTTCGAGCGTGCTGACCGGCTCGATGACGGCGGCGGAGGCCCTGGCGCGTCTGCTGGAAGGCGCCAATCTGACGTTCCGGCGCGACCCGAACGGCGCCTTCGTCATCGTCTCGGCCGCCGAGGCGCGGGCTGAGACGACCCAGATCGGCGACGTGGTCGTCACCGCTCGCTTTGATCCGCTGAGCCGCCTTCAGAAGGGCGCGACCGACAGCTTCACCGGGCTGGACCGTTCGCTGCTGGAGACGCCGCGTTCGGCCTCGCGCGTCAGTTCGGACACCATCGCCCGCTATGGGATGGAGAATGTCGACGATCTGGTCGCCGCCGTGCCGGGCGCCTATACGGCCAGCTTCTTCGGCGTGCCGGGCAATCTGAACGTGCGCGGCACCCTGGCCGACACCTATTTTCAGGGCTTCAAGCGGATCGAGAACCGGGGCAGCTTTTCGTCCAACCTGGGCGCCGCCGCCTATGTCGAGGTGCTGCGCGGGCCGTCCTCGCCCATCTATGGTCCCGGCAAGGTCGGCGGCCTGCTGAACTTCGTGCCCAAGTCGGCGCGCGGCGTCGATGCGCGCTATGCCGATGAGATGAGCGGCGGCGTCAACGTCACCGTCGGCTCCTACGGACGGCGCAATGCGGCGGCGGATCTGGTGGTCCCGGTCGGCGAAGGCGGCATCGCTCTGTATGTCGAGCGCGAGGACTCGGATTCCTATTACCGCAATATCCACCCCGAGCACCTGAACCTTCAGGCCACCTATGTCGGCGATTTCGGCGACGGCTGGTCGGGCGAGGTCAATCTGATGCATTTCGAGGAATCGGGCCGCATCCAGTCGCCGGGCTGGAACCGGGTGACGCAGAACCTGATCGACAACGGCGTCTACATCACCGGACGCGACACCGATCTGGTCGATCTGGATGGCTCGGGCATGATCGAATACGGCGAGATCGACGCGGCTTTCGGGGCGTGGGGCGGGACGTCCAACATTCGCCAGATCAAGGAATACGGCGGCAAGAACAATCCGAAATTCGCCCTTGATGAAGGCGTTGGCACGACGAAACTGAGCCGCCGCAACGTCATGGCGGACGACGCCGACTACAACGACAGCCGCACCTTCACCGCCTATGCGGGGCTGCAGAAGGAGATGGCGAACGGCTCGGTTCTGGCCATCAAGGCCTTCATGGACGACATCGAGAACCAGCGCTTCACCAGCTTCGGCTTCGCCGCCGACTATGACGCCCGCGCCCTCGAAGGCCGCGTGACCTACAGCTTCCCCTCGCGCTTCGGCCAGCATGTCAGCGCTGACACCGTCGTCGGCGCCGGTTATCGCGACCACACGGCCAAGCAGTATGAGAGCTACCTGTCCGGCTATATCGCCCTGAACCGCCGCGACCTGTCGCATGGTTCGACGGCGGGCGATCGCATCGCCGCGCCCCTGATGAAGGACGGTGTGCAGATGTGGGACTCGCGGCACGAGATGGAGTGGAACAGCCGCTCGGTCTTCGTCATGAGCGACATCACCGTCTTCGATCGCTTCAGCATCCTGGCCGGACTGCGCTGGGACGACTACGATCTGAAGGCGATCAACAGGGGCGAGACGGTCTTCGGTCTGAAGGATACGTGGGTCGAGAACGGCAAGGCGGCGATGACCTGGTCGCTGTCGGCGCGCTATGAGACGCCCTGGGGCCTGACCCCCTATGTGACCTTCGCCGAGCCGCGCTCGCTGGAGTCGACCCAGACGGGCGGCGTGTCGGTCGGCACGGTGACGAGCAACCTGTTCATCTCGCCGTCGGAACTGAAGGAAGTCGGCGTCAAATTCTCGCTGCTGGACGGCGCCCTGTTCGGCGGAGCCGCCTATTATGAGCAGTTCCGTCGCCGTACGGACATGCTGGGCAACGTCAGCGGCAACACTTCGGAAGGCTTTGAGCTGGAAGCCCATTGGCTGGCGACCGACAGGCTCAGCTTCACCACGGCCCTGACGTTGCAGGAGACGCGGGTGGATGCGCCCGGCAAGGGCAAGGGCGAGTATCTGGAGCTGCGCCCCGAGCAGTTCGGTCTGGACCCCGCTTCCGCCTATGGCGGCACCTTTGCGGTGAACAACGCCGGAACCTTCGCCGAGTTGGCCGACGGCTATGTGGTCCGCACCATGCCGGACACGGTGTTCAGCCTGTTCGGCGCCTATACGACCGAGCCGTTCAGCTTGATGGGAACGGAAGCCAGCGCGGGCTTCACCGCCGGGGCCACCTATGTCTCGGAGACGGGCGGCGTCTTCGAGAACAGCCTGCGTCTGCCCGCCTATACCCTGGCCAAGGCGGCGGCCTATGTGAAGGTGCGCAACGTTACCGTCTCGGCCAACATCGATAATCTGTTCGACGAAGAATACTTCACCCCCTCGGCCGAGGTTTACAAGGAAGTCGCCGTCATGCCCGGCCTGCCGCGCATGTTCCGGGTGAACCTGGCCTATCGCTTCTAAGGTCCGACGACGTGTTCGGCGGCTGAGCCCTCTCGGCCGCCGGATCGCTTTTTCGCGCCGCCAGCACGGCGCCTCTCGAACGAAAGAACAGGTTCGATGACGCAGAACCTTTGTCTGTCGCGCCGCGGCGCCCTGGCCTTCATGACGGGCGGCGCGGCGCTGGCCGGGCCCGCCGTCGCACGCTCATCGGTTGATCCGGCGCGCTTCACTCATGGCGTGGCCGCGGGTGATCCGATGCAAGACGGCTTCGTGATCTGGACCCGCGCGGTCGGGGCGGGCACGACGGTCGGCCTGTGCTGGGAGGCGGCCGAGGACGCTGGATTCACCCGCATCGTCCAGTCCGGCACGGTTCAGGCGACCGCCGCGCGCGATCACACGGCCAAGGTCGATGTGACGGGTTTGCGCGCCGGACAGGAGTACTTCTATCGCTTCCACAGCGCGGACGCCGTCTCGCCGGTCGGGCGCGCACGGACCCTGCCGGGCGGCGATGTCGAGCGGGCGCGGTTGGCGGTGGTGTCCTGCTCCCACTACGGCTTCGGCTATTTCAACGCCTATCGCGCCATCGCCGATCTGGAAGAGTCGGTGGACGCCGTCGTCCATCTGGGCGACTACATCTATGAATACGGCGTCGACGGCTATGGCGGGCCGGAAAGCCGCGCCCTGGGTCGCGAGCATGATCCGGCGCATGAGATCGTGACCCTGGACGACTACCGTCGCCGCTTCGCCCAGTATCGCGCCGACCCCGATCTTCAGGCCGCCCACGCCCGCGCCGCCTTCATCACCGTGTGGGACGATCACGAGACGGCGAACAACAGCTGGATGGGCGGATCGTCCGCCCATGACGAAGATACGGAAGGCCCCTGGGACCGCCGCCGCGATGCGGCGATCCAGGCCTATTTCGAATGGCTGCCTATGCGCGATCCGTCGCCGGGGCGTCCGGCCCATGTGCTGAACCGCGTCTATGATTTCGGCGACCTGCTGTCGCTGATCGCGGTGGAGACGCGCCTGACCGGCCGCACCAAGGCGCCCAGCGCCTCTCGTGACATGATCTTCGACGCCGAGGGCCGCCCTGACCCCGACCGCTTTGAGGCCGAAGTGCTGAACCGTCCCGAACGCTCCATGATGGGCGTGGCCCAAGAAACCTGGCTGGAGGGCGCCCTGACCGCCTCGGTTCAGCGTGGAACGGCGTGGCAGGTGCTGGCCAATCAGGTCGTCGTGGCCCGGATGCGGGCGCCGGACTTCATCTCCGTCATGCCTGAAGATCTGCTGGAAGAGGCGATGTCGCGCTCCGGCTCGCGCCGCTGGCTGGAAAGCACGCGCCTGGGCCTGCCGATCAATCTGGATGCGTGGGACGGCTATCCGGCGGCGCGCCTTCGCCTGTATGACGCCGCCCGCCGCAGCCGGGCCAATCTGGCCATCCTCAGCGGCGACACGCACATGTTCTGGGGCAACCGTCTGCACGACCCGCGTGACGAAAGCTTCGTCGGCGTCGAGTTCGGAACCGGCAGCGTCACCTCGCCCGGCGGCTATGAGACCATCAGCCCCGACCCCCGCATCTATGAGGTCGCCGAAAAGGCGCTGGTCGCCAGGAACCCGGACGTCCGCTTCGCCCATGTCCGCGACCATGGCTTCCTGATCGTCGAGATCACCAAGGGGGCCCTGACATGCGACTATCATCAGGTCGCCGATATCCAGACCCGCGACGGCCGCGCCCGGCGTTTCGCCCGCATCACGACCAACCGCGCAGGCGGCTTCCAGGTGCAGGAGGGCTAAGATGCGTTTGCTGATCGTGGGGGCGGCGGCGCTCAGTCTCGCGCTTTCGGCGTGCGCCTCAGGCCCTGAGGCCCCCTTGTGGCAAGGTTATGCCGATCATCCGCAGGGGTATTTGGGAGCGGATAGCCGCTTTGAGGCGCTCGCCTTTCTGCCGCCTCCGCCAGAAGTTGATTCCCTGAGGGCGCAGAATGATCTGGCCGTCTATCGCACGACGCGGGCGTTGAGGGGCCAGCCGCGCTGGCTTCAGGCGGCGGCCGACGCCGAGATCGTCACGCCCTCGGCGCCGAGCGTGTTCAGCGAGGCGCTGGGCGCCCCGTTCGAGCCCGAGCGGACGCCGACGCTGGCTTTGCTGCTGGGGCGGATGCACGCGGATCTGGAGACGATCCAGGCTTCGGCCAAGGCGAGCCACGCCCGGCCGCGGCCCTTCGTGTCTGAGCCCGCCGATATCTGCGTCGATGCCGCGCCGTGGCTGGCCGAAAGCGGCTCCTATCCTTCCGGCCACGCGGCGATGGGGTGGGCCTGGGCGCTGGTGTTGTCCGAACTGGCGCCGGATCGCGCCGAGGCGATCCTGGCGCGGGGGCTGGCCTATGGCGACAGCCGTGTGATCTGCGGCGTCCACTATGTCAGCGACGTAGAGGCGGGGCGGCTGATGGGCGCGGCGCTCGTCGCCCGCCTGAAGGCGGAGCCGGCTTTCCAGCGGGACTTTGAGCGGGCGCGAGCCGAATGGCGACGCAGCCTCTCGAGACAGCGGTAATCGCGAAGGCGGCCTATTTCGGCAGGCGGCTCATGGCTTCGAAGCCGCCGGTGAAGATGACCTCCATCGCGTCGCATATTGCGGCCATTTCCGACGACTTGCACAGGCCGCCCGACAGGACGTCGATGCGCCCTGTCTGAGCCAGGGACAGGGTCAGCGACCCCGACAGCAGGTGGTAGAACCAATAGATCTGTCGCTCGGGCGTGTCGGGCGCGATCCGTTTCAGCAGGCCGATGAAGCGGTCGATCACGGGGTCGAAATGCTGATGCATGGTGTCGCCGCCCCAGGCCGGGGTGTTGTTCACCTGAGCGACCAAGGCCGCGTAGTTCAGCCAGGCGCGGTCTCCGCTCTCGAACAGGACGAACAGAGGACGCAGGAAGGCGTCGATAGCGCCGCTGACGGTCATAGCGTCGCCGTGTTCGGCCTCATAGCGGTCCAGGCTGTCCAGGCGCAGGGTGTTCACCACCTCGGCGCGGCGACCGAAGACGGTCGAGAACAACCGGTTCTTGTCGTCGAAATAATAGTGCAGCAGGGCCGTATCGACGCCCGCCTCCTTGGCCACCGCCTTCAGGGTGACGCCGTGCAGGCCGTCGCGCGCGAACAGGGCTTCGGCCACGTCCAGGATGCGGGTGGTCGTTTCCTCGCGGCGTTGGGCCTTAGGCTTGGGCGGCGCCTTGGGCTTCGCGGACGCCTTGGCGCGCGGCTTGGACTCGGTTGCGGTCATGGGCGCAGCTTACCCGAACATCCGTCGCAAACGATCACGTATCCGCATCAAGAGGATCAGCAGCGTGCCCTTGCGCGCATGGTGGCCCAGCGCCGCCTTCCACCAGGCGCGCTTCACCTCGCCGCCGGGCGTGGCGTTGAACACCATCCAGGCGTCGTCGGCGGGGGCGTAGACGGGCCAGTCGGCGCCCGGCGCGCCTGTCCTGGCGAAGGCGACCCAGCGGGCGTGCATGGCGTCGCTGACGGCGCGGTCGGCTTCGGTCGCGGGCGGGGCGCCGTCGGGACGACGGTCCAGGGTCTCGAAGACGTGGAAGATCTCGGCGGCGTGGGCGGCGCGGGGCATGGTGTCGCGTCGTG
>ERZ778017.3075-NODE-3075-length-12336-cov-4.221236_pt1 | contig 12336 bp, 3 predicted proteins | sample MGYA00375747_ERZ778017 | MGnify/ENA primary metagenome ERZ778017 (study PRJEB29350, sample SAMN05509838) | bioreactor metagenome | biome: bioreactor; material: wastewater | place: South Africa: University of Cape Town | collected 2014-03-17 ... | reverse complement strand
AAATAATAAATGAGAACCTAGTCAAAAGCCTTATCAAATCAGTAAACGACCTTTCATCAACTCTCATCATCAGTATTTCAAAATTTGTACACAGAAATACGACTCCTTCCTTATTGTACAAGAAGGGATGATTTCGAGGATATGTCCGCCCGGTCGAATGGTATCATCATTAGAGTAAGAGCACGATAGAAATTTTTCTTTCGAAGTTAGTAAAACTCACTTTTGATCAAATATAGTGGCTCATACAAGGCTGAAACTTAACGAAAATGCATTTGTCAACCCGGAACATTCAGTTGGAACAATTGGTAAAATGCAAATAATCACTGCCACTAAAATACGGGTGAAACATACCATTTATTATATCCAAATGTTCTTGACCAATCTTAAATTGATATCTATCTTGTAGAAAGGCAACTTTGAAGGTCGCCTACAACTACAATAAACTTTCATAAGTTTCTTTCTCATTTAAACATTTTGCGAAAATTTTCTTTTATAGTTCTTCATTTCCTCATTAAATTATCTTGAAATATACACGACTCCTGGTTTTATTAGGGCTATTATGCTACATATCAACTAGACACTAAGCTATCAGTACATACGATTTCGTTTGCATGGACGTAAAATTATACGACAATACCAAAGTAGCTTATCTTAACCATAATAGTGAACACCAAATGTACAATTATTAGCCCCACCATAATCTTCCAGTATTCTTTATTAGCCAATTGACCATCTCCATTAGACAAGAGTAAGCAGTTTTCTTGTATTGTTGGTGATATTTTCTTAAGGTTCGATAAGCCTGTAATCGCCCCGCTTGATAACACTATCACCCATTCGATTATGTTCAATAAGATGTGGTGGCTGTCATTGTTGATCAATACAACAATGAATATATTAATGAGGGTAATGGGGAACCATAAAATATTAGTGTAACCAAATATTGACACAATCTTTGTGAACCTCAACTTCTGGGGAAACTTTAACGCCATGGTTGTGTAGATGTATAAAATTCCGGGAACAATAATGTTGTACGAGTAAAATAATATTATGGACGTAAAGATCAAGTCGAATGAATAGTTGTATTTTTCTCCTTCACTGGAATGGATCCATTCCAGTAGTAAGTTGCTTCCCGTGGAGCTTACAAACATAAGGAAAATCAAGGTTCCTGTGATCCAAAAGAATCCGTATAACTCGTTGTCATTTTCGCTTCCATTTTCGAATTCTCCAGTGAGTGGATTTAATGCCCTTTGAATCTTCTCAAAAAATATGTCACTATCTAAGTCGAAATATTGGCGATAGAAACTAATATGGAATATATTTGATTTGTTAAACCCACTGGTCGTATAGGTATTTGCAATTGGTGTAGATTCTTGGTTGGTATGGTACGTTGGATTGGTTGAAGAGCCAACCTGTTCATCTGGTATTATATATGATGGGTTGGTTTGGAAATCATCCTGATTATCGATCAAATCAGGGGTTTCGTTCAATCTTGAGTATGATTTTGACATCTCTGACTTGATTGATTCAAAATGGTTCACTAGTAACGTTTTTCCTTCGTAGTTTAACCTTTCACATTATGCAGTATTTATTCACTTAAGTTTTGGTTAGTTGGATTCAAGAATAATCCTCCTCTAAGTTTGGTTCTATCAACAGTTCTGTTGTTTCTAGCCAAGCTTTGCAGATCATCCATTTGTGATGTTAGTTGTGAAAATTGACCTAATGAAGTACCGGTATTTAACCTGTTTTTGTTAAATCTGATATCTTTGTTACTTCCTTCCAACCATTCACAGGAGTAGGATGATTCTTCAGGACTTTTCTTCTCGCTAAACATTTCTTCATCGTGAGGTGCAATTGCCTGATCTAGTACACGTTCGTCGAAGTTATTCTGTATTGCAGTCACAGGAATTGGTGACACATCCACATAACCATCTATTATTGTAGTAGCATGTATAGTTTTTGGACTGTTGTGAACAAGCATTTCCGTTCTAGCACTTCTGAAATCGAACTTATCACTCCGCATTATTGATGAATCACTGTAATTTTGTAATTCGTCTAAGGAGCTGGAAGTTTTGGGTAATGGAGTTGTGAGTGCTAACTCACTTGACTTTGAACTATGTATTCGTGAAGGCATATTCCTTTTACCCACACTTAACTTTTTCTTTGGCCCTGGGGTGTTATCCTGCAATTCTATCGAATTACGAATGGCCTTTTCTTCGGAATTTAAAGTGTTTGTTAAACTAGTGAAACTCAGCACACCCCCATTATCTCTCGGATTCTCCTTAGATTCTACTGTATCTTTTTTCTTCAGAAAATTTGGTTGATATTCTTCAGTTAGCAGAAAGTCAATAGATTCGGGAAAAAGTGCTACTATCACTGCTCCTAGAATACAGATAATACTCAAACAAAGAAGGGACCAGATACCTATTGCCTTTATAATGACATGGTAAAAGAATGTGGTTAGTGTGCTCATCATCCATGCAATACCTATGCAAATTGACAACCCTTTTGACCTAGCATTGTGGGGAAATAGTTCACAAATATAGAGTAAGCTTGGTGTACTTATTGTAGAGCCATAGATTGCGGGAATGAATAAGTATAAGGAAAGAACAATTGACGCGGGTTGGCCCAAAATTCTAATATTTATAGGTAAATTTGGATTAAAGTAAATTGGCTGCAAAATCCCAAAGATTGCAATCATGAGGAAGATCACCATTAATGAAATTGCCAAGAGAACCATTCCAAAAACAACAGAATCTATTCTTCTACAATAATCCAATGCTGTTAATGGGAAAATTGTGAAGAGGATGAGTATGATGTATTGAAAGGTCGAAAGAATTGAGCATGTCAGTTTCGACAACCCACAGCCATTACAAACGAAAGTGAATGTATTTGTCAATAATCTGAAACAGATTGCTTCGGATATAACCAGAAACGTCAACCCTATAATAAGCTGTTTTTTCAACTTGGAGTTGAAAATTTGGAAAAAGGTGAATTCTGGACCTTTGGGAACTTTTTCAACGGATGAAGGGTTGGAACCAGTATGACAGTTAAACTTTTTGATTACGGTCAAGTATTTTGAGACGTTCTTCCACTGAGTGTTGCGTGCCAACCACGATGGGGACTCTGGTAGTACAAAACTCAGGATAAACAAAATAAAGGTTGGAATCACTCGAGTCGTCGTAGAATAATTAAACCATTGAGTATCAAAATGCTGCTCCATCAAAATTATTAATACGGTGCAAAAGAGTGATCCAGCTCCTATGGCCATTTGGAAAACAGAAAGTGAAGATCCTAAGTTTTCACTTGGGACAGTTTCGCTTTGATAAATAGGAATTATTGTAGATATGATGCCCATAGCGATACCGGTAAGCGTCTGGGAAAGACATAAAACAACCAACTCAGTCTTCACGGTTACAACTACTGCCCCAACAATGGCAAGAACTGAAGAGATCTGTAACAACGTTCTACTTCCAGCGCCATTATAAATCCACCCACTGAACAAACACCCGCCTATGCATTAGTACAAAAGATAAAAAACACCACATCTGCAATTGCTGCAGATTAAGCAGTTTAATGCACGAGTTATTACGTACACATTGCACCAAGGGAACTAAGACATGATACCAAAGATAGTTTCCACACTGAATCAACACCAAAGAGATTCAAAAACATCTGCAGTTGTAAAAACGGGAAAATTGATACTGCTTCCATTCCCAAAACAAACCCGGCAACCATTAACACACAATGAGCAACGACAACGTTGTAAATCCTCAATTTCATTGTAAATCTAATAAATAAGTAAACAACCTTTATGTGGTGCCGATTTTGCAGCCATTTTGTGGAATGCGCGAACAAGTTAAATAGTGGTTTTGAACTCTTTTAACCACATAAAGCATCAGCACGAAAGTCTAGACAAACTTGGGCACAATGGAAGTCGATGATTGGTCATATCAAAACATTGATGCTGACCAGTTTTCTGACCTGAAACCTCCCGAAACAAATCATATTATAGTGAAAAAGACATTAATACCATCACCCATCATTTTGAACATCTTTCCCAGTTTCAATGTGTGTACTGAAAAACCGTTTAGGGGCCTTTCCAGTCTTTCCTTGAATGACGAGGAGTATCAAACGTTAATTCCTCCTGAGAACAACTCTCAACTCGATGCGTTTAGTGACGATGAAAATGATGTCGATTTGTTTCCCTCGAACGAATCTCAAGACACTTCACCAAAGCAGAATGAAGGCAAGAAGTTAGAGTCAGTGAAATTGATTGTGAAACTAAAGTCAATTTTGATTGATAATATTGAATTCAAAACTAATGCTGAAATACGATGTGCTACTGTGGTACGAGGCAAACGAGACTTGGACGGCTCATCTGATGAGGATTCGTTATTTATATCGTTGAAGTCAGGCTTTTTACTTTTAATCCGATTGTTTCTTGTTCCTTGCTACTATAAAGATTCAGACTACATATTTCAGGCCACCCATGTTCGTCATAATGGTACGTCGATTTTCAAACCATTTGTGGTTCAGTGGTGGGATGTCAGTAACGAGTTATCGGTTCCTTCATTAGAAACATCAGGCTACCAATTGGCATCGGATAATTTGGGTTCATCAGTTGTATCGACTTCTGCCTATCGATCCTTCCGAATTTATAACACTGAGCCTACCAGTAATGGAATAATGATGAAGAAGCACTTCAATGTAGGTGTGGACGGATTAATTCTACATTCTTGTTTCGAAGCTGGCGATGAAACAACATTTTCAACCCATGCGTCGTTTTTAACTCTAATCTACACTGATCATCACCGATTATGTTTACAATTGTTTTCATGGTCTTCGAATACTAATATACTGGAACAAAACCTATCAAAAACAACCTTGCCACTAGATAACACATTTCGAATTCCAATATTCATTGTTCCGCTAAAGGTGATTGGAGGGTTCTTGTTTGTTTTGGAGGACGAGCTAATAATTGTTACTGTTCACCAAATTATATCTGCAGAGTACTCCTTCAAACGATTCGGTACACCTTGGACTAGACTATCATTTCCTACTAATTACTATGTTCCGAATTCTCATATTGTACGTGGAAATGAAGTTGAGGATGAAATTTTGATTTCAACTGATTCCGGTTTAATATACTCTGTTCAATTGAATAAAAGCTGCGATATACACATACGACCGATTTTGCGCATTGCTGCCAGTATTTCACTCTTCACATTGGAAAGATCTTCATCAGGTTTCAGCCTTATATTTGGAAGTGACTCTGACGACAACCAGGAATTGTTTATTTCTGATTTATTCCCAGAGGAATACGTCAACGAGGTGGAATCTCATGCCAAATTGAAATACATTGGATCAAAAGTTGTAAAAAACTTCCCCAATTGGTCACCGTTACTAGATGTCGAAATAATAGAGTCTTCGAAAACACAGTCGACCATTCCGTATTGCACTGATGAACTATGGGGTTTAACAGGAAATGGGAAGAGATCGAAAATCACACAATTTAGATTTGGATACTCCGCTGGTAGAAAAAGCAAAATTTATGAAAAGCTAAGGAAATGTAGCAGCATCTATCAACTTTTTTTATATGGTGTGCTGTATCTTCTTTGTTCGTTCCTGTTTCACACCTTGCTTTTGGAGTATCAATGTGAGTCAAGTTATACGTTTTCTGAGATTGAAAATGTCAAAATACTGGAACAAACATTGTTCGCAACTACCCTTGCCTTCAAAGATTTTGTTTTAGTCATGTACATCACTCCAACGAGGATTTCGATAACGAACTTTACGGATTATACCCTAACGTCTGAAATGGAGAATAAGGTCATTTTGATGAGTAAAGTCGAAAATGGATATCTTGTATTAGTAACCGAAGAAGTTATGGTTGGTCACGTAGCAAAGAGTATTGAAGTATTTTCAATCGATCGTGATTTTGATGGAAGGTCTGGCTCCTCTCTATCTCAGGTCATAACAAGTATAAGAAAAATCCAAATTTCGTACGAACCATCCTTGTTGTTCTTGACTCAAATACAAGAGGAGACGTGCATGGTTACTGGTAGTTATACGGGAGAACTATTTCTCTATACGCTTCTGAATTTAGAAAACGTGAGACAGTTAGATTTGAGATCATTTTCCCCTTACAAATACAATTCTCCTTTTTCTACTCAAAGTTTGATACCAAATGATGTTGCCTTGTTGGATAAAACTTTGTATATTGGTACAAAAGATGGGTTCCTTGTATCATTGAATATTCAAAATGACATGAACTGTTCTAGATTCCTTCGTTTATCTGACTCCCCGATTCGTTTTAGTTCGAATAATGGTGGTGATCTGCTTTTGTTCATATATTCGAAGTCTATTTGGTTACTTAACTTGCGTGAATCATCTTTTCCTGAACGAGTATTTTTTGAAGAAACTTTTGAAAGAACAGTTTTGGCTGTTACAAGACTTCCTTATACCCATGGTTCTGGAAGAATGCAACCGGATAATTTAGCCATTATCCGAGATGATGGACTCATGGTTGTGTCGATTTTTCCTTTTAAAGAACCAAACCTAAGGCATGTTTCAATTATGGAAAGGGCGCATAAGATACTGTGCTTTTTCAATTCATCCTTGTTTATCATCTTGTGCAAATCAAAGAATCCAAATGGCAGGCTACGGTTCATAGATAAAAAGACATTAAAGTCACTACCTCATTGGGAAATGAAATTAAAATCTAAAGAATCTGAAGAGGAGCTGATTTTTGATCAAAACGAAATTCCAACTGCATCATGTATTTGGTCAGTTAAAAGAGAAAATAGGATATCTAAGAAGCTCTTGATTGGTTGCGCACTGGAAGGTACCAACCAAAACTCTAAATTCGGATCAATAAAAGTGTTAGACATTTCAAAGTCAAAAGATGCACATTCCACATCTATCAGAGTTTTGGAACTTACGTCGTTCAATCATCCTTATCCTATTACACACATTAAACAGGTAGATGATGTTATATTGTTTACTAGTGGAAGTCGAATTTATTGCACAAGTTATGATGCACAGAACAAGAAGCTTAAGGTAGTCACATGTTTAAAGACGTTATCAAGTGATATCACCTGGCTAGATGTCAAAGATGGATTTTTGTTGGTGACTACGAAGTTTGATTCAGTATTTCAATTTTCCTACAGCTCCCATGATGGTCGGTTGGATTTACGTATCGCGTATAGCGATCCGTGTACAAACAGCTATGTAAATCATACTCGAATAGGTTCCCACATTTTTGCAGGTGATAAATTACATTCATCCATTTCAATAATGAATGATGATGCATTTTCGGCGAGAACTACCTTTCGGGTATCTTGTATAGCACGAGTCTTCACTGCAGATTTCAGATGCTCGTGGGAACTTGGACGGGAAAACATACATGACAAAGATAGGACAGTTTTGTGTGTTGGAGTTAATGGTGAAATATTTTTTGTACGACTTGTCGCATCTAATGATACAGAGGTTCACGAACTAGCCATCGACATGAACAAAGCTAAACTTCCAAATAATGTGTTGAAAAATACCCTAGAAAAATTGAATGTTCCGTTCATGAATAAAGTTAGCGGAACTGGGCTTTTTTCGATAAATAAGCCAAGTTATGATTACGCCGAAAACAAAAATACACTTATAGACTATGATTTGGATGATATCTCGAACTTCTATCAAATAGACACATGCATATAGATTAATGAGACAGGAGAAGTTACAACTACAATTCAACAAGCTAAGTTGAACCCTGGGTTGAACTATTTAACCAAGAAATATGTACAACTATAATTGAACTGCCTTAATACCTATAAACCTATTCAATATCAGCATGCTCATTAGTTTCTGGGGGATTGTCAAACTCTTCTTCATTTTCATCATTCTGCTCTTTCAGATCTTCGCTACTTTGATTGAGGTTATCTGACAGTGAAATGGTTGACTGTTTCTTTTTTAATCGTTCATTTCGGAACCGTTGAGCAGCTGAAACTCTTTCGGACGGAGCGCCCTCCGATGCACCTCTCAACTCGTTCAATAAACTTCTTGCTCTATTTCCTAAATCCTTGTCGTTAATTGCAGAGTTTCCATTTTCAAGGCTATTTTCTTCCTTAGGAGATAAAAGTTCTGGCTTCAGATTAAATGCCTCTTCATTAGGAGAAAATTCTTCTTGAGAATCGAAAGGTGAAGGCGAAATCGTCATTTCTTTTGTAGGTGTTGAAGATGCCTTCTTTTTCTGGCTTTCAAGCATATGTTTCCTCATAATTGCACGTTTACGTGCTGATGACGTTTCTGTTTTTGCCGATCCTGCTGCCTTCAATTTCTCTAATAATGAATCCATAACATTGTCTTCGTTTTCACGTTGTTGGTCTTTCACGTCAATTGTTTTAGGCTTTTTAGGAGTTTCAAGTAGTTTCTTTCTTTGTTCATAAATTCGCAACTCCTCCTCGCGCTTTTTGTTTTCCATTTGTGCTTTCTTGAAGTCTTTAATGAAGTTCGAAAACTTTCCAACAAATGAGTTTCTTACAAATGGATCAGTCGGATCTTCACCAAAATACCTCATTGTTTTATCAAACTCTTTCAAAGTGCATTTGGATTGATCAATTAATAAATCAGCCTTTCTCTGCGCTTTGGGTAACAGTGGCATGACGACCTTCAATACTCTTTCTTGAGGGTGTAATTTGGAAACATCACTGAGGTTACCAATATCAATAGAGCTTTGAACATTCTTGATTACTTGCGCATAGGTTTTGCAATCACTCTCTATGGCTTCGATTGAGTATTTGGATATTTCTGAACATTTAGATAACTCGTCTATGAACGCCAATACTTCCGGATATTGCTGTCTGATAATTTTTTCCACGTAATGTAAGAATGTCATGCTATTTTTATCATCCTTGATAAAGCTTAGTCTTTGAAGAGAGCTCAACTTAAAACCTTGTGCTTGTTTAGTATAGTCGTTCATATAGTTTCCAACTGTCAAAATTATCTCAAACACCGTCCTCAAATTATTAGACTTATTAATGCTGTCAACAACTCCATCAATTGATCTCAATTTACTCATAAGATCCTCGTAATCTTTTTCATATGTAGCCATCATGGTCAATGCTCGTATTCTAGACTTCCAATAGTGTTGCAAATTGTACATCAATTCCAAATATAACCTATCAGGCCTTTGTAATTCATTTGGATCCTTCTCGGGTTTTGAATTAGGCTGAATCTTGTAATCTGTTGAATATGGTTCGAAATTTCGAGCAAGAGTGTTTGTTACTTCCGTCACTTCATCTTTACCAAAAAACTCTAGGACGGAAATATTGTTAATGATGTCCTTGTCACATCTTAGAACCTTCATTACCAATTCTTCATCTGAATTTGAGCTAAATGCATGTAAATTAATGCTGAACTGTTGTGAAATATCACGGTTGAGAAAAGAGATTTTATCTATGTCTTCCTTTTTAGTAGTCGCTAATTTCTTTATCTCCTTAGCTGCAAATATAATCTCAATTTCATCTAAAACACCCCGTGATTGTAGATCCGAAATAAGGGTATCAGTATTGGAATTATCCCAAAATGAATTTCCAGAAGAAGCTTCAAATTTCTCCCAGTGAAGTTGTTTCAACTTTTTCTTTGGTCTAGGGAAATTGTCTTGAACACGAATATTTTCAGTCAACACAACTGGTTCTTGAACCCGAGTCGGTTTATTGAAAGGAAGTGGTGGTGGCGGTGGTGGTGGTGGTGGCGCTGAGCCATTCAAAGATGGTTGTGGTATTCCAGCTCCAGCTCCACCTAATGCTGTTGGTAATGGTGGTGCTGGTGGTGGTGCTGGTGACTTGCTACCCGAGTTTCCACCAAACATAGGAGGTAAAGATGGTGCCGGTGGTGCTGGTGGTGCTGGTGGTGCTGGTGGTGTTGATGTTTCTTTCGCATTTCCTCCAAACATTGGTGGCAACGAAGGTGCTGGTGGTGCTGGTGCTGGTGCTGGTTGTGCCGGCGAGTCTTTAGGCCCTCCTTCAAGCATTGGTGGCAAGGTAGGTGCCGCTGGTACAGGCGTTTGTATAGAAGGAGACAGAGCCATATCCTTTTCGCTGGCTGTTTTGTCAAGTCCGTCATTCTGTATATGGTCTATCTCTTCAATTGGAGAGCCCTTATTAACTTTGTAGCTTAACTCTTGTAAAAATTTTGGATTCATACCGCTTATTGATGCTTGTCTATTTGCTTTATAGTCTTTGCCTCTCCCTTGAGTAGCCAGTCTGCTCTCATTTTCATCTGGAAGAGGACCAACTTTTCCTTGTGCAAATCTTGCTTCGAGCTTTTTCAATGTCGCATGACTCGTTCTATTCTTTTTCTTCTGTTCATCTGCTACTGCGAGTTTCCTTCTGAGTTCCTGTTTCAACTTTTCAATTTCGTCAAACTCTTCTTTAATTCTTTTCTTGATGTTTGGATCAACATATTCACTATCAAATGAGAAATTATCGTCATTATTCGCATTGTCATCAAAATTTAAGTTGAAATTCTTGAAGTTATTCTCCAACTCCTTAAGTCTGTCCATTGCCAACAATTTTTGTTTTTGAAACATAGCATTATTGTTAAACTTCATAATATCATTCGATTCACTTTGAAGAGATGTCAACTTCTTTCTCAAGGAATCTAATTTCTCCAAATCTTCTGCTTTACAAGATCTCAGTGGAGTTGCCTGTTCTCGTTCACTCTCCTGATCTGAGTCAGATTCCACTTCTGGCTCAGCTTCTAGAACCTGTACCGACCTTACATCTGAATTGAAATCCATCGCAGATTCAGATTCCGTAATCTTCACATCATCAACAGAAGTTGGGTCAACATAAGTTTCAAAATCTGTCATTTCTAATTCTCTTGCCATATTCTCGATATCACCCATTTGTTCTCTCAACGCACGCAACCTAGAGCTGGGTTCCACTTGTGTTCCAAACTTTCTATTATCCAATTTGTATTCCGCCTTCTTACGGTGGATTTGTTTTTGCAACTTTTTAACGAGTTGTTCATTAGTAGTTTTTATCGAAACGGTTGTCTTGCCATCTTCTTTTTTTCGCTTAGTGTCGATCACGGCTTCGTTATTCAACATTATTAATAGCTCTCGCATTTCTAACTCTTGTTGTTGCTTTTCAAGAAGATGTTTTCTTTTGAGTTCTTCTAACTCCTCAGTTAATTCGTCATTAAAGCGTCGAGTTCTTTGAAGTACTGTCTGTTGTTCTCTTATTTCATTTTGCAAATTATTTATTAAACCATCCGCTCCCATGGATAACTGTTTTGACATTTCGTCACGTTCAGCCTGTGCTTCCATAGCAATCTTTTTGTAGGTTTTCAATTCATCCAAAGCTTTTCTGTACATGGAGTCGGTACTCATTCCCGAATACAATCTATTTATGGCAATTCCTATTGCTGTATCCTCTTGGGTTGTATGAGCCATAGAGACATTCTGGATCAATCCATCAAGAAGTCTCAAGCTTCGAGCCATTTCCTCATTGTTGTTTCGTTTCTCCGCTTGATTCAAGTATAAATGTTGGATTGCACTCAAAAAGTACCCCTGGCTTTCACTGTTTTGTACACTGTTCCAAAGCGATTTAACCAATTCAATTGGGTTGTTGAAGTCAATATTTTCATGCAAATTTTGTGATTCTTTTAACTCGATCTCGTCCTGCTCTGCAGATTCTAAATAGTTAAGGCATTGTTGGTTCAAGCTTTCGTAATTTAAACCTTGAAATTTCCTGATCAATCTATCTAGCCCAGCTGCATTAAATTGAGCACGTAAATGGATTCTCACTCGGTATTCTAATCCATATTGAACAATTGTATTAATCAATAGCATTGTTCCCAAGCTGTATTCAAGCAAATTGTTTTCGTTGGACGTTGTGCTTCCGATATTAGCTGATTTGTATTCATCAGAAGCACCAACCAAAGAGTTCATATATTTCCCCTTCCCATCAATTGTCTTTTCCACCAATTGTAACCACAACTCAAATCGTTTATATCGTTCAGGATGTGGAGCTTTCCGTGTAAGTTTTTTAGATTTACTTCGATTAATGCCCATTGACGGTTCCGCTTCATACTCAAAGTACGCCCTTTCTGGAATTGAATCCAATGCTTTTAAAATTTTATGATACCTGCTTTGGTCTTCACCCGCTTCGCTGAAGTATGCAATCATAAAGGTAAGGGACTCAGCAGCAATTCTTCTTGTTACAATACGAGGAGATAGTAATGAGCCAGAAACAGCAGTCACGTAAAGCTTTACGTCTGTTCGTACCCTTTCAGCACCCAATTTTTGATTCATCATACTTTTTAATGATTTCAAAACAT
>ERZ778017.3074-NODE-3074-length-12336-cov-5.347040_pt1 | contig 12336 bp, 8 predicted proteins | sample MGYA00375747_ERZ778017 | MGnify/ENA primary metagenome ERZ778017 (study PRJEB29350, sample SAMN05509838) | bioreactor metagenome | biome: bioreactor; material: wastewater | place: South Africa: University of Cape Town | collected 2014-03-17 ... | reverse complement strand
TGTGTGCCTTCCTAATACCCTTAGCCCAGTTTTTAACATCCTTATCGTAAACCCCATCTTCTACTCCTTTCAAGAATCCATTTTTGTCAGCAAGCAAGTTTCTTGGAGATCGTCTGAGTGATAAGTCCTTCTCCAAGCACTGGCTGATTAATTTGCATAGTTGGGAGTCGTAAGGTTCTTTTGTCATAGGATTAATTTTCTTCATCAAACTGGGTGGTTCTTCATTCACAATACGTTGTAAGAGATCTAATATACTCTCCGGACCTCTGAAAGAGCCCGATCCTTCTGAATCGGTATTGTCATCAAATTTCCAAATGGGAGATCCCGAGGCCATCTCAATCAATAACAACCCCATTGACCACACATCCGACTTTATTCCGTACGCTAATCCTTGAATACGTTCTGGTGACATATACATCGATGTTCCTACAAACGTGTCTGCCTGGGTAATGGAATTTGTCAACTGCCGTGAAACACCAAAATCACACAACCTGAACTCACCCTTGTGAGTCATGAGCACATTACTGGGCTTGATGTCACGATGCAATATCTTGTGAGTTTGATAAAGATAGTTCAACCCCGATAAAATTGAAAATGCTAGTTTCTTAAGAACGAACGTTGGAATCTGTTTGTGTTCACACAATGGCAAGATCTTATCTAGTGACCCACAATTACAGTATTCCATGCAAATGACAATGTTGTTGTTGTGTATAAATGCGCCATAGAACTCAATGATGTATGGTGATTGGCACTCATGTAGTATTCGTAATTCTCGAATTATCTGTTTCTGTACAGCATCATCTGAATCGATGGGGATAACTTTCTTTGCCATGGTAGTTTGCGTAGGTAAATGGACTACTTTAGATACTGTTCCTGAGCTTCCAGACCCCAAATCTTTCAACACCATCAAATCGTCATTGTTATGAATCTGAAGCCGTGAGCTCGACGAATGCGCCTGGGGCAATTTGTCGTCCAACGATAATGTCTGGTTGGACGGTAGGTGTTGCAAAACAGTTTTCTTGGTTCCTTTCGATGTAGATGCTAAGTGGGATCCCGGGGGTGTTAATTGAGTATTTGGCGATGGAGGATTGGACAACTCAAGCGTGGTGGACCTGATGGGCGAAATCGAAGAAATCACAGTTTGACGTTTTCGGGTAATCGATGGTGGCGAGCTGTTCAAGTCTAGCGATCCTAGTTGGTTTGTTACCAAAATATGGCTATTTTTCACCTTATGGTTGCTAGTGGGGTCCAACATCATTTGCGATGGGTCCTTAGAATCGGACACTCTTGCGGAGCTAGCTTCCCGGAGATTCAACAGCGGTGGTGGTCTCTGTCTTCTTGTGCGCAACGATTGGACTTTGTAGCGAGAAATGGGGTCTTGGTCCAGCCCTGGTTCAGGATTGGTCTTGCTACTGTCAAGACTAGGGGATGACTCTAGCGATAGTTTCTTGAAGTTTTTCCGTTTCAATGTCTTTGTTTGGAGTATCTCCGCGCTGTCATCGTGGTAACTGGGGGCTGTTGCGACGTTGGCGTTGGTTTCGGTGTGATTGTTCGCTACGGTGTCTGAGTGTCCACCAGGATGGGGGTCTGACTTTGATGGAATTGGCGGTAAATCCTTGTCTTTGTTACTGCCAACGGAAACCAGCGAGCTGTTGCCATGATTAGTGTTGAACACGCTCATGTCCGGTTCATTGGTTGTGCAATTATATAAAATCTATATCTACCAAATTATCGTGAATATTATTATTATCGCGGTATACACCAGAAATTACCAAAATCGTCTAAATCGAACTATCACCACCAACACCGAAAGTTGTCGGTAGAAATGGGTCCGTCTCCGAGAATTGCGCGAAGTAGTATTATACCGTTCCACCGCGATGTTCGGTACAAGGCTATCTACATGGTGGTGGGACGTTGGTGTGGTGGTCCAAAATTCCAACCGTCTAAACTTGCTGGACTGATAGCTCCAACGGTTGTAATTCTCGTTGAGGTTCTAATTGTAGGTCTATGGATATCTAGTATGGACTGTGCTTGTAGATCTATGATTTACACGGTAATCGTTGTTGTAGAGTAATTGTGCCAGTTATAGTGCTATTATAGCTGGTTCATTTCATTCATACCAGGTTGATTTTGGTTGGTGGTGTGGGAATTTTGAGGCATATTGGCGGCCAGGAACTGGGCCTGGGCGATGTGTTGGTTGAATGGGTTCTGCTGCATTTGTTGTTGTTGTATCTGCTGCTGTTGTTGCTGTATTAGTGAATGGCCGTACGGTTGGTGCGTGGAGTATTCTTGCTGGGGAAAGTGGTTCATGGCCATAGCCCCGTATGGACCTGGCTTTTCGTTAAGGTGACTAGCACTCATTGATGCGGCGTTGCTGTGTTCTGCCGTGAGTAGCTCGTGCTGGTTTTGTTGATGGAGTACGGTATTTCCTTGTAAACCATGTAAAAGTGAATTCTCAAGCGACTGTCCACTGGTCATCTGGCCCAACTGGGGATGCTGTTGGTGTACATGTGGTTGTATCGCAACATTTCCTAGTTGATGGTTGACCTGTGGAAGTGTTTGCTGGGTCATTTTCATTAGCGAGTTGGTTATTCTGTCACTAGATTGGATTTCATTTAATCCAGAGCCATCACCATGTTCGACAAACGCAACGTCGGTGTTTCCCATGGATTTCTTCTTTCGATGTCTACACATATGGCACACCTTGTGTTTTCCTATATCCAGGGGCTTAAGAACTTTGGCACACCGATTACAATTGCCCATTTTTTCAAGATTGGTACGTCGAATTTTATCATTCTCTCGACACCGCTGACACACTTTATACGAGCTCCATTTGGATTTCTCGGTGGTTTTTCCCGCGTCTCCATCATCAACTTCCGCTTCTCTGCCATCATCCGAAATGATTGATGTATCTAGGGGGCCAGAACAGTGCACACATTTTCCTTGCGCTGCTCTGCTAGCTTTTCTTGTTCGTAAGTTACGTCTACACTGTGGGCACAACACAAACTTTTGTAGCTCCTCGGGTATAGGACCACCACATCTTCGACAGGCACCTTCTTTATCTTTGGTCTTTTTCTGCCACCTTCTAGACCGTTGTCTCTGTAAATCACGACAATGGCCACACAACTTGAAAATCTTTGGCATGCCCACATTACGTTTTCCGGTTTTGGCAGCCAAATGTGGGAGAGTTATATACTGCTGGAAATCCTTTTTACATCTTGAGCAAACTGACCGTAGGAACTGTTGTGAAGACGATGATAATGATGGGTCTTGCGAATTCTTTTCGGGATCGAAACTTGTAGAGTTACGTCGTGTAGGTTCGATTAAATCCAGTTGTAGGTTTGATTTCATATCGTTTGAAATCAATTGTTGTTGAACGTGCAATGGTGGAATTGGTGGAACGAGGCCCTTGTTAGAAACTTTTCTGTTTGAGGATGTGGAAAGATCGGTCTGTGCATGGACGTTGTTTTGGGAACTTTGTTCATCATCGACGGAGTAATACAACGGTACTGTCTGCTGGTACTGGTTCAACTGGGTGTGCTGGGGGTGATGGAATGAGGACTGCGGTACCATCGCCGGCTGGGGTAACTGGTCAAACTGGCTCGGCATTCCTTTAGAGCGGATCTTTTCTGACATGTCTGAGACATCGTTTGTGTGGGTTTCTAGCGATGGTTCGCCAAAAAGCCGTTGGTCCATATCTGGATAACAATTTGATATGACCAAACGAACTTGCGATACGATGCCTGTAAATCCAGTTTGAGTAATGACAATTCTTGTGTCGTGAAGTGAACACGGCGGATGGAGGTGTAGCAACTAGCTTCTTGCCTGAATTAATACCACAGGAAACTGATTAGTGATTTTTTCCTAGCGAAGCCTAATATGCGATGGAAACACGGTACCGCAAGTTTTACTGCAAATCGATGGTACAAAGTAAACACCGTGGAAAATGAGAAAACGTCAGTAGGAAGTCAATTACAAAACTTGGCCAAATAAATAACCACCTGTCATAAAAATATATAAAATGGTGTTTACACAAACTAGGGTTTATAATACGAAAATAGTATAGTATACAGTGGAATCATGGAGCAACATGCATCTATTTGCCCGTCACAGAAAGTGCTTGCAGCAAATGGCGCGGACGAATTTTCGCTAGTGAGAGAGACAAATTGGGGTACTGGGTTCCGTGAATCAAGTTTGGCTAGCTGGGTTGTAACTTGCGCCGCCACAGTAGCTGGAATTGGTGGACGATATGGATGTTGTTTGGTGGATGTGATAGGAATGCAATATTTTTTGACGTAACTACTTTATTATGCCGGCACTGTTCTACGTTGTAACCGTATTAGGCATTTATATATTGTTAGGTATGTACATAGGCTGAGTGGTTTGTAGTGTTGGTACTATTGTTTATCAGTAATGAAGGACTTCAATCGTCCAGTAATACGTAATCCCCTGTATATCTATGCAATGCTATTATAACAACAACTAGTTGGGATCCGCCTTACGTTGGGGTGATATGCCATCAACTTCATTGCATGCCTAAGTACAACTGGGTAAATCTGGGGAAGGGATAGTGGATACTATTTGGTGTGTACCCCACCATCTAATATTTTTATGAGATAAACGTTTTAGACAGACACGGTTTAGAGAATTGGCGTATGTGACAGGTTGTGTTTCTTTCCTCGCCACGGAGAAGCCAATGCAATCAAAGTGGTGTCGTAGCTGTTACACTTTCTCGGCACCGTAATCTAACCCGATAATTGTTCCTATTGCATGGTTCCTGCCGTAATGCAGTTGAACTTTCCGGTAATTTCTCCTACGGGGCCTCCGTTGATCGCCAGCCTCATAATCTCGGGCTTTTCTCTCAGAAAGTGTCTTGCATAATCTGCCTGTTCGGTGTACATATATCCGGACAGTATTTCCTATTTAGATTGGTACCGATTCTCGCCCGAAAAATATATATATAGGCCGACGGGAGGTTCATACTGAATTCCATCCGTACAGAACGCGTAGAAACTTTAAATTGCGCTCATGTGTTGGTGATTTTACCATTGTTTATACCAAAGGCTAATCCTTTTTGGTTTCGGCCGAAACTCGTATCTGTGTCGCTTCGCAATTACGTCATGTCTACATGTGTTAAACCAACCACATTTCAATTTGGAGTTAAACTTTATCTAGAGATCGTGTTGTTCATTATATTCTTAAAGACTGAGCATCGTTGTACAAGGTTCAGTTGTTAACATTTAACATGCCTTTACAACGTAGATTGGAACTACATCACCAATGAAATTGTGTTAGGTGTCAACCTGCATTTGAGCGCAAGCGCAGTTGATGCATAAATTCAGGGATGCATGAAGGCCTGGAGGTTTCAAATAGAATTTCACCACAGGAAGGAACACCTCGCGGATTTTCAAGTATAAATAGAGGTGAAAATCAAAAAGGTTGCACAATTTTCTATCATTCGTCTCTAGTAGATTTATATTCATCAAAACAATTTCAAATTCATTATGGCTGACGAACTTAACGTTAAAGGTAAAAATGCCATCATTACCGGTGGTAACAAGAACTTGGGTGCTGCTACTGCAAGGGAATTAGCAAAGCAAGGTGTCAATTTGTTCCTCCATTACCACTCGGCTTCTGGTAAAGCTGATGCTGACAAATTGGCTGAAGAATTGGCCTCCACTTACGGTGTCAAAGTCGCAGTCTATGGTGCACCATTGAACACTGCTGACGACTTGACTAAATTGTTTGATGCAGGTGAAAAGGCCATTGGCAAGTTTGATTATGCTGTTAACAACGTCGGTATGGTTCTTAAGAAGCCATTGACTGAAATTTCCGAAAAAGAATTCGACACTATGGATGGTATTAACAACAAAACTGCATTCTTCTTCCTTAAAGAAGCTGGTAAGAGAGTTGCAGATCACGGTAAGATTGTTTCTCTTGTTACCTCATTGTTAGCAGCTTACTGTCCTGGATACTCAATCTACCAAGGTTCCAAGTCTCCAGTTGAATACTACTCAAAATCACTTTCCCACGAACTTAAGCCTAGAAGTATCTCCGTCAATTGTGTTGCTCCAGGACCAATGGACACTCCATTCTTGTACGGACAAGAAACTGATGCAGATATTTCCTACTACAAGTCTGTTGGTATCGATGGTAGACTTACCAAGATCGAAGACATTGTCCCAATCATCAGATTCTTACTTACTGAAGGTGGTTGGATCAGTGGTCAAACCATTTATGCATCTGGTGGTTTTACTGCTCACTAATTGTTTAGCTCGTGTATTTTGTGTTTAGTTTTGTAAGTATGTGTACTTTGCAGAGATGCAATAAAATGGATACATGTAAGTGAGACCTTGAAATTGATACATATAAGTGTAAAGAAATTAGAATTGATACATTTGAATGTGGAGAACTTTAATTGGCACCATTAACAATATTAAATTTTCCTTTAAGGATTGTTATATCCGTTGAAACTCTAATTTGCGTTACTTCGCCAGCGAGGGATGCACCACGTTACTACTTGGCCAAATGTCTGTAGAATGTGTCTATCATACCCATGCACCCTGCATGTATTAGTGCATGCATTCGGCCCACTTTCCTAATTCTGTAAGGTACATGATGAACACCGCGGGGCCCCGCGGTGTCGCCTGGAGCTAATCCCGTTTGCCAATATTGAGCGTTTATAGGTTAGTTAGATCGTAGATCATTTGGAATGCATTTCCGACAATTGCATTTTATGTAACTGGAAGCTGGGACTTTCAACATGTAAATTTTCTATATTTTGTGATTATGTAAGCGAGCGTCCTCATCGTAATTTGACTTGCGTAAGCGACCATCGAACAGAGTGTGTTCCTCGAAAACCGTGCTCAGAAGTTATTGCAAGTCGATGGAAAGGAAAAGGTTGTACTTTACATAAATCTTTCTTTGGTTTCAAGGTTTTTAGCGACACTTTCAGAAAACATTGAAACACGTTTTTATCTATTAGAGGGACATATCGTTACCAAAGAAGTATTATTGAGCAGTACATAGGCAGCACATTTCATGTTTTAAAACATATTTCAAGTTTTGAAAGAGCTGGTTCCTTACAAATCTCACAAATGCCACAATGTTCAATTGTCACATTTTAGTCGCAGCTTGCTGCCTGTGTCGTAGTTTATAGACCCAGTATTGTTGCAATCTTTGTGTTCTAGTAACAATGCGATATACGAAATATTCACAGTACATATTTCACAAATATTATCCTTGGTTCTGTAGTACTCATTTGCAATTCTACAGGTCTAATTCGATTATTTCCATGTGGTTGTCCTTCTGCAACGTTTCTCTACAATAAAGCCACATTGACCGTCTAGCTCTTTTAATAATTCAAGTAGATATTCATTTGATTCAGTCATTATATATGTACATGTCATTGTGTCTATTTACACTCACAGTCGATCCTAATCCCTATATTTTTTCCAGAGCAACTGAATTGCCTCACCAGCACGGTACGCACCAAGTCCAAACACCAATATTCCCGCACCCTTGATGGACCGTTGCCACCACAATGGGTTTTTAACAAGGTCGATCTTGCCGGATTTGTCGGTAAATGGTAAGTTTGACGACAAGTAAGCACCCCCAGCAAACGCCATTACCGATTGCACTATGGTACAGGGCAAACAATTGACTTCGGTGGGGTCAAGATCCCTCGAAGGTGGGGGATTAAACACTGATAAGATATTGGACATCAATGCTGACTACTTTAGAGTATCACTATACTAGTGAGAATAGTGCCACTAGAATACTAGACTTGGTTTCATTGTCGTTATGCGATGGCGTCTGTTCATACAGGAATGTGTCTAGTTCTTTAGTGTCAACCCCACGATTTTAGCATGTTAAGCAAGAGCTCCTAAGGAGAAACCCCCCGATGCGAATACGCTGGTATTGTTAATGCAGCCCAAGTTTTACCGTGTCTGTGGAACTTTGTTTGAAGAAATTGTTTGACGATGCATGTCTGGTTGTCCGCCGGGCTTTGTGCCAAGTCTTACCGCCGCCCGACCTGTCGCAGTACCAGCTGACCTAGTATCGTACCACGGCCCTTCCGTCCTCCACCAGTCGGTGAGTGTGCTCCAATAGAACACTCCATGCCACGGTAAAGTTGGTTCGAAGCAGCTCAGAACGGACAGAGCAATTCCACTCACCAATTCCGATTTACCCCCTGTCTCTCTCACGTTTCTGCCCTATCCGTGCTGCCGTCAACCACCACGGGCTAAATACGTCAGCGCTACCATGTTCACCTCTTGTCAGTTGCACCATTCACGATCCAGATTGGTTTGGGTTCTCATAACTCCTCGTCATCGGCGTAAATCTGCATTTTTTCCTCAGCTAACGACACTTCTGACACCGTATTCCCCATCTGATAGTTAATTGCTAGTGGCAGTGTGGAATTGGTCTAGTTTTATTACCCAGTGCTGATTGTGGACTTCTGTTAATTCTGACCATGTTTGCACTTCGTGGTGTCCGTGCCAGTGCTGTTAAGTTAGGACTCCGTACGAGGACATCTCCGGTATTGTTTTCTTCTGTGGGAGTTTCGATTGCTATCAAAGCTCCTAATGCCGTACAATCTGTCCGTTCAGTGTCTCAGTACAACTATAATCAGCAATATAATCCACATTATCCACCACAACAAAGCAAATTCTCGTTATTCTTAAAAGGTGTGGTGTTTCTTGTTGCTTTTGGAGGTTTTGCTTATTATATGTGGTGGCCAAAACACACGTTTCCAAGCTCGGTAGCGAAAATATTAAGAAAGGGACTTTGGGCTGAAAGCGATAAAGGCGACAATGACTACCAGTTGGCATTGAAATATTACATTGAAGCATTGAAGCATTGTGATGAAATCAAAATGGACAAATTATCTGATGAATACACCGGTATTCAATTGAAAATTGGAGAAATGTTTGAACGGTTGAATATGATAAGTGATGCTGCATTTGTCTATAACGAAATTGCCACATTGTACCTTTCGGTATTGACAGCATCGCCAGAAAGTCCAAATGGAAGAAGAATCAAAAATAACGAACATCGTCGTCATTTAATTCAAAAGGATTTGCGTATTGCAATCAAGTTAGTTGAAATGAACCAAGACAACTTACACTTGTCTAAGGCTATTTTAATCACTCATTTGATTATTGCCCAAGATGTGGTCAACAACAGATTGACAAATCCTAAACAAACGAAACAATTGATGCCATCAAGTTCTCCTGGGGATTCGTATAATGCCTCGATTGATAGCAATTCAATTATCATTAATAACAACGGTATTGAAACTACTATCCAGAAAACACCAGAAGTATGGCATCCTTTTACAGATGAATTTTTCAATGCTATGGATTTGTTAGGAGCAATGTGTATTTCTACAGGGGATTTGGCTATGGCATCGAGGGTCAAGGTTTCGCTGACAGAGTCGATGTTATTAGCTAATCTTGATCCAGATAAGATCATAATGTCGCAGTGTAATTTGGCATCGTTGCTTTATTTGCAGGCGGAAGAGTTTGAAGCCCAAGAAATTGCCATGAGAAGAAAGTTTTCAGAAGATTCCGGTGTTGAATACTCCAAATTGAAGAATCAAAAGTTGTTTTTAGAGCAAGATAACCATGATAGTTTGCAAAAACAATTAAATGACAAGATTTCCGAAGAAGACAAATTAAAGTACTTTGTAATAGTTGACAATAAAGACAGATGTATTCAATTGGCATTGAAATCATATGAATCAGTACTTAAATTTGCTAAGGATTTACCTCAGGAGATCATCAACAGCAACAATACCATTAATGAAACAGTTGCGTTAGCCACGTATGGATTGGGAGTTGTGAATTTGCACCTTTCAGATTATGACAAAGCAGAGAGGTTATTGCGTGAATCTAGAGTAAGATCAAAAAGTTGTGGGTACAATGATTTGATCTCTGAGATTGAAAGAGAGTTGAACAAGTTATTCCAGGAAAAAGAAAGCTTACAAGGTGGAGGCTCTGATTCCAACTTGGAAAAACCATCGAACATTGAAATGGACATACATTTCAAAAAGTGAATATCAACGATTTCAAACTTGTGTATATAGAATAATTTACAATGTGGTGGTCATATTATTTGTAACAATATTTTATAGACTTTGTATAAACTTGCGATAACTATGCCAACAACCTGGTGGTTTCATCAGTTTGTTTAGATCTTGAAAATAAAAATGAAAATATACTGTTTGCATTCTCTTCCTTCTTGAACTTCATAATCTCCTCGGGAGATGGTGGTTCAACTTCAACGGGAACGCTATCTGAAACTAGGGCATCGCTAGAAGCATCGAGTTTACCGGAAACTGATGATGGAACAGGAATTGAAGGAATGGAGCCAATGATTCCATCTGGGAATGCCATGTTTGCTGGGTTTCTTGCTAATGATGCTGCTGATTGATTCATTGCCGATGTGTCCACGGAAAAAGATCTTGATCTAGACTCGTCATTAGACCGGACACCACTAGAATGGAAAGAAAATACCGACGAGTTGTCGTCAAATACCGATCCCATATCTTCCAAACTCAATCCCTTTGTTTCTGGGAAGAGGAAATGAACACAGAAGAACGACAACATACACGAAGTGGCAGGAATTAAATATGTTCTCCACTGAATGCTGTGCAACAAAATTGGTGTCATTTCACCGACAATGAAATTGAACAACCAATTAGTTGCTGTTGACATGGCAGCACCTTTCGATCTTACTGAATTAGGGAACACCTCGCTCATCAACCACGGAATTGGACCCCAACTGTACCCAAACGCGGCATTTGTAATAATGATCGACACCACCACAATTGATGGAGTGTGTTCGTCGCTTTTCCATAACGACCATGCTACAATATAAAGTGGTATTCCCATTAACAAGGCTCCAGACATCAACAATGGCTTTCTCCCCCAATCATCCACCAAAAACCATGGAGGAATGGTTGCCAAAAAGTAAATAATCGAGTTAATCCCCGTCATCAAGATGGCCTGTCTACCTATCCAACCAGCAGATTCAAAAATCATGGGAGCATAGTACGAGATGATATTAATACCATTCATCTGTGCAAACATTTGGGAAAAACAAGCCACTGAGAGACGCTTGGTGTATTTAGTAAAGAGATACTGGTACGATCTTTCACCACCTTCGATTCTAGCAAGCAAAACCGACTCTTTAATATTTCTATATTCTGACTTGGCATGGTCATCAAGAATATCTCCATCAGCATACAAATCGGCAATGACGATCATTCCTTCACAGTCATGATTGTGGTCCAATAACCATCTAGGAGTTTCGACAATGATAAACGATCCTGACCAAAGTAACGTTCCAATTAAGAACTGAACAAACAATGGTGATCTCCACGAGACGTTGCTTTCAATAAAGCTGAAACCGTAGTCGACCCAGATCGACAGCGAGTACCCGACAATATTACCAGAAAACTCCAAACAGCCGTAAAAACCCCGATCTTCAGGTGGCGAGATTTCTGACTGATAGCATGGAATAATCGTGGTTAAAAGTCCAATGGCAATACCAGAAATCAATCTCCCAACCGATAACGTGAATATGTTGATTGACGTGGCCTGGATCAACCCTCCAAATGCAAAAATGAATGCCCCGTACCGGATCGTTCTCCGTCTGCCTATCTTATCACCAACCTTACCAGCAACAACACTGGAGAACAATGCCCCCACCTCCAAAATGGCAATCATGGTACCGATCTCAAACGGTGTGGGCTCATTGTAGTACTGCTTGAAGTATTTGTTCGTCAATAACGACGACATTACCCCTTGTTCAAACCCAAAGATGAAAACCCCAAGGCTGACAAACACTGATGTGAAGTTCAAAAGAAGGGAGCCGACAAAAACCGACTCCTTAAGATACATATGCTCCTGCGACATCTTGCACTAAATTAACTAGTTGTTGCCGTCATATACTTGTAAACAAAACAAACTATACGAAAGATAATGATTGCAACAGATCTAAATCAGTACGGATGTAGATGTTTTTGATATTACGTCATTGTGTTTACAATACCATGGTGGTGCGGTACCGCGGTGGGCTGCGGGGTGGGCTGGAGGAATGGTCGTGAGGGACGGTGCCGCGGGGACGACGGTGTTGGCACAGGATGAAATAGAACGTGTTGTGGGTTGGCGTCCGGTACTTATAGTGGTAGTTTGGTAGTTTGTGGCTGCATTGCAAACACAGCTCTATTTTGGTGGGTGCCAGTGGGTTGTGGTGGGACATTCTGTGCGTACTCGTATCTGGTGGTTTGAAATTTTGTCGCGCGTTTTGTCATGTCGCACGTTTGTC
>ERZ778017.3073-NODE-3073-length-12338-cov-6.215745_pt1 | contig 12338 bp, 12 predicted proteins | sample MGYA00375747_ERZ778017 | MGnify/ENA primary metagenome ERZ778017 (study PRJEB29350, sample SAMN05509838) | bioreactor metagenome | biome: bioreactor; material: wastewater | place: South Africa: University of Cape Town | collected 2014-03-17 ... | reverse complement strand
GATTCGGCCGCGAAGGATTCCCGGAAGTTATTTCGGCATCGTTCCTCGGGCCACCTTCTCCCTCAAGGCAAGATTATTCGTGAGTGACGTAAGTCCAAGAACGATCCCGGATGCCTCGTCCGATCACCCAACCGTCCAATGACTTAGGGCGGCCTTGGGCTGATTTGCGACAACACCCGGCACCATAACGATTTACGAGTCCCACGAATAATCTTGCTCAAGGGGAGAAGGGATGATCGCCCCGGCATCTGAAAGAGTGTCGAGGCGCCGGCCGGTCTATCGGACCTCGCGCCATCGGATCCGATGGATCAGCCCGTTGACGCGCCCGCCGGCTTCATCGACGGTCGCGGTCGGCTCGGAGTCGCATACGAGGCCGCGGGCGCGAAGTTCGTCGGGGAACGATTCGGCCGACGCCCGCCGCGGGGTGGCGACGATCGCCTCGCCGTCGGCGGCGAGCAGCCGCGCGAGGGCGTCGGCGACCATCGGGACGAGCCGCGGCTCGTACAGCACGTCGGCCGCGATGATCCGAGGGAACGCGCTCGCGGGGGGCTCGCGCCAGTCGAGGGCGAGATACGAGGCGCGATCCTCGGGCAGTCCGCTGGCGGCGACGCTCCGACGGACGAAGTCGAACGCGGCCGGGTCGTGGTCGCTGAATCGGACGCGGAAGCCCAGCGCCAGCGCGGCCAGGCCGCCCAGCCCCAGGCCGCAGCCGAGTTCCAGGACCTCGTCGTCGTCCGGCTCGACGTCCCGCCAGTGGTGGAGGACGGCCTCGGCGAGCATTCGCGCGCCGGGCCAGAGGTAGGCCCAGTAGGGCATGTAGTCGTCGGCCCGGTTCCAGGCGAGGACCGCCGGGTCGTCGAGCAGGCGATCGGGCTCGACGGGACGGACCACGCGCAGGACGCGCCCGGCGATCTCGAACGTGGAAACCGCCGTCGGACCACGATACGCGATCGGGGCCGGCGGCGGTTCGGGGTTCGTCGGGACGGGGCGCGACGGCATCGGGTCGGAGCCCTCAGGCGGGGGCCGAGGGGGTCGACTCCGGCGTCGCGACGGTGGAGGTCGCGCCAGGGACCTCGAACTTGGGGACCGTCTCGTCGACCGCCGGGGTCGCCGCTCGCGACGACCCCTCGTAGGCCATGGACGTCTTGGGGGCCTGGTAAGGCGTGGAGTAGTTGGAGATCGACGAGGAGACATCGTCGAAGCCGCTGGTGACCTCGTTGAGCCCCTTCTTGAACTCGACGATCCCCTTGCCCAACGACCGGCCCACCTCGGGAAGCCGCTTGCCGAAGAGCAAGACGGCCAGCCCCATCACGATCATCATCTCCATCGGCCCGAGATTCGGCAGCATGCGGCAAGCTCCTCGGTCGGCGTCGTCGGTTCGCGACGGACGGATGGAAAAGGGTCAGGAGGTCGGCGGGGTGATCTTCTTGTCGGCGGCGTTGACGGCCTCGTCGAGATCGTCCTCGATGCCGGCCACCCCCTTCTTGAACTCGGTGACGCTCTTGCCGAGCGAGCGCATCACGCTGGGCAGGCGGTTGCCGAACATCAGGAGGGCGAGGAACGCCACGACGAGTAGCTCGGTGGGTCCGAGGTTGGGCAGGAAAGCGAATGGCATGGCTGGGTCCTCGGTCGTTCGTTGTCGATTCGGGTCGGAGTCGGGACGGGGTCGGAACGATTGATTTCAGGTCAAGGGGTCGGGCCGGCGGTGATGAGGGTCCGGGTGACGATCCAGGCGACGACGGCGGCGGCGGCGATCAGGGTCAACCCCCAGAACAGTCTACCGCCCTTCGTGAACGACGCGCCGACGATTCGAGTCTCCGGCCGCGGGGCGCGCTTCCGGCGCGGGGTCCGCCGCACGGGGCTGATCCAGGGGAGGACCGTGCGGGCGCGATCGCTCTTGAGCACGCCGGAGCGCCCGTAGAGCGCCGCGGCGATCATCGCGATCAACACCAGTTCTCGAATGCCGATCATCACGCCTCGCCCATGGCTTGGGGGGGACTCTTGGACCTCCCCGAACGCTGGGGACGGGGGCGCGGCCCTTGCGAGGCGGGAGGCCGGGGGAATTTCGCGCGCGGAACGCCGTGGCGATTGATGGGGGCCGACAGATCGGCGCCGACCATGGGCTGATGCGTCTCGACAGGGACGACGCGGGAGGGCTGCGAACTACATCTCCATCCTACCCTCCCCCGCCCCCCTGTCAATCCCCGGCCGGCGATCGGCGCGAGCCGGGGATTCGAGGCTCGGCGGGCGGCACCTCGTGGAAGCGAGCAGAGAGGCCCCTAATTAGCGCGATTGAAACGAATCGTGACGTGGATGCCTTCGGCGGGATCGCGGGTTCGGTCCTCATAGAGGTCGTCGCGGAGCAGAGTGAGCTTGCCATTCTTGCACGAGTAAAGCTCGAAGTGCTTGTCCAACACCTCTCCTTCCTCGTAGTACTCGGTTCGAACGATGGGCTTGACCTCGACTAGCGCGGTCCAGCCGTCTGGCAGTGGGTCCACCTTGCGGATCAGCATCGACCACCCGCTGTGGACGAGGGGGACCGCGGGCTGCTCGGGACGGGCGTACCACGGCGGGATCACGACCGACGTCCAGTTCGGGTAGATGTTGGCCCGCCTCGGGTTCTCGGGCCGCTCGGCCTCGAGCTTCTGACGGGCCTCCTCGGCCAGTCGCTCGATCTCGCGCGTCGCGGGCTCCGTCAACCAGACCTTGACACGGAACTGGTGATCGTCATAGGGCTCGACGACGAATCTGACGAACTGGTGCAACGGACTTCCCGTGGGCCCCATTCGCACGAACTTCACGCCCGGCGCGTCTCTAACTCGCTTCCATTCCTCCCGCGTGAAGGCACCCTTGTCGGGCGGAAGAACGAAGTCATCGGGGTTGATCTCCTCGGGCGAGTATGATTTCGGCTCGCCAGCGACACCCATCATCTCCGCCACCATCGGAGGGGGAGGGGGCGGCCCCTGGATTTGCCGCGGATCGGTCGCGGCTGGCGGGTGGTTCGGCGACGCCTCCGCCGCGACCTCCGGATCGGTCGCGGCTGGCGGGTGGTTTGGTGGCGCCTCCGCCGCGATCTCCCGATCGGCCGTAGCCCTCGCCGGAGGGTGATCGGCGGGCGGCGAGTTCCACGCCCGCCAACCCGCCATCCCGATCATGCAGGCGAGGATCCCGAGCGACGCCAGCTTGATGAACCGGATCATATCGGTTGCTCCCGCGATTGAGAGCCTGTCCCATAAAGCGGATAAAGGACGACCATCACTGTCTTCCCCCGCTAGCGGGGAAGACAAACCGCGAAGTGGCCGGATGAGGGGAACGGCACGCAGGAAGGCCGCTGGAATTCGCGGAGGCCCGTTCGCCGGTCGGTGGGCCCCGACGGTCCTTTGAGTCGTCCCCCTCATCCGGCCCTTCGGGCCACCTTCCCCCGCGAAGGGGGGGAAGGCCGTAATTTCGGCCGCGATGCCCTTATGGGACAGCCTCTGCGTCCTACATGAGGTTAAGCGACCACGTCCAGACGGATTCCTTCTTCATCTGCCAGTGCAACGTGTTGAGGTCGGCATAAAACGGCACCTGCACGGGACCGTTGGGTCCGGGGACCGACATGGACCAGACGTACCGCAACTGCTGGAAATACTCCCTGTAGACGCCGCCGACCGGGGCCGCGGACCAGTCCGCCGATACACCCCCAAGCGCGGGCGAGGTGGGGGTCATCTGATCGTACAGAACGCCATTGAAGACGGAGAACGTAGTGGTCGCCCCATCGGCCGGCGCCCAATCATCATTGGCCGGGCCGGCGTGAGACACGTTGTTGATGTCGATGTAATAGGGGATCCGCTCCTGCATCCAGCCCCCGGCGAACGACTGGAGCTTGCCCTTGGCCGAGCTGACGTCGCTGAGCACGGTGGGGATCGTGCCCGCGAACACGGGGATCCCGAAACCGCTGGTCGGGGTCACCGTGGTCGGCGGCGTCACGGTCGCGGTCGCGGTCTTGGTGGTCGGCGCGAGCGGCGGCAACGAGGGGTTGGTCGAAGCGTAAGTCGTGTACGCCTCGATGGTGTACGTCCCCGGTATGTTCACGCCGAAGGTCGCGTCGGTGTTCGTCGCCGTCATCGGCCCGAAGAGGGTGGACGTGAAGGGTCCGTTGCTGATCCTGGCGGTCCATGTCGTCGAGACGATGGTGTAGGGCGCGGTGACGGTGTCCAGCGTCGCCACGATCGCGCCACCCAACGTGGGCGACGTATCCGCGAGCGTCACGCCGGTCGCGACCTCCATCGGCTTGACGTCGATGGTCCTCCTGCCGCCCTCGGTGAGCGGCCCCATGAAATCCACGGGGTACTCGATCACGGTCGCGGAGAGTTGGAGCCGAGGCTCCAGGCTTTCAAGGCGCAAGGAGACGCGGTTCGGTGCGGCGCGGTGCGCTTTCATGATGGATGTCAGACTCCCGGTGAGGGAAGGTCGGCGAACGCCGGCCGGAAGACGAGCATCAAAGCGATCGAGGCGCGTGACGCGCTTCGATGGGCGTGATCTTGACAAGGGCCCATGCCTTTTTCAAGTAGGCGTCAGCAATATTTAAAAGAATTCACGATCAACTCCGTCTCCGTCGCGAAACACGCCGAGGTCGCGACTCGATGGCGGCGAGGCCCCGAAGGCCCTCCCCTTCGGCGTCGGCAAGGTCGGCCCAGGCACCGGGGGCCAGGTCGTCCAGGGCGACGCCGCCGACGGCCCAGCGGACCAATCGAAGCGTGGGGTGGCCGATGGCGGCGGTCATGCGGCGGACCTGGCGGTTGCGGCCCTCTCGGATCGTCAGCCGGAGCCAGGCGGTGGGGACGTTCTTGCGGAACCGGATCGGGACGGGACGCTCGGGAAGGTCCGGCGGATCGTCGAGAAGCGCCACGTCGGCCGGTTTGGTCGGGCCGTCGCCCAGCGTCACGCCCCGGCGAAGCGCTTCGAGCGCGTCGGCGGTCGGGAGTCGTTCGACCTGGACGAGGTAGGTCTTGGGGTGTTCGAAGCGGGGATCGGTCAGGCGGTGGGCCAGGGGGCCGTCGTCGGTCAGGAGCAAAAGGCCCTCGCTGTCGCGGTCGAGCCTCCCCGCGGCGTAGACGCCGGGGATCGGGACCAGATCGGCCAGGGTCGGCCGGCCCTCCGGGTCGGTGAACTGGCAAAGCACGCCGTAAGGCTTATGCAGCTTGATCGTTCGGGACATGGGCGCGGTTTCGATGAGGGGAGAGGTTCCGGCGCGGGGGTTGCGACCCTTGGCGATCCGTCGCGATCCAATGTATCGTCGATTCTGGTCGACCGACCACGCGAACCAAAAACGCTGATCGTCACGGATTTCGGGGACAGTGAACATAACGGCCCTCCCCCCTCGCGGGGGAAGGTGGCCCGTAGGGCCGGATGAGGGGGGGCGAGACAGAGGGCCCTTGGAATCCCAGGCCGTCCGGGTCGGCTTTCGACTTACCGACGGCTTCCGGTCGCGCCGCCCCCTCATCTGACTCCTTGGAACGCCGCCGAAATAACTTCCCGGAATTTAACCACGGAGTCACGGAGGACACAGAGAGGAAATCGAGAATTGAAAATAAATGAATTTATAAATTCAATGATTAAAGACGGCCGGATCGCTCCTCGTTCTCTCTCTCCGTGTCCTCGGTGACTCTGTGGTTCCCTATCTTCGTCGCATGGATTCGACAAGTTGTTTTCGGCAGCGTTCCTCGGAGTCTGTCTTCCCCCGCGAGGGGGGAAGAACGTCTCTGGCCCCCAAAATCCGTGTCGGTCAGCAAAAGCGGACCTGGACGTCGCCGCGTCCCCAGCCCTTCGAGGTCGCCCTTGTCGTCATCGCCCGCCCAGTTCGATCCCGGTCCTCGTCGGGGCGCGTTCGCGCGTCTGCTCGTCGCCCTGCTGGGGGCGTCGGCCCTGGCGCTTGGCGTCTCCGGCTGCGAGTACTTCACGTCCGAGCGTCTCTCCAAGCTCGCGCCCGGCGGCGAGAAGCCCCCGGCCGTCGCGACGACGCCCGCCGCCGGGGGAGCCTCCGAGGAGGACGAGGCCGCGCGACTGTCCGCCGCCGAGGTGGTCGCCATGCTGGAACGGATCATCCGCGGCAACCAGCGCGAACTCGACGACCTCGCCCCGCGCGTCGAGGACCAGGACGAGATGGAGGAGGCGCGCGACGTCTTCCAGCACCTCGACGACCTGAAGCAGAGCCTCGACCGCGAGCGCAAGAAAGCCCGGGAGGCCGACGACGACGCTCGCTACGCGGAGATCGACCGCCAGGCGGGCGCGTTGGAGAAGCCCTGGAACCTGGCCCGTGGCCGACTCGACCTGGACCTACGCGGCCGGACGCTGGTCCGGGAGCGCATCGAGATCCTCCGCGACGTGGTGGCGCACGACCGGCGTCGACTGGACTCGATCCTGGCCACCGGCGAGCTGACTCGGGTCCTCAACGAGAAGCCCCCCGAACCCGCGCCCGCCGTCGACCGACCCGCGGCGTCGGTCCCGACCGCCGAGGCCGAGAAGCCCGACGACGCGCCGCCGGCCGCGGCGATCCCCTTGGTCCCCGGCCCGCCGACGGCGGCGCCGAAGCAAGAGGAAGCCAGGCCGGACGCCGAGAAGAAGGACGACGCCAAGCCCGCCGAGGCCCCCAAGGCGGACGAGGCCGGGACCGAGACGCCCAAGGACGCCGCCGCGGCCGACGCCGAGAAGAAGCCCGTCCCTCCGCCCAGCAAGGAACTGGTCGTCGCCAAGAAGACCCTGGAGGCCAAGAGCACCGCCGTCCAGAGGCTTCAGGAGCGGTCGATCACGCTCGACGCCCGCATGAAGAGTCTGGAGCGGTCGTTGCAACTGCTCAAGGACCTGGCGGACGTCGCCCGGCGGTCGGCCGAGAACGCGACCGAGACCGGCGACTACCTCCAGGAACAACTCGCCGACGAGAAGCCCTCGGCCGCGGTCCAGGCCTGGACTCATGACGGCGCCGACGCCCTGGGCTCGCTCTCCCGACGCGCCCGCGCCGCCGGCGAGGACGAGAAGCGGATCCGCGCGCGGCTCGGCGACATGGTCGAGGAACGGGAGTTGGTCGTCGACGCCCTCCGCCAAACCGTCGTCCACGCCCAGTCGGCGCGCGAGGGCCTGGAGCAGACCCAGGAGACCGTCGAGGCGCTGCAAAGCCCGCTCTCCTCCCACAACATCCGGCGATGGTTCCGCGACAACGCCCCGCCGATCGTCGCGACCCTGGTCGTGATGTCGCTGCTGTACCTGCTGGTCACCCGCTATTCGCACCGGCTGGTGAAGTTCTTCGCCGCGCGGGGGATCCGCGGCTCGAAGGCCGAGCGCGACAACCGCATGGAGACGCTCGTCAGCGTGCTGCAGAACACCGGCGGCGCGCTCGTGCTGCTGGTCGGCGGCGCGACGCTGTTAAGCCAGGTGGGGATTCCGGTCGGCCCGCTGCTGGGCGGGGCCGCGGTCGCCGGCGTCGCGGTGGCCTTCGGCGCCCAGAACCTCATCAAGGACTTCTTCTACGGCTTCATGATCCTGCTTGAGAACCAGTACAAGCTCAAGGACGTCGTCAAGATCGGCGACCACAGCGGCCAGGTGGAGCAGATCACCCTCCGCATGACGGCCTTGCGCGACGGCGACGGCGGCCTCCACTTCCTTCCCAACGGCTCGACCACATCGGTGGTCAACCTGACCCACGGTTGGTCCAGCGCCACCTTCGCGGCCCGGATCGCCTGGGAGGAGGACGTCGACCGGGTCATCGCGATCATCGCCGAGCTGGGCAAGGAACTTCGCCAGGACCCCAAGTTCCGGCTCATGATCGTCGACGACCTGGACGTCTGGGGGGTGGATTCCATCTCCGGCCGAGCGGTGGAGATCCGGTTCGCCATCAAGACGCTGCCGCTGCAACAGTGGGCCGTGAAGCGCGAGTTGCTCAAGCGGCTCAAGAAGAAGTTCCAGGAGAAGGACGTCCTGCTCCCGCCGCTGGTCCTGGCGGCGACGGAGCCGCCGAAGTAGTCGGCGATTTTCAGCGCGTCGGCGCGGAATCGGCACTAAAATACAGGGAGTGAAAACGAGACGTCCGGTTCTTTCCCATCCCAAGGGAGCGACGGCGATGAGACGGTTGGCCCTGGCGGCGGCGTGCCTGATCGGTTCGGCGGCGACGGTCTCGGCCCAGGAGGCGTGGGGGCCTTCGGCCTACGGCGGCTTCGGCGGCCAGTACGCGCAGACGCCGTCGCTTTACTATCCCTTCCCCGGCGTGATCGAGTCCCGGTTCGGGACTTACTTCTCCGCGCCGGTGGTCCCGCCCCTGGGGGCCGACACGATCGTCGAGGCCGCGTCGATCGACGCGGTCAACGCGGCCCACGAGGGGATCGACCCGGTCGCCAAGGCCAAGGCCGACGCCGACGCCCGCGCCAACGCCGACGAACGGGCCGCCGGCGGACGTCGCAAGACCGCCTCTCGCGCAGGGCGTCGCGGCCCCGGAACGACCCTCCGCAACTCGAACAGCCCGCCGCCGCCGTTCCGACGCGCCCTGCCCCGCGGCGATTACCAGGCGCTCAACGACCGCCCCGCCGGCGTGCCGACCTACACGCCCTTCGCCCGCCATCAAACCTACGGCCAGGCCTACGGCATGGGCCCCTACGGTAGTAACTTCTACGCCGGCTGGTGGCACGGCTACGCGCCGTCGAACTCCGTCGTCGCCCCCGACGACGTATTCGTCCCCTGAACCGCCGCGGCCGGGCCGCGAGGCCCCAGGAACCGAATCAACCGATCCGCCAGCCTCGCCGCGTCCGCCGGCCCCGTCCGGCACTCCCACACGACGAGCGCGCGCCAACCGAGCCGCCGCAGTTCTCGGACCACCCGCGCGTCTCGTCGTCGGTTCCCCTCCAGCTTGGGCCGCCAGAACTCCGGCCGAGACTTGGGCATCCGCGCGCCCCTCGGGCATCGATGCTGGTGCCAGAAGCAGCCGTGGACGAACACGACTCGCTTGCGGCCGGGAAAGACCAGGTCGGGACGTCCCGGCAGCTTGCCGTCGTGAAGGCGGTAGCGGTATCCCAGCGCGTGGACCAGTCGCCTGACCCGCATCTCCGGCTTGGTGTCCTTGGAGCGGACCCGCGCCATCCGCTCGCTTCGTTCTTGGGGGTTGAGCGTGTCCACCGTCCGCCTCCGTCGCGTGGGTCTGGAGTCATCGTCGGCGATTCTCAAAAGCACGCGGCGGGCCGTTCGGCGACGATTCGGACGGCGACCGTCCCTCTCCAGGCGTTCCCGTCGCGGCCTCGGGGATGTATCATCTCGGGTGATCGGTATTGAGGGGCCGCCGGCTTGAGCGTCCGGATACGGTCGCGCGGGGTCGAGTCCCTCGCGCTTGCTCGACCGGATCGCGGAGGCGGGTTCGTGAGCCGTCGATCGGCGCGGATTTTGGTTTTGCTGGCGGTCCTGGCGGTCGTGGCGACGGCGAGTCTCGGCGTCGGCTCGGTGCGGCTCTCGCCGGCTCGAATCCTCGCGGCGTTGAGCGGCGAGGGGAGCGACGCGACCATCGTCCGCGATCTTCGCGCCCCCCGGGTGATCCTGGCGGCCCTGGTCGGCCTGGCGCTGGGAGCGGCGGGAGCGGCGTATCAGGGGCTTTTTCGCAATCCGCTGGCCGATCCCTACGTCATCGGCGCCTCCTCCGGATCGGCCCTGGGGGCGACGTTGGTGATGGTCTCCCTCGGCGGCGCGGGGGCGCTGGGGTTCGGCGCGGTGTCGCTGGGGGCGTTCCTGGGGGCGATGGCGGCGGCGGGGCTGGTCTACGCCTCCACCGCCTGGTGGGGCCCCGCGCCGATCGTCACCTTGCTGCTGGCGGGAACGGCGGTCAGCAGCAGCCTGGGGGCGGTCGTCTGGCTCCTGATGGTCCTCAACAACGAGGAGTTGGCCCGGATCGTCCTCTGGATGATGGGGAGTCTGGCCGGTCGCGGCTGGGCGACGGTCCTGGGCGGAACGCCTTACATCGTCGTCGGGTTCGCGGGGTTGTGCGTTCTGGCCCGGCCGCTGGACGCCCTCTCCCTGGGCGAGCGGCAGGCGGCGGCGCTGGGGCTGCCGTTGCGACGGATGAGCGGGTTCGTCGTGGCGGCGGCCAGCCTGGCGACGGCCGCGGCGGTGGCCGTCGCGGGGATCATCGGCTTCGTCGGCCTGATCGCCCCCCACGTCGCGCGGGCGTTCGTCGGGGCTCGACACCGCTACCTGATCCCGGCCTCCGGCCTCGCCGGCGCGATCCTGCTGGTGCTGGCCGACGACCTGGCGCGGACGGTCGTCGCCCCGGTGGAGCTTCCCGTCGGCATCCTCACGGCGATCCTGGGAGGGCCGTTCTTCTTGATCGTGCTGAGGAGGTCCGGCCGATGAGCGCCCGCCTTCGCGCCCGGGGCCTTTCCTGCGGCTACGGCCGCGGCCTGACCGACGTCCTGGCCGCCGTGGATCTGGACGTCCCCGCCGGAACGGTGCTGGCGCTTCTGGGCCCCAACGGGGCGGGCAAGACGACCCTGTTGCGGACCCTCGCCCGACTCCTGCCGCCGCGCGGCGGGACGGTCCTGCTCGACGACGAGGACGTCTGGGATCGAGGCCGCTCCTGGACCCATCGCCGGCTCGCCGTCGTCCTGCCCGACGACCCCGGCGGCGCGCGGTTGACCGTCGAGGAGGTCGTCCGCCTCGGCCGCGCCGCGCATCGCGGCTGGTGGCTGCCGATGACCGCCGAGGACGACGAGGCCGTCGCCCGCGCGCTGGAGCTGACCCGCTTGATGGCCATGCGGCATCGAACCGTCGACGCCCTCTCCGCCGGCGAATGGCAGCGCGTGACCCTGGCGCGCTCGCTGGCGCAGGAGCCCCGCGTCCTGCTATTGGACGAGCCCACCGCGCATCTGGACTGGAGCTTCCAGATCGAGATCCTCGACCTGCTCGACCGCCTGGCGCGGGAGGAGGGCCTGGCGGTCGTCGTCAGCCTCCACGACCTGAACCAGGCGTCGACCTGGGCCGACCGGATCGCCCTGATCGCCGAGGGGACGCTCCTGACCGAGGGGACGCCCGAGGCGGTCCTCACGCCCGAAATCCTCGCCCGCGTCTACAATTGCCCGGTCCTGGTCGACCGCCACCCGGTCTCCGGCGCCCCCATGGTCCTCCCCCCGCCACGACGAAGGAATCATTAGGAAATGAACAAGATTCACGAACCAAAGTCCCCTCTCCCGTCGGGAGAGGGTGGCCCGAAGGGCCGGGCGGGGGTCGTCGCGCTTCGGAGCAAGCGACGGCGATCCTCGCCTTCTCCCCTTGAGGGAGAAGGTGGCCCGAAGGGCCGGATGAGGGGTCGACCGGCGTCGCGTCTCGGCGAAGGCCCTGGATTGGCAACGGTTTCGGGCCCGACGGCTTCCGGTTTCGCCACCCCTCATCCGGCCTTCGGCCACCTTCTCCCTCAAGGGGAGAAGGCGATTCGTCGCCGGCTCGCCCGAACCTCGCTCCTCCCCCTCATCCTCGCCGCCGGCTGCGGCGAGCCGACGCCGACCGTCCCCACCCCTTCCCCGCCGGCGTTGCGCGCGGCGATGGTGGAGGGCGAGGACTGGCCGCGACGAGTGACGGACTCGGTCGGTCGGACGGTCGAGATCGCCAAGCCCGCGACCCGCGTGGTCTCGCTGGCGCCGTCGAACACCGAGATCCTGTTCGCCATCGGCGCGGGCGACCTGGTGGCGGGCGTGACCATGATCGACGACTACCCGCCGGAGGCGAAGTCGCGGCCGTCGGTCGGCGGCATGTCGGCCCAGACGATGAACCTGGAGACGATGGTTTCGCTCAAGCCCGACCTCGTCCTGGCGACGGCCGGCGTGCAAGGTCCGGCGCTTGAGCCTCTGGATCGGTTGAACTTCACCGTCGTGGTGCTCGACGCGGAACGACCCGACGACGTCGCCGCCAACATCCGGGCCGTCGGCCGCCTCGTCGGCCGCGAAGCGAGGGCGGACGAGGTCGCCGAGGGGTTCGAAACCCGCCTCGCCGCGCTCCGAGGCCGCGTCGCCGCTCGGCCGGGGCCACGCCCCAAGGTCCTGTTTTTGCTTTACGACGACCCGCTGATGACCGTCGGCCGGGCGACGATCCTGGGCCGGATGATCGAGGAGGCCGGCGGCGCCAACGTCTTCGCCGACGTTACCCAGAACTACCCCACCCCCAGCGACGAACAAGTCGTCGTCCGCCGCCCCGAGGTGATCCTCGCCACCTTCGGCCTCATGAACCAGGGCGACGGCGCCCTGGAGCGCAACCGTGATCGCCTCCGGAAACGCCCAGGCTGGGGCGACCTGCCCGCCGTCCGCGACGCTCGAATCCACGCGCTCGACGAAAACCTC
>ERZ778017.3072-NODE-3072-length-12341-cov-5.495279_pt1 | contig 12341 bp, 9 predicted proteins | sample MGYA00375747_ERZ778017 | MGnify/ENA primary metagenome ERZ778017 (study PRJEB29350, sample SAMN05509838) | bioreactor metagenome | biome: bioreactor; material: wastewater | place: South Africa: University of Cape Town | collected 2014-03-17 ... | reverse complement strand
TCGGACCGGTGCTGCACGTCGTGCGCCATGCGCGCGCAGAGCTGCCCCGCATCCTCGAAACGATCGAAGGGATCGGCTACGGACTGACGCTCGGCGTGCAGACGCGCCTCGACGAAACGGTCGAGCTCGTCGTTTCGCGTGCGCGCGTGGGCAACCAGTACGTGAATCGCAACATGATCGGCGCGGTGGTCGGCGTGCAGCCCTTCGGCGGGGAGGGGCTGTCGGGTACCGGGCCGAAGGCGGGCGGGCCGTTGTACCTGCGCAGGTTGATGCGATTGCCGGTCGACGCGCCGTCGTTGCGGGCAGCGCTGCCGAAGCCGGACGAGGCATTTGCCGGCGCCAACGCCTTGCGCAGCCCGCGACGCGAGCGTCGGGAGGCGGCGCTCCGCGCGCTGGCCGGGTTCGAGGCGTGGCTTCGCACATCGCGCGAGCACGGGTTGCTCGCGCTGGCCGACGTCTGCGCGGCGCTCGCGCGCGACACGCCGCTGGAGTTGCCGCATCTGCTCGGCGGGCCTACCGGCGAGCGCAACACCTGGTGGCTGGCGCCGCGGCGAGCAGTGCTGGGCGTCGCGGCCGACGATGCGGATCGTCTGTTCCAGCTCGCCCACGCGATCGCGGCCGGCAGCGGGATGCTGTGGTCCGGCAACGACCCGAAATCGGTTGCGCTGCATGCGGCATTGCCGCCGGCGCTGCGCGCCCTCGTTCGGGTATCGGACGATATCGACGGCAGCGATTTCGATGCGGCGATCGTGCACGGCGACGCGGACGAAATCCGCAATTGGAGCCGGCGCCTCGCGCAGCGCGACGGCCCGCTCGTCGTGCCGGTCGCCTGCGCCAGCGGCGACCGGCGCTACGGCGCGATTCCGCTCGAACGGCTGTTCGTCGAGCGGTCGCTGTCGGTGAACACGGCGGCGGCGGGCGGCAATGCGAGCCTGATGACGATCGGGTGAGGTCGCTTCGGGTACGAAGCGCTCGCAGCGCGGCGAAAGTCACGCCCGGCGTTCGCGGCCGCGCGACTCGCGAACGATCGACATCAGCCGCTCGAAGCCATGCGCATCGGAGAGCAAGGCGAGCAACTCGCGGTCGCTCAGCATCGCGCGCGCGTCTTCCGCTGTTGCTGCCTCGTCGAGCCGGGCCAGCCCGACGACCAGATCGACGTCGACGTCGCCGCGCGGCCGCGGGCGCGGCTCGATCGTCGCGCGATGCGCGTCGGCGAGCGTGTCGCTGGAAGACAGCCGTGCGATCGCATCGAGCGGCGGCAGCGAGCGCGCGATCTGCACGGCCAGCTCGTTCGCGCGAAGCAGGATCGGAGGCGGCGTGCGCTCCTCGGGCACGAGCAGCAGCCCCAGGCGGCGCAGCCGCCGGCCGAGATGCGCATTCGCGGTCAGGCCGGCGAGCGGAATCGCCAGCAGCAGCCCGGCGATGACCGGCGTCATCCACAGGAACAGCGACCAGGAAACCGCGTAGGCCGCGGCCGCGAGCAGCACCCCGAAGACCGTGTGTCCTGCGTATACGCGGGCGACCTGCGACCACGGCAGCGCGCCGTCATCGCGCCGTTGCACGTTCCAGCCGACGTCGCGACCTGACAGCGTCGCGGCGACCGTGAGCGACTGGTCGAGCATCATCACCGGCGCGATGAGCCCCGAGACGAGCATCTCGACGAGCACGCCCACGAAGCTGCGCATGCCCCCGCCGAAGCCGCGGCGGTGTTCGCTGCGCACGAGCACGGCCAGCCACGCCAGCAGCTTCGGCAGGAAGAGCAGCGCCATCGTCCCCGCGAATACCCAGGCGGCGCGAACCGGATCCTGCGCCGGCCACTGCGGGAAGAGCGCCAGGCCACGCGGAAAATATTCGGGGCGAACGAACTGCGCCTGCAGCGCGATCAGGATTCCGGCCAGCAGGAAGAGCAGCCACAGCGGCGCGGTGAGATAGGCGCCGATGCCGGTGAGCAGGTGCAGCCGGCTCACCGGATGAAGCCCTCGCGCCGACAGCACGCCCAGGTGCTGCAGGTTCCCCTGCGCCCAGCGCCGGTCGCGAACGGAGAAATCGCTGAGCGCCGGCGGCGATTCCTCGTAGCTGCCGCCCAGGCCGGGGGCGATCCGCACCGCCCAACCGCCGCGGCGCAGCAGCGCCGCTTCGACGAAGTCGTGGCTCATGATTTCGCCGCCGATCGGTTTGCGGCCCTCGAGCACCGGCAGCCCGGCGTGTTCGGCGAACGCGCGCGTTCGCAGGATCGCGTTGTGCCCCCAGTAGTTGCTTTCCGAGCCGTGCCACCACGCGAGTCCGCGGCCGAGCATCGGCCCGTAGAGCCGGTTCGCGAACTGCTGCAGGCGCGCGAAGAGCGTCGAGGCGTTGACGATGACCGGCAGCGTCTGGATCAGCCCGACCCGCGGGCTGCGCTCCATTGCGCCGGCCAGCCGCACGAGCGTATCGCCGCGCATCAGGCTGTCGGCGTCGAGCACGACCATGAAGTCGTAGCGGGCGCCGAAGCGCCTCACCCAGTCTGCGATGTTGCCCGCCTTGCGACCTTCGTTGTGCCGTCGATGGCGATAGAAGATCCTTTCGTGGCCCGCGGTATTCGCGCGGATCTTCAGGAAGGCGGCTTCCTCGGCCATCCAGACGTCGGGCTTCGTCGTGTCGCTGAGCACGAAGAAATCGAAGTGCGGCAGCGCCTGCGCTTCCGCCAGCGATTCGTAGAGCGCCTGCAGGCGCGCCATCACGGCGGCCGCGCTTTCGTTGTAGACCGGGAACAGCAGCGCGGTGCGCGACGACAGCGCGGGAAGCGGGCCCGCCGCGTCGATCGCGAGCGCAGGGCTCCGCGGGCTCAGCGACAGCACGAAGCCGACGACGTTGATGACAAACGAGAACGCCACCCATGCGAACAGGACGACGAACAGGACGAGCACCACCTGCTCGAGCAGCGTGAGCCCCGCCACCTGCAGCACGAGATACATCTCGTGCGCGGCGAACGTGGTGAACGCGGCGCTGGCCGCGAGCAGCGCGAAGCGCCGCAGACGGATCGAGCGCGGACCGTCGCCCGGCTCCCCGCGCACACCGCTGGCGAACGATTGCACCGGCATCTCCAGCGGGGCGTCGGGAGGAAGCGGCGGCGCCGATCGAAGCGCTTCCCCGCGCGGGCTCGCGTCCGCCGCGTTGCGCCGCCGTTCGCGGCTCAGGGCGGCGTCCATCGGAAGATCCACGTTTCGGACAACGCTTCCTGGCCCCGCACGAACCTCGCGTGCAGGTCGACCGCCGTTGCCTTCTCCGGGTCGAGGAAGAAACTCAGGCGCCAGCCTCCGGTGTGCGGATTCGGCTGCGTCACGACGTGCAGGATCTTGCCGGCACTCGCGCCGACGTCGCCGCGCACTTCGGCGTCGGGCGGCAGTTTCTTCAGCGCCTCTCCCACCGCTTCGAGCACGAACAATCGACGACCGTCGTGGCCGGCGCCCTGCCGGGTGCGCGCGAAGGTCGCGCGGTCGTCGACGTTCGGATCGCGGTTGGTCCAATGCAGGCGGTACGTGTAGATGTACTCGTGCTTCGCCTGGAACGGCTCCTTCGGATGCCAGAACACGACGATGTTGTCGTTGTATTCGTTGCGTGCCGGGATCTCGTACAGCTGCACTTCGCCTTCGCCCCAGTCGCCGATCGGCTCGACCCAGGCGTTCGGCCGCTGCTCGTAGCGCGCCTCGAGGTCCTGGTAGACGCGGAAGTCGCGATTGCGCTGCACCAGCCCGAAGCCGCGCACGTTCGCGTCGGCGAAGCCGCTCACCTGCAGGTCGCGCGGGTTCGACAACGGACGCCACAGCCGCTCGCCGCTTCCCGTGTGGATGGCCAGGCCGCTCGAATCGTGAACGGCAGGACGGAAGTCGTCGATGCCTGCGCGGTCCTGCGCATCGAAGAAGAACATGCTGGTCAGCGTGCCGAGCCCGGCCTGGTCGATCTTCGTGCGCGGATAGAGCGCGACCTCGGTGTCCATCACCGTCTCGTCGCCCGGACGAATGGTGAATCGATAGGCGGCGGCGGTGCTCGCGCTGTCGAGCAGCGCGTAGACGACGATCGATCTCGCCTGCGCGGAAGGGCGCTCGATCCAGAACGAGCGGAACGCCGGGAACTCCTCGCCCTTCGAGTTGCCGGTGCCGATCGACAGGCCGCGCGCGGACAGCCCGAACACCTGGCCCTTGGCTACGGCGCGGAAATAGCTCGCGCCGAGGAAGACGGCGACCTCGTCGTAGTAGGCGGGGCGATTGATCTTCGCGTGCAGCCGGAAGCCGGCGTAGCCGAGATCCGCATCCGGTTTCGGCGGCGGCGTTTCGCCGAAGCTGAACTGGCTCGGCGAATAGCGCACCGGCCGCGCCCGACCCTGGTCCACCTCGTATATCGCGACACGATCGGTAAAAATGAAACCACGGTGGAAGAACTGGACCTGGAAAGGCAGGTCCGCCTCGCGCCAAAGCGCGTTCTGCGGGCGGAACCGGATCGCGCGATACGCGTCGTAGCTGAGCTTCTTCAGCTCGTCGGGCAGCGGATCGTTCGGCGCCTTGTACGGCGACTGCGACAGCTGCCGCGCGAGCTGGCGGACGGTCGAGCCGTCGAAGGGAGTGCCTTCGTCGGTTTCCGGTCGCTTCTCGGCCGCCCACGCGCCGAGGCCGGCCCATGCGGCCAGGCCGATCGACCCGACAAGGAATTCCCGCCGCTGCAATCCCTCCTCCTCGCATCGCTGGTGCGCCTGCCGCGACGATTCGCAAGGGCCTCGGCGCGGGAGCGGACACGCGCGTGGCCCGCTCCCCGGCCGGCGCCCTCACGCCGAGGCATTTGGCGTGCCGGGGGTCGCCGCAGGAGGCGAGGGCCGCGGATCCCCGTTGCGCTGCCTGCGGAACTGGGCCGGAGTCAGGCCCGTCCAGCGGCGGAACGCCTTGGCGAAGGCGCTCTCGTCCGAGAAGCCGAGATCGTCGGCGATGTCGGGCAGCACGCTCGTGCCGCGCAGCCGCTCGACGGCGACGCCGTGCAGCGCGGCGTCGCGCAGGAGCTTGAACGAGGCGCCTTCCTGGGCCAGGCGCCGGTTCAGGTGCCGGCCGCTGATCGCGAGCATCGCCGCAACACGGTCTTTGCCCCAGCGCGGATTCGCGCGGATCAGGCGCTGCACCTCGGCGCTCAGGCTGTGCTGGCCGAGCTCGGCCAGCATCCGGTTCGTCAACTGGCGCAGATGCTCGCGCAGCGGCGCGTTGGCCTGGATCAGCGGCAGCTCGAGCTGGTCGGCGCCGAAGACGAGCGCATTTTCGGTCGCGCCAAAACTCGCAGGGATGCCCAGCAGTGCCCGGTATTCGGTGGTCGCGGCGAGCGGTTGGTGGGCGAAGCGCACCGCGATCGGACGGAACGCCTCGCCGCTCGCCCACAGGCTCAGCCGCAGCAGACCCGCCAGCACCGCCTCGACCCGTTCGGCCCGTCGAAGCGCGAGATGCGGCCGGTAGCAGATGGTCGCGAGATCCGCGTCGCGCTCGAGCAGGAAGTCGCCCCCCTCGCCGACGATCGGCGCCACCTGGACGAGTTGTTCGAGCGCCTCGCCCAGCGTGTCGCAGGTGGCGAGCAGGAGTCCGGCGCTGTCGAGGTGCCCGGCCTGCAGTTCGAGGCCGAGTCGCAGTCCCGCCAGTCGGTCGCCGCTGCCGCGGCAATAGGCGTCCCACAGCCGATCGAGGAGCGCGAGCGGAAGACGCTCGCTGTCTTCGACGGCCTTGCGCAATTCGACGGGGATCCCGATCTTCCGCCGGTCGGCGCCCTGCAGCAGCGCGCGCGCATAGAGCCGGTTGACGCTGAAGAGACCGACCTTCATGGCCCGAATCGTCGCCTGTGCGTCCTGTTCGAAACGTTACGGACGGCGCCGCAATCAATAAGCTGTCCGCGCCCCGCAGCATATCGGTGCGGCGGGGCGATGGCGAGGCCACGGAGGACCGGCATGGCGAAGACGAGCGGCGGCGAACATCTCGCCCGGATGCTGCAGAACGAAGGTGTAGAGCGCGTGTTCGGCATCATCGACGGAACCTACTTCGGCTTCTACTCCGCGCTTCACCGGCTCGGCATCGAGATCGTCACGCCCCGTCACGAGACGAGCGCGGCGCACATGGCGGGCGCCTACGCGAGGCTCGCCGGGCGGCTCGGCGTATGCATGGCGAGCAACGGCCCGGGCGTCGCCAACCTGCTGCCCGGGCTCGTCGTCGAGCAGGCCGAAGGCAATCGGGTGCTGGCGATCACCAGCGCGCGGCGGCCGGCGATCATGTATCCCGATCGCGGCGGCGCGTATCAGTGCTTCGACCAGGCCGGCGTCATCGGCCGCATCGCGAAGTGGAGCGCGGCGGCGCCCACCTTCGATCGCATTCCGGAATTGATGCGCAAGGCGCTGCGTGCCTGCTGGGACGGGCGGCCCGGCGTCGTGCACCTCGACGTGCCCGAGACGCTGATGAACGGCAGCTTCGAGGCGCCGCCCCTGTGGCAGCGCCAGCAGTATCGCGGCGGCGCGCCGCTGCCGCCGCCGGCCGAACAGGTCGAGCTTGCCGCGCAGTGGCTGCTCGCCGCCGCGGCGCCGATGATCCACGCCGGCAGCGGCGTCGTCCACGCCGGCGCCTTCGCCGAACTCGAGCGCGTCGCGACGCTGCTGCACGCGCCGGTGACGACGAGCTGGGCGGCGCGCGGCGCGCTGGCCGAGACTTCGGCGCTGGCGATCCCGATGCCGCACGTCAAGCTCAACCACAAGGTGCGCAACGAGGCCGACGCGGTGCTGATCCTCGGTTCGCGGGTCGGCGAGACAGACTGGTGGGGCAAGCCGCCGTACTGGCGCGATCCGGCGCAGCAGCGCACGGTGCAGGTCGACATCGACGCCGCGATGCTGGGGCTGAACAAGCCCGCCGACCTGCCGGTGCAGGCCGACGCGAAGCTCTTCCTCGCCGCGCTTGCCGAACGGCTGGAAGGAGCACGAATGGCGACGATCGAGGAGCGCAGGCGCCGGGTCGACGGCTACGGCAGGATCCGCGCACAGGACCGTGCCGGCTGGGACAAGGCGCTGTCGGACACGGCCGAGCCGATGAACCCGGCCCACATCGGCGTGATCTGCGACGAGCTGTTCCCGCCAGAGAGCGTGCTGGTGGCCGACGGCGGCAATGCGGCGGTGTGGGCGATGTTCTATCACCGTGCGCGCGTGCCGAATCGCATCCTGTCGACGTTCCGCTTCGGCATGCTGGGCGCCGGAATGGCGCAGGCACTCGGCGCGGCCGTCGCGCTTCCGCAGTCGCCGGTGTGCTGCATCATCGGCGACGGCGCCTTCGGCTTTCACCCGCAGGAGGTCGAGACCGCCGTTCGCAACCGCCTGCGCGTGATCTGGATCGTGCTGTGCGACCGGCAATGGGGCATGGTCAAGATGAACCAGCAGTTCATGCTGCGGCCGTTCAAGACGATGCTCTTCAGGAAGCTGGACGAGCACGAGACGATCAAGGCCGATCTCGGCGAGATCCGCTTCGACCTGCTGGCGCAGTCGATGGGGGCGTTCGGCGAGCGCGTGTCGTCCGCGGCGCAGTTGCGCAGCGCCGTGCAGCGCGCCCTCGAGCACGGCGGCGCGGGCGTGATCCACGTGGACGTCGACCCGGTCAAGCACATGTGGGCGCCGGGCCTCATCCACTTCAAGAAGATGCACGAGGAGCCGGCCGGCTCCTGAGCCGCGCTTCGTTCACTGCTCGAGTTCAACCGCGAACTTCCTCTTCATCAGGTGCTGGTAGAGATCGGGCAGCAGCCGCCAGAGCAGGCTGGCTGCCACGCTCGCCGCATCCGAGTGCACGCGTTTCCGCCGCCGCTGCAGCGCGACGACGATCCGCTCGGCCATCCAGTCGGCGCTGCGCGTCCTGCCGATCGTCGAGCGGGCGTGTCGCGCCGGCCTGCCGTCGTGGCCGAGCGCGTTGCGTTCGATCGGCGTGTCGAGGAAGCTCGGATACGCCATCAGCACGTGCACGCCGTGGCGCTGCTCCTCGCAGCGCAGCACCTCGAAGGACTGCGCCAGCGCGCTCTTGGCGCCGCAATATGCGGCCCTGCCCAGCACCGGCATCCAGCCCGCCATCGAGCCGATGGCGACGATCGAACCGCGCTGCGCGCGCAACTGCGGCAATGCGGCGAGCGCGAGTTCCAGCGGCGCCTGCCAGTCGACTTCCAGCACCGGCCGCAGCACGGCCGGATCGGTTTTCGCGACCAGCGAGCGATGGGTGATGCCGGCGTTGTTCACCAGCACGCCGACGCCGCCGAAGCGTTCTTCGGCGTGCCGAAGCAGCGCCCGCTGGTGCGCCGGGTCGGCGATGTCGCCGTGCAGCCACGAGACGCGGTCGCCGTCGCCCAGTTCGCGGGCCGTCGCCTGCACGAGATCGGCGTCGAGGTCGGCGAGCAGCAGCGGGTACCCATGCCGGTGGAAGGCACGCGCCAGCGCCCCGCCCAGGCCTCCGCCGGCGCCGGTGATCAGCACGCAGTTCACAGCGCGCCTCTTGCGCGAGCGTGCTCGACGTAAAAGCGGAAGGTCTCTTCGGAGGTTTTGCGCGGCCGGTAGCCGAACTCCTCCTTCAGTCGTCGATTCGAGAGCACCGGCCGGTAGCGCAGGAAATCGACCTGCTCCGGCCCGTAGCGGCCGATGCCGAGGCGCCGGCCGAGCCGGAGCGCGGCGCGGACGAGGCTGGCCGGCAGCGCGCACACTGGCTTGCCGAGGATGGCGGCGATTTCGCGCACGGTCAACGCGCCGTCGCCGGCGAGGTTGTAGATGCCGGCGAGGTCGCCGCGCAGCCCGTGCTCGATGGCGCCGACGACGTCCTCGTCCCAGGCGAAGACGAAAGGGGAATCGGAGCCGCGGATCGCGATCATCCGCTTCGCACGGAACAGCGCGGTGATCAGGTTGTCGGTGGCAGCACCGAGGATCGTGCCCGGGCGCAGGATCAACTGACGAAGCCGGGGATGGCGCTGCCTGTATTCGGCGAGCAGTTCCTCGATCTGCCGCTTGTGGTCGGAATAGGCGAACTCGGGGTTGCCGCGCAGCGGCTGGTCCTCGTCGATCCACGCGGGATTGTCGGCGTGGTAGCCATACGCCGCGCCGGAACTGGTGACGGTGACGTGACCGACGCCGGCGTCGAGGCAGCAGCGAAGCACGTTGCGCGTGCCGTTGACGTCGATGTCGAATTCCCGTGCGCGGTCCCGTCCGGCGTCGAGCACCGAAGCCAGGTGCACGACGTGGTCGATGCGTTCGGCGCGCAGGAGGTCGGCGAGCGCCGGATCGCGCACGTCCAGGCGCGACAACGCGAAGGGCAGTTCCGCGCGATCGCGGATGTCGGTGCCGACGACGTGGTGCCCGGCGGCGAGACGGCCGCCGAGAAGGCTGCCGACGTAGCCGGCCGCGCCGGTGACGAGCACGCGCCTGCACATCGTGGAAGGCATCGGCATCGAGAGAAGCGGCCGCGCTTCGTCAGCTCAACGCGGTTCCCTGCGCCGTGTCCCCGGCATCCCGGATCGGAATGCGCGCCCAGATGTTCGCCAGCGTGAGCCCCGACACCAGGTGCCAGACGCCCCAGAAGGCGGTGATGAGCATCATCGCGCCCGCCGACGGCATGAAGGTGAACAGGATGACCAGGCCCAGACCGGAGTTCTGGATGCCCACCTCCAGCGTGACGGCGCGGCGGTCGGCCGTGGGCAATCGCATCGCGCGGCCCATGGCGGCGCCCAACGCCAGCGCCATCGTGTTGTGCGCGACCACCAGCCAGAAGAAGGTGTCGAAGCGTTCGACGAAGAGGTCGAAGTTGTTGCCGAAGGCGATGGCCACGAAGGCCAGGAACACGATCAGCGCAACGACGCGAAGCGGCGGTTCGACACGGGCGGCGAGCTTCGGAAAGAGGCGCCCCACCCACATGCCGAGCAGGATCGGAAGCGCCAGCACGAGCAGCACCAGCAGCAGGATGTTGCCGGAATCGACCGAGATGCTGGTCAGCAGGCTGCGCGTATGGGGGTTGAGCCAGCCGTAGAACGCGAAATTGAACGGCGTGAGAAACGTTGCCGCCAGGCTCGAGACGGCGGTCATGCTGACCGAGACCGGAACGTTTCCGCGTGCCAGCCAGGTCATGATGTTGGAGAAGGCGCCCCCGGGGCAGGCGGCAACGAGGATCATGCCGAGCGCGAGCGGCGGATCGATGCGCAGGATCCAGGTGACGAGGCAGGTTGCCGCCGGAAGCAGGACGAACTGCGCGAACAGCCCCGCGAAGGGCGCCCGCGGCGACACCAGCACGCGCCTGAAGTCCGCAGGTCTGAGCGAGAGGGAAACGCCGAACATCATCAGCGCGAGGATGGCGTTGAGCAGCACCAGGCTCGCGGGATCGAAGTGGATCGAAACGGGGTCGTTCATGGGCAGGTCCGGCGGCGATCCGCGCTGGCTCGCGCACTTGCAGCGTAGAGGAGAAGCCGCCGCCGGAAACGGAACAAACGAGACTTTCGACCGTCAATTCGGGACGCGAATCACGATCGCGATTCGCTCAATGCAGCGATGCGAGCCCGACGTCCTTCATCCCCAGCGCCTGCGCAACGTCGTACATCGCCTGATTGAGGATCCGGTGGACGTTCTGGTCGGCGTCACGACCCGATTTCGCTTCGATGTCCGCCATCACGGTGTTGTGGATCGGGTGCGAGAGCGCCTTGTCGAAGAGGTGGCCGGACCAGAAGGTTCCGTCCACCGTCCCGGCCTGCACCAGCGTCTTCGCCAGCGCCGTGCCTTTCAGGTCGGGCGGCGCCGACGGAAGCGTCACGCCGGCTTCGGTGGCGCGCTGCAGTCCGTCCTTGACGGCATAGGTCATGCCGTCGAGGAAGGCCTTCGTGTCCTTCTCGCCGTACTGCTTGTTCAGCTTCGCCACCTCGGCGTTCACGGTCTTCTCGCCGAGCATCGAGACGAGCGCTTTCGGGAACGTGAAGTTCTCGGGGCCGCCGCCCGCTTTCACCAGCGCCGCGGTGGCTCCGAGCGCCGGCGGGCCGTCGTATACCGGGCCGCCGAACCAGTTCATCGCTTCCGCGGCCATCGAGCCTGAGGCGTACAGTGCGCCGCCCAGCAGCAGCACGAGGCCTGCGACAAAGGTCGAGAGGATTTTCGTACGGGACATGGTTGATTACTCCTTCAGTCGCGAGCCCGTCTTTCGCTGCACCCCCGCGGATGCGAGCTTGCCCAGGCTCCTGATATGGGCGAGGAAGTCCCCGCCCGGGTACAGACGATCCAATGCCTGCCGGGTCCGATGCGAGACCAGGCCTTCGATACGCTCACCCAGTTCGTCGCCCAGCAACGCCAGCGTCACGCTCTGGCGGATATAGGCGCCGGCGAGCTCGATCACCGGACGCTGCGCGGTGGCCACGCCCTGGATCGCCGTGTCTTCGAACTGCCCGATCAGCGCCTCGCGCTGGTCGATCACCAGCAGCAGCGAGCGCGTCCCGTCGCCCGGCGCGACTTTCAGACGGTAGATGTCGCCCTGGCATGCGCCACATTCGCGCTCGCAGCCTGCGAGGCACAACGTGGTGACACGTACGCCGCGGGCGCTCGCCTGTTGCAACGATTCGGCCAGAAGTGCCGCTTCGGCAGGCTGTATCGCGACCAGCAGATTTTCGTGTGCGCCATCGATTCCCGTGCGCGCGTGCTCGAGCAACTCCGTTTCGCCGCGTAGCGTGAATGCCGGCGGGGTCTCGTCGGATCGCGTGAGCGTGGCCAGTCCGTCACGCGCTGCCGCCAGCGTGCGCTGGTGCTTCTGTTCCAGGCGTCTCAACATCCGTGAAGCGGGCGTCGCCGCGTAACGGACCCCTTCCGCCGTATCGAAGCGCTGCGCGGCACCGCGCGCGATCAGGCGATCGAGCACCGAGTACACGTTGGCGCGAGGAATGGCGGCTGTCCTGGCCACCTCGTAGCCCGTGCTCTGGCCCGCCCTCGTCAGTGCCACGTAGGCCTTGGCTTCGTACTCGCCGAACCCCAGTTCCTGCAGCAACGCGTGGAGTTTCACTGCCAACGATAGTAGTTGTCTCGACAACTACTATAGTGCCGGGATCGATCGAGCGTCTCATTGCCTCGCACGCGAGCGGGGTTGTCGCCACGGACTGCGCTAAGCGCGAGGACATAAGCACACTGGCGCTGGTCCTTCTCGTCGCATGCACGTCGGATCGCGCGAGCATGCGGTGCATGCAATCCGATGATGCGAGGAGAGAAAGATGCCGATCCAGACCGTCCGGCTGATCCGCAAGGAACCGATCGCGCGCGAGACGATGGCCTTCTATTTCGAAAAGCCGAAGGATTTCGACTATCGCGCCGGACA
>ERZ778017.3071-NODE-3071-length-12343-cov-4.260417_pt1 | contig 12343 bp, 7 predicted proteins | sample MGYA00375747_ERZ778017 | MGnify/ENA primary metagenome ERZ778017 (study PRJEB29350, sample SAMN05509838) | bioreactor metagenome | biome: bioreactor; material: wastewater | place: South Africa: University of Cape Town | collected 2014-03-17 ... | reverse complement strand
TGGTATCACCCATATAGCCCTGATCCATAGTTGGCATGGAACGTAGTGATCGCCGTGGTGGCACAATCTGACGACCGCGATACGATGGGACGATGCCGGGTCAACGTCATAGCACGGCAACATTGATCGACACCTGCGACGCAGCACCACCACGTATAACACCACTACGACGTAGCACCACTACGACGTAGCACCTCTACCACCGCTGCACCATGACACCATCGCTCGATGCAATGCAATCGAAACGGAGTTGGAACAAGCCCACGCGCGTGGTGCCACCCACATACCGTGCCACACCACCGTACCACCGCCGCCGGTGCCGACGTCCCACCGCCGTCCCGTCCCACCCAGCACCAACATCACCAACATCTCCTGTATACGCCACGAATTTTTTGACGAGTATCGACATAGTGGAAAATTTTGTTGTATCTCTACAACCTTGACTGTTTGGCATAATTGAATCAGAATCTAATACACACGGCTGTCATTACGAGTTCACCACCACAGACAATTCAGTATTAATTCTTTTCCCACAATGAACGACTCCTTATTTGATACCAAATTTACCCCCAACGAAACCCAAGGTGAAGCAATTCAACCTACTCTTGACGCCAACAATGGAGCAGAACCGCAATCGTCCCAACAACAACCAGAATCCCTCGATAATGACTCCCCCGCCAAAAACGTCTCCACCACCTTACCTTCTGTCCACGACAAATCCCAGGCCTCTGCCCTCATCAACTACAGAGTATTAGTTTCTGCCAAAGAAGCCGGCTGCCTCATCGGCCAAAACGGCTCGGTCATCGACTCAATTAGATCCGACACCAATACTAAAGCCGGAATTTCAAAATTGCAGCCAGGGTCCCACGAAAGAATCTTGACGGTGTCGGGGACTCTTGACGACTGTGCCAAAGCATTGTCCTACTTTGCCCAGGCATTGTGCAATTCTGCCAATACTACGCAAGAAACCTACTCATACTTCCCGTTGAAACAATTGTCATCGCACCCTAATATCGAAGGAGAAACCACCATATTAAGATTATTGATTCCGAACAGCCAGATGGGAACATTAATTGGTTCTAAAGGTATGAGAATCCAGCAAATCCAATCGCAATTCAACATCTCCATGATCGCATCCAAATCGTTTTTACCGGGATCGAACGAAAGATTGGTGGAGTTGCAGGGTTCAGTCAACAATTTATACGATTCGTTAAGAGTAATTTCCAGATGTTTAATTGAGGATTTCAGTTCGATAGTTGGAACAAACTACTACACTCCAAGAGGGTACAATTACCAAAACTCGTCCAATAACAACGGTTCTGCGGCCAATTCCAGATTTAGAAAGACCACCAGTATCGGGTTCCCCAACGAGATTGTAGGGGCGTTAATTGGTAAGAACGGTTCGAGAATCCAGGGAGTAAGAAAGTTAAGTGGTGCAACCATTGGGATTTCTGACGAAGTTGAAGGCAAGACCGAAAGAATTTTCACGATTTCTGGTACTCCAGCTGCGGTTGAAAAAGCTAAAGGATTATTGTATCATAACTTGGATAGAGAAGAGCAAAGAAGAAGAGAGCAAATTCAGGATTAAGTGTCTAGTGCCCAAGTCAACGTAAAATTAAAACCATCGATGTATCCGTTTGTATGACTGCGAGTGGTCCAATTACCAAATTAAGTAATTTTGGTAACACATTATGATTGATGAGTATGAGGAACCCAGTTGGTAGAATTTCTTTGTGTGTGTTTAGCTTATGATTGTAATTTAATAACTAATTGTTTTACGAGAACCATGTAGAGTGTGGGTGTAGAAGTAGAGTAATAGTGGGTATAGCGGTGTGGTACAAATAGAATGCTTAAGTAGAAGATTGTACAAACAAAAAGTAGACTAAAGAGAAGATGGTGAATCAGAAGATGGTGAATCAGAAGATGAACCATATAGAAGACAGGTTTATAGGTAGTGGTGATGTATAGCTCATGCTGATTTTATGTGCTGATTTATGGGTGGTATTAATTTTAAGCTGATTCTGAGTTTATAGCTTAAATGAGAAAATGATTATCACCGGTTTAAATGCGAAGTCTTTTTAGATGGTTTGATTTATATGGCGGGATTGTTGTAGAAACAGATCTGCAGCTGATGGTGAAAGAGACTAGGAGCTGATATGATTTGTTACGTGATGCGATTTTTTAGCTCACACTGAATTGGCTCACACTAAATATGGCTCACACTGAATATGGCTCACACTGAATATGGCTCATACTAATTTTCTCCTTTTATAGCTGGTTGCATAGCTCATGTGGAGTAGTAACGACACTTTATATCTGATTTAAGAACTGGTATTGATTTTATGGTTCATACTGGTATTAAAACAGGTTTTATGGCTCGTACTGATTTATAGCTTATACTGATTTATAGCTTATACTGATTTATAGCTCATATTGATTTATAGCTGATTTCAAAGCTCATACTGATTTTACAACTGATCTTAAAGCTGATATTAAAACTAGTTTCATAGCTCATACTGATTTATAGCTGATTCCAAAGCTGGTATTGGTTTTTCTAGCTCATACTGATTTTTTAGCTGATACTGATTTTTTAGCTTATACTGATTTTTTAGCTCATATTGATTTTATAGCACATACTGGTTTTGTAACTTAAACTGATTTTATAGACTGATTTTGTAGCTGATTTTAAAGCTCATACTGATTTTCGTTCTGATCTTTTGCTCTCATTGCCATGATTCATTGTCTTACACTCTCTTGGTTCAAGTTGTCTGATTGTATATTAATGCATCTTGTTATCATCACTACTCATCATCAACCTCTCAACTTCACCTCTCACCTCCTCCACCTCCTTCTACCCCCTCTACAACCTGTCCCAGTTGCACTCGCTCACAATCTCTCCCGCCAACTCCTCCAACATCTTCTGGTCCACCTCATCAAATCCTCCCTTGTCCAAACAGTCAAGGTCCAACACCGCAACAACCTCGCCGTTCTTGACCAATGGCACCACTATCTCACTATTAGTCTCACCATCACACGCAACATGGCCAGGAAACTCATGAACATCGCCCACTAACTGCGTCTCCTTCGTCGTAGCTGCCTTCCCACACACCCCTCGCCCGTATGCAATCGTCTGGCACGCAACTTTCCCTTGGAACGGCCCCAATATCAACTCGTCTTGTGCGACTGCACTGTTCTTTACATAAAATCCCGCCCAATTTACTCTCACTCCAAGTGATTGGTACCCATACCAAAGTAAACTAGCACAGTTGGCCAAGTTGGCAATCCAATTGTCTGTGTCATACGACAATGCCTTGAAACTATCGATCACATGCTGCAACGTTTCTGACTTGTTCAAGCCGCTGACGTTGGCGTAGTCTGCGTGGTGTTGTTCTCCGTCGCCCATCGATGGAATTTGCTCTCTTTGTTGATGATTAAATTGTAGCTAGTAAAATATACAGAATTTTTCATTTTTTGAGATTGAGTTTTTTGTGACGTCAAAAGTTAGCCACAATTGCCCCGTGATTTTGATAACAATGGTGAGAAATGGTTGATGTCGAGGCAATAAACCGGAGATTCGAACGGTTCTTGACGTTTCGTGGCATCAAAAGAGTGCTTTCTTCCCCCGATCCTGGCGCCCCTTCGCTACCACTGCTCTTCATGGCGGAGGATTTGTCGGAGTCCGGTTCCGATACCAACGCGTCGATCGTTGACGACGACGACACCGTCAGATTCAACGGGTACATTGTTCGGCACTTGGATCCGGATTTTGGTGGTGCTGACGGTGATATCACTACGGAAGATATAGACTACAGTGAGGTGGGAAGTGGGCTTCTGGAGCTCCTACGGACAGATCGACTGTATAGCTACGTTCCAGAGGGCCAGGTCGACGCTTCCGGCGCAGCTCCAGCGGACCTAGACGCCCAATTATCGCAGATTTCGCTGTCTTCCAAATGGGACTTCAAGACCGAAGTGCCTGAAGAAACAGCACAACCAGACAGCATTGCCAATTTTGACAATTACGGCCCAATTATCAAAAACAGCTCGGAATTTTCGTTTTCCAATAGGCTAGCATTGCGCTATATCAGTAAATCGAGGCTATTGAACTTGCACAATATTCGCAAATACAAGAACAATTTGAGTTGCACAATCTCAGACGAAACATGTGATTACTTAGTGGTGGCCGAGAGCTCGGAGTTGGTGTTTTTTCAGTTCGATAGCGAGACCCAATTGCCTCTAAAATACCCCTGCTTGGTTTTCGATACTAGACCAGTTACAACCTTCACCACAGACAGACTAGTGTCGACTTGGCCACGGTTTCCTCACACTGTCAATACCGTGAAGTCGTTCAGCAACTTTTGCGGCCAAAAAGGATTGGTATCGTGCAGTGATGATGGCTGTTTGATGTTCTGGTACGGATCCACTTTGACAAAACACATGAAAAAATTGGACATTTCTCTGAATACAGACATTGACGACGAGGAAATATACATCAGAAGTCATTTTCTGGGCCTAAAGGTGAAGCCAGACCTCAAACTCAAATTGGAAGCGTCTGTCTGGGGTGTTGATTGTCTTACTTATCACGACGAATTTGACTGCACCCACACTTTACTAGTAACATCTGATAATTCACAAACCGTAACGCTATTTTACTACCATGAAGCCGATAAACAGTTCACCCACGTCAAAAGTCACAAGTTTCTTCACAACATTCCTGACGTTTCGTTCATCAGCCACAAAATTGTCGATAGTAGCCACGTAATTAGAGTGACATGTGCGTCCATTTCAGAAGAATTAATAACTCTTGAATTCGAGTTTCAACTTGTTCTGGGTCCTATACCAAAATTCCAACTGGATACGGTTGGTAATTGCTACTACGTCGACCCTCAAATAGAGTTGTTTGAAAACCTCGACAGAAACAACGTAAATTCCGTTCCTAGTTTCCACAGGTTCCCCAGAGCATTATTTAGCGACGTAAAAGTCATTGCCAGGGTCCTTGTAGGCGATTATTGCTGGACAACAAAGCCTATAAAGAAGAAATATTTCATGCCTGTTTCGTCAATAGCAGAGGTTTTTGGAAATACAGCTCTAGACGACGCTAACGAAGTCTCCAGAATCACGAAAGAATCGATAATTCTCAACCTTTTGTATGATCCCATGAAGTACAGCGATTTAGGAATGGCTGGGTTTTTGCAGCACTACGAATGCAAAACAATGGAACTCCAACAACCACGAGAAACTGACGATTCCAAAGAGATTGCCAAACTCGACGATCAGTATCGAAATATCCGTAGATCAATCTACATGATTGAAAACAAAATCAACCTGGAAAACGGCCATTATCGTCTACGGAGAGAAGTAGACATGGATTTTGTCGTTTCAACTACTGCAAAAAGAATTGGGTTATTCCAGCTGGATTCTCTATTCTGTAATTGCTCCACTGGGAACTTGTTTGATCTTCAAATCCCATACAACAGCGATACTGAGAACTGCGACAGAATCTCCATATCGCAGGTCATACCGAAACTACTGTGTTTGGTAGCAGTATATCAGCTGGGACTTGTCTCAATTCTACGGTTTTGCCAGTACCGTGGAGTTTATGGGTTCCGACAAGAGCATGTATTTCCTAATGCTGTGAGTCTCGCACTTTGTGACACTGGATACCGCACCATTGTGGGATTAGCGGTGAGAAACAGGAGCATTGGGTCGTTCCTACGGTACGTGCTCTACGTAATTTACTCCGATGGCTTGGTGTTGACGTATGAACTCTCGACCGACCTCAACTCAGAGTCGGTAATCTAAGGAAGAAATACGACATATTCGACACAAGCTCATATCTTCAACATACTTCCCTATTAGGAAGTCTACAATTTTCAACCAAAGTTCGCGTTCCCAACTGCACATTACCGATCTCGGAAGTCTACGAAAAAGCGTACGAGGTCACAAATTTCGCGTTTTCAAAACAATAAAAAGGGTTTCTCACAAGCCAAGCAGTTAAGCTCCCCCAGTAACGACCTCGTAGAGCGAGATGGATTTATTGAGCTTGGGGCTCCAGTCGCGTAAGACTGGTATTCGGCCCAAACAAAACTTGAAGAAAGACAAGTTCGAAATGGAGGATGTGGATGAGTTTTTTGCTGAAGTAGACGAAGGAACCCCAGGGCCGTCTGGCTCGGTAGCAGCATTCAGACAGTACCGGGATGATCCATTGACTGATTCCAATGAGTCGAGCAACTCGTACAAGGCTACTGCGGGCAGTTTTAACAATGTGGCGAGAAGAATCAACTTTACTGATGCCGAAGTCGAGAACTATAATTTGTCACCAATCTCGGTATCGTCGAAAGCGTCGTCGAAAAAGAAGAATAAGAAGTCGCCTTTGCGGTCGCCGTTACCGGAGCATCGATCAAATGGGCTATTTGTGTCGGAATATGAAGAAGATGACGGAGATAGTTCGAGAGAAAACGTGCACGAAGGAGCACAGAATCTGGATTTTGACGACTCGTTTAATCCGGTAGATGACAATTACGACCACGGAGATGATGAAAAAATGTCTCCGGTAGCGAATCTGGAGGCACCTAAACGAGCCAAGCCGAAAAAGGCAAGTACAAAAAGCGTGAAACAAACCACGAAACCCACGAAAACCACGAAATCGGCGGCGTCGTTAACGAAAAAAATGGCATTGGGGAAAACAACGGGGGCAGCCCGGAAACGGGCACGTAAACAGATAGACCAGGGCCACGACGAGGAAGAAGATGAAGATGACGAAGAAAATGATGTAGAGAGCCCGACAACCACAACAAAGAAAAGATCGGCCAATTCTAGTGTTCGTAGTACGCCGCAGCAAATCATAACAAGATACTCACCGTTACCTTCACCACCTCCAGAAGAGAATGGGTTGAGAAGATCACGAAGAACAAGAATAGCACCATTAGCATATTGGAGGAACGAACGTATCATATACGGCAGGGCCGAGATTTCCACGGATCCAGATGCCACATTAGCCCAGGACCTCTTGCGAGTTCCGATGCAAGAAATCGAAGAAGTTGTTCAGGTTCCAGAGCAGCCAGAGCAGCCAGTAGCACGACCCAGAAAGCGTAGTCCTCCTAAAACCAAAAGGGCCACAAAAAAACTGGCACAAGAACAAGAAGATGAGACGGATTTAAATCTAAGTGGTTCAGAATGGATTGGGGGAGGATCACTTGATTTGGAAGTTTTTGAGGATAACGCAGAAGTGACGAAAACGGTAGCATTTGCTCCTGATACGGGAGATTTCAAAGAACCAGAACTGGCAACTTCATTAGACGATTACAAAGTGGCACCACTTTTTGTTGACAACAAAGATTTCTGTGCGAGTGGCCTAATAGACCTTCCGTTTGAAGGAAGAAAGACAAGTAGCACCTCTAAAGATTCATTATTGACATTTCACGTTGTCAAAGGCTTTATAGAGGTGACACTTGGAAATGAAGCTTTTAACGTAATACAAGGTTGTTCGTTTCAGGTACCGCCTCATAATGTGTTTGGATTTAAGAATTTGGGACAAGGGTCAGCACGATTGTTTTTTGTTCAAACCAGGGTTCCAGTAAACAACCCCACAGACATTAATGATTCCGAAGATGATGAACTATGGTGATGAAATGTATATTAGTAATTTATAGATATAATTTGTAGTTATAATTTAATTTTAACTTTAATACATTAATACTTAAACTAAAGTAAAATATTATACAAAGAAAGAAACAAATTTATGCAACAATATCGCCTGAAATGAACCTCTTACAATTCAGACACTTCTGAACTTTCGCTATTATAGTAAGCAACAAGGTTTACCTTGAATTCCGAGGCAGCAACCCCGAATTGCTTCAAGATCAACGCTTGTCTAACATCCAACACCTCTCCTTTCTTACAGACTTCATAAGGCTCACTAAGAGTGATTTTACCCGCCTTCATCTTGGTAGGAATCTTGTATTTATTTCTCAAAGTCTCTTCCAAAGAGTGCGACATTGGAACATCTTCTTCAACAGGAATTTGTCCCCCTCTCGAGTAGACAATGCCTTCAGGTATCGTGAAGTCAATAGGAGCCTTAGACTTGGCTCTGGAGTAATCTGCCTTGGTGTATGCTGAGAAATAAGCTTCCACGGTTTCTGGAGTCTCATTAGTCAATAGTAACCCAGCAAGACCAGTGCAGGCCCTGGACAATTTATGCAAGTTATCTTTATATTCTTCTTCTGGAGTGTCTCCCAATGCCTTCTGCAACACTCTTCTCTTACCCAAAATCAACTTAGAACCAGCCCAGTCGGATCTGATATCTTGTAAAACTGGCGTACGAACATCGTCTAACCCAACTACCCAGACGTATTGGTACTCATCCAATGCGCTTCTGATTTCGTCGAAAATTCTGGTTTTGTTTTCTCTACCTTTCTTGTCCGTTTGTGCTAAAGTAACAAGCTTGGAACGTTTGGATCTGGGCATTTTTTATGGTAATTACTTGTATTTCTCAAGTCTTAAATTTTTCAAAAAAATGCTTCATAAGCGTAGATGCTCATCTCGAAATCACGCACGTGACTCCCATCGTGATGGAAGAGTGAAATTCGTAGAAAGCGACGTGGAAGTACACTGGAGGGCAGCTGAACGGTGTCAATGTGTCGAGGAGAGCGAGACAGTCGTATTGGATAACTTTGTTTTATTTTTCAGAATTTTTTCACCAGAAGTGATATGAAGACTTAACAATGGCACTTTGGAAAGTGCACCAGGTAGTGGTGTAAGCAATGATATATAGGTTCAAATACATCCAACAGACACGTATTGTTGATCGTTAGAGTGCAGTGTGACTACACTTCTTGCTCAAATTTGGTATAATCTCAAGACCCATTTTTTGCACCCAATCAAGGCACCACCACACCCTAATGGGCGTTCTACCGAGTATTTGCACAGCCAGACGTCGCTACAATAGTCCCCTTGACTGTAACTTTTGTTTCCTTTGCAGCAATAGCAGACTTTTCTACTGGAATCGAGTGCAAGCTGGACCTCGAAGAAGGTGAAAGTTCATCGCAGCCCAAATAGCCCTGGTCGAACGAGTTGTAAACGCTGTGTAGGTAGTCTATGTGGACGTTGGAAAGGTCTTGTGTTTCCGGTAGCTCGAAGCTATTATCGTTCAATTCCAGGAAGAGAGTATTGTACTCGCAACCTCCGAAGGACGAGTCCGAACCCGAGCTGGCCAATACAGGGCGAAACAACGGCAAGTGGCCATGTTCCCCCTGTCCAACAAGCCCAGTACCATGATGTCCCACCACTGTAATCATGGGAACGGCCAGACTGCAGCCGTCATCTACAGATGTGTTATACAGTGAAGCCAGTTTAGACATTGACTTGGGCTTCAACGGCCTTGTTTTCGATACTTTGAGTGCTAGAACCGCCAAACAAACAACCGACAACGGAAATAATAGGCCGTAGTCGCTAGAGTACCAGAGAGCTATACACTGGTGGTGTTTGGTTCCACTTTGAGGAAGGGAGCTGGAGTTTGCCAAGGAGCAGGCCAACTCCGAACTGAACACAGCAGACGACAGCAAAAGAGCGGGATTTTGCAGAAACGGGACCAAACACCTGTGGCTCCCACTGTCGTTCAGAGAAATCAAATGGCTAACCACCTTGGTGTGCGGAACGAAATTTTGCAACCGGTCAAGAACCAGGGTTAGGCATGTATATGCACAGCAAACTATGTATTGGAGAAAAGAGAGCATTCTGTAGACGGACTCGATGTAGAATACGAGCGCGTGTCAAAAACCCTGGGTAAATAAATGTTGCAAATTCGCAGCATTTGTAAAGAAAGTAGATAATATTATAGATTATTTTTCTGTGTCGCTACAAACATCAATATTTCTGTGTAGATTAAATAAATAACATACAATGTTTATACAGTAAAAAACGGCCGACTACAGCCATGGCCGCATCTGGACGGCCTTTCGCTGTGCAAACCGAATAGAATCACAAGAAGATGAATGCTGAAGCTGGGAGTGACCCGTAGACCTGTGTGGACGGGGTTTCCCACGAAAACCCCGCCTAATGCAACGTAGTCCAAAACACCGGTTGAAACCAACTTGGGTCAATCACCAGTCTCCTGGAACCAATGGTTCTCTTGGAACAGAAATGTTTCTTTCAAACTTGGTACCACCTGGTCTACATGGTGGGATGTATGGGTCTGGGTGCTTCCATTCGTTCAACTTGGCCTTGGTTTTGGCAATGACCTGTTCCAACTCGTCCGGGTTGCTTATGTGCTTATTGGCCTCGAACTGCTGTCTAATTTTGATGGTCTCATTTCTGTAGGCGTCGTACTTCAACGAGCTGTCAAATGCAGTTCTCAAAGCCTGTCTGAACAAAGATGCGACCCTCTTGGAGTTGGCCTCGGTAAACGGTAAGATGGGAGACATGTTTCTTGACTGTTTCAAACGGGAGTTTTTCACGTAGAAAAGATTTGTTCAGCTATTTTCTATCAAGTTTTATTGGTTCGACTATATGCCGGAATTCACTCTGATTCTGATTGACACATTATGACGGTGGTGTTTCACGGTGGTGTTTCACGGTGGTGTTTCACGATGGTGTCTCGCGGTGTCGGCTGTTCCACCATAGAGATGTGGTGGTACACCGGTGGTTGGTGCCGCGAGCGTGGTTTTGTTTCAGGTTATTTTTGTCTGGTCATCATACATTTATTCATGGTACTTATACACTTACTTTTCGGCAACTGCCATTAAACTCCCAACAAACGATAACACTAATCTACTTCTAACTTCGTTGATATCCTCGGGAAGCAACCAGATTAATGCTCCCAACTTTCTGGCAATGGAAATGGCCAATCTTGCATTGGCAAACTTCTGGTCCTCGGTGAGGTTGGCACCTTGGTGGACCAAGTCGTAGTCAACGTAGCCTGGTTTGAGCCCGTTCAATACGTCAAGCAAGTACACAGCTGACGAAATCGAGGGGTCACTAAACGACCTGATACTGGAACTCTTTCCTCCCTTGGCGACCTGTCCATTGGCCCATTTGAGCATATCATTGTCTGTCAACAACTTGTTGTCCTGGCTCAACGCTGACAACGTGTTGACGATGTTTCTTCTCATCAACTGCCATACCAATCCTAAAGTCAATAATTTGTTCCCGTCTACAATGTCTGAACCTTCTATACCAACAAGCGAGAATGCGTTTGCTTTACCGATTTCAACGGCATAATTGGTATTTTCCAATGCCTTGAATCTCGACAACTCGGTGGCTCCTTGCGGAATCTTGTTTACGTGCTTGAACGACACCGATCCTGGTAAAACCTTGTCGTACGCTTGTAACAACACCAACCCGTCCTTCAAGTCTTCGAAAAGAGAGATAATTGGTGGATCAACGTCCAACGAGTTGAGCCATAATGTAAACACTCTAGCTTCTCTTTCCCCTTCGGCATCGAAATCTTCGATCTCGACCTTTTCTTGTTCTTCAATTGGCGCCAACCCTGGGTGGGTGTTGAACAAGTGGGCAACAAAAGCCAAGTTCAACTTGGGATTACCAGCAACCAACGACTTTGGCGTCAAATACTTTCTGCAGCCGATTTTGTCGGCGTTTGCCAACACTTGTTCTGCTCTAGTCAACAAGTCCTGGGTGTTCAACGGAGACAAATCGCAGTGTTCTGGTTGTAATTGGTTCAATAAAACCGTGTAGTTTTCTCCGTCAGCAACGTCCTTGGAGAAATTGGTGACTTGTCTCTGGCTACCGGCATTCTTCAAGTGGTAGTTGAACCATCTCAATAAAATCTGTTCTGGTGGTAACCTCAAAAATTGCTCTAATGTCTCGTCCTCTAATAACAATCTATACAACTCAGGGTGGTACTTGATGTCAACCTTCGACAATAATCCCCGTCTAATAATTTGCCAGATCAATCCCAAAATCAAGTGTTCTTTACCTTCAATGATGTCGTCCGAATGGACATTGACAACAACACACCCCATCGCTTTGGCCGAGTTGATGATGATGTTGGCATTTTCGTTCATCTGGAAATTGTTCAATGCCTTCGATGGCTTGGGGAAGTTCAACACTCTCGAGTCAATTGTGTCTGGCACCGAGTCATTGATCAACTTACACAATACCAACCCATCACGACACTCGTCGAAGATCTGGAACGTGTTGACGTCAAACGGCAATCTGTCCCCGATATCGGCATCGCCTGCCAACACCGAGTTGATGTGTCTTGTGAATTCGATTCTTTCTTCGTCGTTGATGGTGTGGGTGGTCCCGGAGGTCTTACCACCAAAGTAGGTTTTTTTCGCGGAGATCGGAAGAGCACACGTCTGAACTCCAGTCACGCCAATATCTCGTA
>ERZ778017.3070-NODE-3070-length-12346-cov-5.137174_pt1 | contig 12346 bp, 7 predicted proteins | sample MGYA00375747_ERZ778017 | MGnify/ENA primary metagenome ERZ778017 (study PRJEB29350, sample SAMN05509838) | bioreactor metagenome | biome: bioreactor; material: wastewater | place: South Africa: University of Cape Town | collected 2014-03-17 ... | reverse complement strand
TTCGTCACCTGACCTGTCCATCTTGAATCAACATGTTCATCTTGATTCCTTACAATCCACAAGCTTCGTTCCTCATGGCCCAATGGTCAAGGCGTCTGGCTACGATTTCGTATCCACTTCTAGGAAACCAGAAGATTCCAGGTTCGACTCCTGGTGGGGAAGCTTTTTTTTCACTTAGTAAAACTTATACCACCCCAAGAAATTTACCTCTGACTAAACACCACACCGGTGCCAAGTACCGCAGTTAGCATCCCGGCCTACACGTTATCGGATTTGCGAGTTTTATGGGGGTTTTCTTGTGTAGTTATTTTCACCATCACCTGACCACAGTTCCTACAGTTTATCAGAATATGGAATTTTTATTTCCTTCGCCTCTTGTAACCTAGTGATATTAATAAACGCAATCATGGGGATCAATAACCCAATTCCTAGAAGTTTGAGAAGTGAATCGAAGTATGTACCCATTGTGCCCCATTCTCGTGTTTTTGTTCTGGCATTTGTTCCTGTGGTTCCGACTTTTCGACGTCACCCCAACCAGTGAACCACCAAGCACTACAATCACTACAATCATTACGATGATGGATGTCGGTCTTGTTCTAGTACTAACAATCACAGGAAAGCAGCTAAGATCCTTTCTTCATTTATAAAGCCAAATCAATTTGTTGGCCCTGACCAAGTGATTCCTCCTTCGGTTCTCAAGAATGCCAAAGGGTTGGCAATCTTGACGGTTTTGAAGGCGGGCTTTCTTTTTTCTGGTAGAGCTGGGTCCGGTGTCATTGTTGCCAGATTGCCCGATGGGTCATGGTCCGCGCCTTCTGCCATTGTTACTGCCGGAGCTGGTGTCGGGGGTCAGATTGGGGCCGAATTGACCGATTTTGTCTTCATTTTAAACTCAAAGGCTGCTGTTGAATCATTTGCCCAGTTGGGATCAATTACTCTTGGTGGTAATGTTTCCATTGCTGCGGGACCATTGGGTAGAAATGCCGAAGCTGCTGGGACCGCGTCGTTGAAATCTGCCTCGGCGGTGTTTTCATATTCCAAAACTAAAGGGTTGTTTGCCGGGGTGTCATTAGAGGGTTCGGCCATTGTCGAAAGAAGAGAAGCAAATAGGAAGTTTTATGGCGATAACTGTAAAGCGAGAAATATCTTGAATGGTCAAGTAGAACCACCACCAGGAGCAGACCCATTAATGAGGGTGTTGGAATCGAGAGTTTTCAACAACAGATTCCTTGGTGAGAACTACTCTGATGACGATTACTACGACGATATTCCTGAGGACTTTTCTGACTCGTCGTCATCAGTTCCAAGAAGAAGAACTAATAGTCGTAGAAGCTACGACGATGACTACTCCGATGCATCAGATGACTCTGATTATGGATCGAATCGAAGAAGAGCGTCGACGAGAGAAACGTCATATGCAAGTAGAAGATCGACTTGGGAAGACGATGTTTACGATGGTGGAAGCAGAAGACGGGGGAACAGTGATGTTGATAGATTAAATTCGAGGTTTTCAAATACAAGCATCAGCAATAATAGTCCTTCAAGACCTCCAACGTCGTCCAAACCAGACTTTGGTGGTGTGACCAAATCGAATGCATCACAAGCAATTGCGTTATATACCTTCAAGGGCGAAGAAAGTGGAGATTTACCATTCAAGAAAGGTGATGTGATTGACATTATCCAAAAGTCAGAAACCGTGGACGACTGGTGGACCGGCAGAAATAACGGAAAAACAGGTATTTTCCCAGCTAATTATGTAGAATTAATTTAGGTCTTAGGTCATGTAAATTAATGAACAAGTTGAAGTGAAGAACCTTTTGAGTTATGTAGAGATGTTGAATTACGATTAGAGACAAATAAATAACTTTATCTCGTCTATTGATGCAGCCTCATTGACCTAAATCTATAAAAAACAGAAATCTGAACTGGAAAAGAGCTTCCGGTGGATGGTTAGAATTCCCCTTCTAACAATTCAATTAATCAACCACAACCCAACCGTCCGAAACGAAAAATCTAACTTCAAACGTTTAATCAAATTTGAAAGAATTCTCAACAAAATGTTTGACAACCACCTTTCCTTCTTCGAAAGTGGGATCTTCATGTCTATAAATTGCTGCTGCATGGGTGGTCTTTGCTTTTCTAATAATCACCGCATGTTTCTTCCAGTTCAACTTGTTCAAGTTGTTGACGATGGAAAGCTGACTAGGTGACAAGTTTACCTTGTCTCCAGCAGTAAGATTTTCCTCTTGCACCTCATTATTGATTGCTCCATATAAACTTTCGACAATACTTTCCTTCTGATCATAAACCCTATCATTTGAGCTAATTTCGTAAGCATTCAATATACCTCTATCTTCTGATTTTACTGGAGTATAAAGATGATTGAAGTTATTGGATTCATCCTTATGGAACGCAGATAGTCTCCGAATAAGTTTGACTCTTTCAATGATTGAGTTTGTAATAAACGTAAGACCCCAAAACGGAGTATAGATCATGATATTCAAAAACACATTGAGCCATCGATATCTTCTCATGAAGAACTGTTTCCAAGTTTTCTGGACTTCCTTTGCTCTTTGAGCTCGGTCCAGCACAGAAATAGGTTTAGTAAGGTCTACTATGGTAGGAGCATAGCCGTCGATGAAGCTCGCAGAGATTCTGTCGGCGTCCTTATTCGACACCGAATGGAAAGGATCGATATCGGAAATCGACGCAGTGTAGTAGGCACATCGTTTGTCGTTGACAGCGTTGGCATACAACACCTTGTACTTGAATTTAGACAACCCGTGGAAGAAATAAGAGTTTGAGTCGGACAATCTCACAAGCAATGGTGCCGATTCCCCATCGATAGTGACCTTATCGCACAAGAAGATTTGATCCCCTGTTAATGCCAAAAACTTTGGCGCAATTCTGTTGTACACAAACATTGCTTTACTTGCCTTGGGATGAGGTACACCTACATGGGGAGAACAGAAAGTGATGAAGTTCACAGGAGTGACGGTATCGAAGTATCCTCTTGTGTATAAAATACCAATCGCGTAACGACTAATCAACCCACCCAACGAGTAACCAATAATGGAAAGTTTAACTACCTTACCAGTGGCTTGTAGTTGGTCAGTCTTTGTCAAAATCTCATCGCAGATCCGTTTACCATTAACATCTACCCCGTCGTATGTCAAAAACCCCCCGTGACTGACAGATTTGTACGTCACAAGTGTTTCTTTCCCACCCGTCAAATGTTGTTGGACTTGGGATTCCAAGTACGCCATGTGAGACGAGTTGCCCCAAAGCCTGAGTGTTAGTAAAACAGGAGGAATCACATAGAATTGCTTACTACCAACAACACATACCCATGAACTAAAACCACTAAGTGATACTCAACCATATCGTAATGACAGACCTCTTGAGAATACTTAAGTTGGGGTCAACAACTGGGTTTAAATATGAACGTGATATGAATAAGCTTCTTATCATGTGATTGATTTTGCAGCCATTTCATGAATATAAGCCTGTCAAGTGGTTTTGTGCGTCAACTTCCACCACGGCCCAACTTTTTGCAGTGCATTTCGATTTCTGTAGTGAGCATAGGAAGTCGTTGTACCGGTTCTAGCACAGGTTGTTCTGTCACTGTTCTACTACGAGGTCGTTGTTGTGGGTCTTGTGTGGATCATTTGTTGGCAAATGGTGGGTTGGACCCTGAGGTGCACCACTACATGCGGTTATATGACATTGTGGTTGGCCCGTGGTTCTTATCGTATGTGTAGTTTTGGTGCTATTTACAGTGGTTTCGTGCGTGGAGCACGTCTATAAACATAACGATACTGTGGACTCCGTTTTTACATTCTGGTTGAGTTTGGGGCCGCTTTGTCTTCATGCGAGGAACCATCTCGACCGGCTCAGTCCTGGCTCTGATTCAGGTGTAGAAAAACCACGCTTAATTCCGATTCTAGTAGCCGATTTCACGTCTAGTTCTGATAATGTAGTTATCGGTCTATTAGCACCAGACAATGTTGTCAGATATTGACGGTGCTGGCTTGTTCCCTGTCAACTCTAAAATGAAACAGCTGCGTTGATCAAGATCCCACTGGCGACAGTGACATTTAGCGAATCCACCATAGTGTCATTCTCAGCGCCCTTGTTGATTCCAACAAGGAAATCAGACCGCAACTTCATGTTGGTGCGCAACCCAGTACCTTCACTCCCCATCACAAGTAACATTGGTGCTTGTGCCAACAACCCCGGCAAGTCACCCAATTCAACGTACTTGTTCTGCAAGAGTGCTGCATGCTTTGATTTCATTTGCGCAATTTCTTCGTCAGATGGCTTTCCCGAAGTGCTAATGACATTCCAGCCATTCTGCTTGACTCTATCAATAAACTTCAAACTATCATTAGTTTCGTAAATGTCCATAGAATCCAATGCACCAACAGAAGCCTTGTTTGTCACCGGACCCAATCTTGCACTGTTGTTTTCAGGAACTACGATGAAATCAACTCCTAAAAAGTACGCTGTTCTCACAATTCCTCCCATATTCTGTGGATCAGTAATCCCATCAAGAAACAACCCAATAGGATACTGGTGTCTTGAAATGGCGATTTTCTTCGTCTCTACCACCTCATTATTGTAAAAGTCGTTGAGCCTAATCACCTCGTATGATCCTTCGTCACATTTGCCCAAATTGTAAATTGATGGTAACACCAACGGCTTGGTTTCCAATACCAATCCGTTGTGAACACCGTTGTTAGTCAACATATTCAAATCATTTTTGGAGTTTTTCTCGATCACTTTGATCCCATACTTGTTCTGTGCCATGTTTATCACCTCCTTATCACCATTGTGGACATATAATGTGTTGTATGACTCTCTCTTGTTGTTCAACAAAATAGACTTAACTGCGTGTGTACCATAAACGTACTCAAACAACGGGTTCTTATTGGATCCATATCTTCCGAAACTGGCTCCAGAACGGTCCAAATCACGATCTCCGGTTCTAGTTGATAATCGTTCATCACGAACCTTTTCTCTTTCAGCACGTTCAGCCAACTTTCGGGCATTCCTAGCACGTCTCTGTCGTTCGACCTTTTCGTTCAACTTCCTACGCTCCTCAGGTGAAATATTACCGTACTTTCTCATAAAAAATTCGTCCTTGCTGATCTTCATCGATTCCCATGGCCTACCGTCTTTAGATGTGAGTGGTAAATTCTTGTCAAAACTCCTTACGTCTTGGGGATTCAGATGATGTGGCTTGAATACTGGCTTTATCGCATCCTTATATGCTCGGGAAGCTCCACTAAAGGCTCGTATCCCCTGGATATAATTGTTCTTCATGATGACGATATTTGAAGAGTTTGTAGCAGGCATCGCAATTTTTCACTATAATGTACTAGGTGAGATATTGGAAAATCGAATTTTAATGCTTCAAATCTTCAAATGTTCTACATGAAGGGTGACACGTAAACTACCATACGCTGATACATAATGAATATTAATATTGTCTATAAATTTTGAGGAGGTTTTCACACCATGATGTGGCACAACGTCTAGCCTAAAAGTGTACCCAGGTCGTATCAACCAGTCGTAGTCGATTAGACAGACAGTTTTCCATTTAGCACCTGGAAAAGACAAAACGGAGCGGGCTGGAACACCTCGAATGCTTAGAATAGCACTCCCTTGGTACTTGGGACGTCATCAGTACCGTTACTACTGATGGCTTCTTTGATGGCAATAGCCAATGCTTTGAAAGCAGATTCTGCTCTGTGGTGGTCGTTGAACCCTCTCAAACAGTCTACGTGCAAGGTGATAGCAGCACCTTGGGCAAAACTTTCCAAAACATGAGGAATCATCTCACAAGACAAGTCGCCGATCTTCTCCCTCTTCAACCCTAACTCAACAACAGCATATGGACGGTTGGACAAGTCGACCACAGCACGACTCAAGGCTTCATCTAAAGGAGCGAAACCGGACCCAAACCGTTTGACACCCCTGACTTGGCCCAAGGCCTTGTGGAAGGCCATCCCTAATGAAATACCCACATCTTCAGCGGTGTGGTGGTCATCGATGTGCAAATCTCCAATACACTCGACGATTAAAGACCAGCCCGAGTGTTTGGCCAAAGCATGTAACATATGGTCTAAGAACCCAATACCTGTTTGGACATTGATTACTTGGGACGATGAAGCTTGAGATGCATGGTCGTCAGTGGCAGCCGACTTTAAGATAGATTTCTCAAGAGCAATGGGGCCCCCGTCCAAACTGAGACAGATCTGGATCTTTGTCTCGTTGGTGATTCTACTGATGGTAGCTGATCTCGTCATGGTAAAGAAAGTAATATGTTGTCTATGAGTCAGGAACTATATGTAGTAATAAAGTAATCACAGACGCACCTGAAAAAATCGTGCATGGGAATCGAACCGGGCGATTGGCTGAGGTGTGGAACCGTTGAGTTTGTAACGGTCACCAGGTGAGTGGAAAAGGTACTAGCCACGAAAATCACTGCTGGTACATGGTCGTACAGCTCGCGTCTTTGTGTTTTGGACGTTGTTATGGCAAACCGGATGCTTAGCCTGGTAGGGCCTGGTAGAGTGATTTTGGGTAGATAAGACTAGTATCAAAGGCACCAGCAGATTTACACGCACAAAATAGCGTGAAGCAGACAGAAATAGCCAATACAGTACATATACAATTCAAACCCAGTGAAGAGCTAGGGAAGTGCAAGTTCCTCTAAAAAGATTCTCCAAGAAGCTGGGTCAGAAGCATGCAGTACTCGACATACTTGACTAGTTAGCAGAGACAGTGTTAAGTACAACAATGGCGCAAGCTGCGGTCATCGAAACCTCGCAGTGCTCAGGAAGTGTGGTCACCCAGTTAGGGACGGCTCTTGTAGCAGAACGGGTGTAGTCCCACGGCCTCTTCGTAAATTACGCAATATGTAGCTCGTTAAATATGTACAGCATAACCGAACACAGTGCTTACCAAAAGAATAGCCCTTGCTAAAAGCAAAAGGAAATCACCAGTGCAAGCCAAAAACAAGCAGTAACATTCCATGTACACCTTCGACGAAAATGGTCATCTCTTCTAATAACAACGGAAAACACCACTCTAGTAGATCATCTACAGGCACTGCTTGTCGGCGTAAAAAGAGCCATTTTCGAGTCTGGCGGTGATGGAAGCCCTGCCATGGTGCTGGCTCGGACAGCGCGCCGTTTCCGTGGTACCGACCCACCGACGTAGACAACCTATCGGCGAGCGCGGCAGTGCACTCGGTGGACATTTCCCGGCACGGTGCCAGGTACAGCCTGGAGTGTACGGAGGTCATATGGATGAAATCAAGCGGTGAACAAGTTTCTCTACAGCTAATTCCATTACTCCACAATGGCAATTGTTAGACGGAGGAATAAACAGCAGAATGCGCCGCCCGAGAAGTCGGGGATCAAGAAAGCTGAATTTGATCTCCACAAAAAGAAAGAGGTCGGGGTTTCTGATTTGACGTTGTTATCAAAAATCACCGAAGAAGCTATCAATGACAACTTGCACAAGCGGTTTATGAACAAGACAATCTACACCTACATTGGCCATGTGTTGATTTCCGTCAATCCCTTCCAGGATTTGGGTATTTACACCAAAGCTATCATGGACACCTATAAAGGACGGAACCGGTTGGAGGTGCCTCCCCATGTGTTTGCCGTGGCAGAGTCGATGTATTACAACTTGAAATCGTACGGAGACAACCAATGTGTGATCATTTCTGGGGAGTCTGGTGCTGGTAAAACAGAAGCAGCCAAACAGATCATGCAATATATCGCTAATGTGTCAGTGGACGCTACCCACACCAGTGACGAGATTGGTAAGATCAAAGATATGGTTTTGGCTACTAACCCATTGTTGGAATCGTTTGGATGTGCAAAGACCTTGAGAAATAACAACTCGTCAAGACACGGGAAGTATCTCGAGATCCAGTTCAATGACGCAAATCAACCGGTTGGTGCTCACATTACAAACTACTTGTTAGAAAAGCAGAGAATCGTGTCCCAGATCACCAACGAAAGAAACTTTCACATTTTTTACCAGTTCACAAAGTGCTGTCCACCAGAATACCAAAAATCCTTTGGTATTCAAGGGCCAGAAACGTATATTTATACTTCTGCAGCTAAATGTATTAACGTAGACGGTATCGACGATAGAAAGGATTTCCAGGATACGTTGTCAGCTATGCAAATTATTGGTTTGACGAAACAAGAACAGGACAATATCTTCAGAATGTTGGCCCTGATCTTGTGGATCGGGAACATTACGTTTGTCGAAGATGAAAGTGGAAACGGAAAAGTTAGAGATGAGAGTGTCACCAACTTTGTCAGTTACTTGTTAGATGTCGATCCACAAATCCTTGCTAAGGCATTGACAGAAAGAACCTTGGAAACGTCTCACGGTATGAGAAGGGGTTCAACTTACCATGTTCCGTTGAATATAGTACAAGCAACTGCAGTACGTGATGCGTTGGCTAAAGGTATTTATAACAACCTATTTGACTGGATTGTCGAAAGAGTCAACGTTTCCCTTAAAGGACACGATCAATCATCTTCTAAATCTATTGGTATTTTAGATATTTATGGGTTTGAAATTTTTGAACACAACTCGTTTGAACAAGTTTGTATCAACTACGTTAATGAAAAGCTTCAACAAATTTTCATTCAGTTGACCTTGAAAGCCGAACAAGATGAATATGTTCAGGAACAAATTAAATGGACTCCAATTGACTATTTCAACAACAAGGTGGTCTGTGATTTAATCGAAGCCGTCAGACCTCAACCAGGTTTATTTGCTGCATTGAACGACTCTATTAAAACCGCTCATGCAGACTCAGAAGCTGCAGATCAAGTGTTTGCCCAAAGATTGAGCATGGTGGGTGCAAGCAATCCTCATTTCGAAGATCGTAGAGGTAAATTTATCATCAAACATTACGCTGGTGATGTCACATATGACGTTGAAGGTATGACTGATAAAAACAAGGATGCCATGTTGAGAGATTTATTAGAACTTTTGTCGACTTCAAAGAACAGTTTCGTTAATCAAGTCTTGTTCCCTCCAGATTTGTTAGCAGCTTTAACTGACTCTAAAAAGAGACCAGAAACATCTTCTGATAAAATTAAGAGAAGTGCAAACTTGTTAGTTGACACATTGTCAAAAAGTCAACCATCTTATATCAGAACAATTAAACCAAATCAAACGAAGAAACCAATGGATTATGATAATCAACAAGTTTTACATCAAGTCAAGTATTTGGGTTTGAAAGAGAACGTAAGAATCAGAAGGGCTGGTTTTGCTTATCGTACAACCTTTGAAAAGTTCGTCCAGAGATTCTATTTATTATCATCTGCTACAGGTTATGCTGGTGATTATATCTGGCAAGGTGATGATATTACTGCCGTTAAAGAAATTTTAAGATCATGCCATATTCCAAATACTGAGTACCAGTTAGGTGTATCGAAGGTGTTTATTAAAACACCAGAAACCTTGTTTGCATTAGAAGATATGAGGGATAAATACTGGCACAACATGGCAGCAAGAATTCAAAGGGCATGGAGAAGGTATCAAAAGAGAAAGGTTGATGCCGCAAAGACAATCCAAAATGCATGGAGAATCAAAAACCATGGTAACCAATTCGAGCAATTGCGTGATTATGGTAATGGATTGTTACAAGGTAAAAAAGAACGTCGTAGAATGTCTATTTTAGGTTCCAGGGCTTTTATGGGAGATTATCTTGGATGTAATGATAAATCTGGTTATGGTAGATTTATTGTTTCCCAAGTCGGAATTAATGAACCTGTCGTTTTTTCTGCTAGAGGTGAAATTTTAATCTCCAAGTTTGGTAGATCATCTAAACGTTTACCAAGAACGTTTATATTGACAAAAAACAACTTGAATATAATTGCAGAAGTGTTAGTTGAAAAGAGATTACAATTGCAGAAGGAATTTGTTATTCCCGTGAGTGGAATAAGCTACGCCGCATTATCACAGTACCAGGATAACTGGGTTGCTATAGGACTTCACTCTCCCACTCCTCAAACTCCTGATGTGTTTATCAATCTTGATTTCAAAACTGAATTGATTACTCATTTGAAACGGTTAAACCCAGGTGTTGGAATTAGAATTGGGCCAACTGTTCAATATCAAAAGAAACCAGGAAAAATGCACACAGTAAAGTTCCAAGTCGGAAGTGGACCAGAAGTGCCACGGTTTAGTGATCACTACAAATCCGGTACCGTGTTCGTCAACCAAGGTTTGCCACCAAACAGCAAGAATCCTAAGAGACCAAGAGGTAAACCAAGCAAAGTTGATTACAGCAAGTACTATAATAGATTTGCTAACGTTGCTAATAGGGCCTATTCTCAAAAAGCTGCCCAACCAAGTTACGGAAATAAACCAACACAACCAAGTTATGGGCAGCAACCAACCCAACCAAGCTATGGACAGCAACAAGCACAACCAAGTTATGCGGAACAGCCAGCACAACCAAGTTACGGACAACAACCAGCACAACAACCGGTAGTTGCACAACAAGTTTCTCCTGTACGTCGTAAAGTCCCTCCACCTGCACCAGGAGCTACAAAACCGGTCTCTCCAAAACCAGTCTCTCCAAAACCAGTTATACAGCAGTCTGAAAGTTTAGTTCCATCTCGTCCAGCAAAGAAGGCAGCACCAACACCACCAGTGAAGAAAACAGCCCCTCCACCACCACCTACGTTGACCAGCAACAAACCAAAGTTCCCCACCTATAAGGCACTTTATGACTATGATGGGTCAGTAGCTGGGTCCATTCCACTTTCAAAAGATCAAGTGTACTATGTGACACAAGTTAATGGAAAATGGGGTCTAGTGAAAACTCTCGATGAGACAAAGGAAGGATGGTCACCAATTGACTACTTGCAAGAAATCACACAAGCTAAAGAACCAGCACCACTGTTCAATTCTCAAACGTCGGAATCGTTTACTCCAAAAACTTCAAATACTGCGAACACTACTCCAGTGTCACAGGGACAAGCTAGCTCTTTGAGCAATGGTCTTGCTGATGCCTTAAAAGCAAAGAAAAACGAAGAAGTTTCGCTAGCAGGATCATTAGCAGATGCGCTCAAGAAAAGACAAGGGGCAACTAGGGACGATAGTGATGAAGAAGATGACAACGATAGTGACTGGTAATTGTAACCTACTAGAAAACCACGATCATACTTATACATAATGTTTCTATTTCATATACAATATATGTACCAATGAAATTTAAATTATAGATATTGACAAAACCAAACAAAAGACCCGTATAGTAAACGATCAATTCTACCTCGTAGACCAACAACTTATAGCTATTCTAAAATGGGAACCCCATTTGTAAAATTTGGAGCCATTCATGTGATCGGGCACGTGATAGATAATCATAAGTACCACACCACTATAGAGAAGACGAAGGCATCAGACACAGCGACAAGTAGAAGCAAATTATATGAACCATTGACAATCTAAACAGAGAGTTTGTTGATAAGGATTGGAGTTGCATGGCGGAATCCTAAAATGTCGAAACAACGAAACAGAAATAGTCTTTTAACGACCCTGAGTCGAAATACATACTCCAACAATGTCAAAGATGAGTTGATGTCGATAAAATACGAGATGAACAAACCACAAGAGGGATTGTATCCTTTGACTGATAGTGAATTTTCTGGGAATGCTTCCAAAGGTGCCGAAACGTATCCTGACTATCAGCCGTGGGCAGATTCTAGTAGATCTGGAACTGGAACTGGCGGTGGAAAGGACGACAAATTGAACAACTCGTCTTACTTGAGTAAAGGGTATTTTGAGAGTCCTGCTGTTTCCAATGAGTATTATTCCGCGAGAAATATGGTTCAGGCAACGATGTTTTCTTCTGTGGATAATTGTAGTACGGTGTTGAATGAGTTATCGCAGCACTTGGCTAATGCGTACAAAACTAGAAATGAAGTGATTAACAAAATAAAATACGAATCTAATAACTTTCGTATACCACCTAGAGTGACTCTTACGGCGTCAAAAAAAGAGGCATGGTTAAGGGACCTTGCAAACCCGAATTTTCCATTACTGAAAATCGGTGAAAAGATATCGCATGGTATCAGAAATAAGGTTCTTGTCGATACAGTTGCCAGCCGAAATGTACCGATGAACAGAGCGATTTGGTTTACCAAATGTGTTCTATTTGGTGAGTTGATCACTTTAAAAAAGAAGCACCATTCAAGAACTCAAATCAGTAGTCCCCATCCTCAACATGTCAATCTATCATGGGATAAAGTAGAGGCTCAGTGGTTCCAGGAATGGACACAGCAAGTTG
>ERZ778017.3069-NODE-3069-length-12347-cov-4.229743_pt1 | contig 12347 bp, 11 predicted proteins | sample MGYA00375747_ERZ778017 | MGnify/ENA primary metagenome ERZ778017 (study PRJEB29350, sample SAMN05509838) | bioreactor metagenome | biome: bioreactor; material: wastewater | place: South Africa: University of Cape Town | collected 2014-03-17 ... | reverse complement strand
GGGTCTTTTTCGTTGGACTTCCCACGATGCGCGCGCGCGGCGCGGCGGACAATGTCGTCTCGCCCGGGATCCCGCTGCCTCACCGTGACCGTCCAACCCGCCCTGCAGCGCTTCGTCGACGACGAGCTGCTGCGCGCTCCCATGCTCGCCGACCAGCTGGTCGAGGAGACCCTGCTGGCCATCAAGCGCGGAGGCGCAGGCGGCAGCCTGCGCGAACGCCAGCTCACCGCCGACGTGCTGCGGGCGCTGCACGACCACCGCCAGCTCGTCGTGCGCGAGTTCGTGCGCGCGCTGCGCGAGCAGACGCAGCGCGAGCTCGAACAGGCCGCACCGACGCGGCCCGCGCTGCCCTCGGGGCCGGGCGGGCTGTCGCTCGTCGACGAGTCGCAGGTCGAGGTCGACGTCGAGATCTCGCGCGCGATCGAAGCCATCGCCAGCGTCGCCGAGCACGAGCTGCGCGAGGTGATGAGCTTCACCTCCTCGCTCGTCGGCGACATGGACGTGGCGCGCGACTACAACCCGCTGCGCCCCGAAGTGATCGTGCAGGCGCTGTGGCAGGCCGCGCAGGCGCTGCCGCTGGCGCGCGCCTTCCAGCTCGCCTTCATGCGCCACGCCAGCCAGCCGCTGGCTCAGCTCATGCGCAAGGCCTACGCCGGCGCCTGCGCGCGCCTGGAGGCGATGGGCATCGAGCCCGCCACCTACCGCACGGTGATCATCTTCGGCAGCCAGCGCGGACGGCGCCAGCAGGACTCGTTCTTCGATCCGCAGACCAACCGCACCGAGTCCCCGGTGACCTTGCCGCCACCGGGCACGCGCGCAGCGGCGGCGGAAGCGGCAGTGGCTGCAGCAGCAGCGGCGCCGGCGCGGCCCTCGCTGGAGGAGGTGCTCGCCCGCGCCGACGAGGCGCTGCGCACGCTCGACGCGCTGTCCGAGCGCCCGCAGCGCGAGGCCTTGCGCCAGCAGCAGCGCCAGCAGATGGAGCAGAGCAGCGCACCGGCTTCCGAGCGCGAGCTGGCCGACCTCGTCGGCCGGCTCTTCGACACGCTGCTCGGCAACCGGCGCCTGGCGCCGGACCTGCAGAACCTGATGGCCCGGCTGCAATCGGCCGCGCTGCGCCTGGCGCTGCGCGATCGCGCGCTGCTCGACAACCCCACGCATCCGCTGTGGCTGTTCCTGGATCGCCTTGCCCTGCAGGGCGAGCTGCACCCGCCGCCCCCCGACCCCGAGCGCGCACAGATGCTGCGCTTCGCGCACGGGCTGCTGGACGCGCTGACGAGTGAACAGCCGCGCGACGCCGACCCCTTTCGCTGGGCGCGCGAACGCCTGCTCGCTTACGAGCGCAACCGCTTCGAGCAGCGCCGCGGCGCCGTCGACGCCGAGCTGCAGAGCCTGCAGGCGCTCGAGGACCAGCTGGTCGCGGGCGGCCCGCCGCCCACCAGCCCCGGCGCGCTGGACATCGGCCAGCTCGACACCGTGCCGGCCGACCTGCTCGAGGACCTCTCGCGCGCCGGCCCGGGCAAGGATCATCCGGCCGATGGCGCGCGCTGGCTCGAGGGCCTGCGCAGCGGCGACTGGGTGCACATGTTCATGCAGGGCAGCTGGGTCAACGCCCAGTTGCTGTGGTACGGCAGCCACCGCGAGTACCGCCTCTTTGCCGACGGCGCCTCGGCCAGCACCTGGGCCATCCGCCGCGGCGCGCTGGAGCGCATGCTCGAGATGCAGTTGCTCACCGCCCTGACCCCGCGCTCGCTGATCCGCGAGGCCGGCGAGCGCGTGCTGCACCGCGCCGAGGAGCGCGCGTAGGCCGGCGACGTCCGCCGCCCGCGCGCGCAGGCTCGGGCGCTGCGCCCCTTCAGGGCGCAGTGCCCGGGGCGGGCGCGGCTGCGGGCGGCGCCGCGTCCACCCACTCGCGCAGCGCCAGCGCGGCGTCGGCCACGCCCCGACGCGACAGCGCCGAGAACAAGGCCAGGCCGATGTCGCTTTGCTCGCCGGCCAGCTCCGCGAGCACCGCCTGGGCCGCCTGCAGCGCGGCATCGGCCTCGCGGCGATTGAGCTTGTCGGCCTTGGTCAGCAGCACCAGCAGGCGCACCTCGCCGCTGGCCACACGCGCCTCGATCAGCGCGAGCAGCTGGCGGTCGAGGTCGGTGAAGCCCAGCCGCGAATCGATCATCTGCACCACCCCGTGCAGATTGCGCCGCGTGCTCAGGTAGTCGGCCATCACCGCCTGCCAGCGCAGCTTGGCCGCGCGCTCGACGGCTGCATAGCCGTAACCGGGGAGGTCGGCCAGCAGCGCATCGGCTGCGTCCTTGGGCCCCAGATCGAAGAGGTTGATGTGCTGCGTGCGCCCCGGCGTGCGCGACGCGAACGCCAGCCGCTTTCGCTGCGCCAGCGTGTTGATGGCCGTCGACTTGCCGGCGTTGCTGCGGCCGACGAAGGCGATCTCGGGGAGCTCGGTCGTGGGCAGCTCGCTCAGGCGGCTGGCGGTGACGCGAAAACGCGCACTGTGCAGCCAGGCCAGCGCCGCGCGCTCTGCGGGAGAATCGGTGGCCGCGCGGGGCCGCAAGGGACTCGTCATGGTCCATTGTAAAATCTCGCGGTTTGAACACCGCCTGCCACCGATCGAGGCCTGAATGAAGCTGCCGCACCTGATCGCATCCCTCATGCTTGCCGCCGGCCTCGCGTCGCCGGCGCTCGCGGCCGAAGCCCAGGCCCAGACCCAGGTCGACCCGGCGAAGGTCGCCGAGCTGTCGGCGACCTGCCAGGCCTGCCACGCGGCGGACGGCACGCGCGGCCTGTCGGCCAATCCGATCCTGCAGGGCCAGCACGCCGAGTACCTCCTCAAGCAGTTGCTGGAGTTCAAGAGCGGCAAGCGCGTCAATGCGATCATGCAGGGCATGGTGGCGGCGCTGTCCGAGGACGACATGAAGGCCCTCGCCGCCTTCTACGGCGAGAAGAAGCCGGTGCCCGGAGCCTCGCAGAACAAGGACACCGTGGCGCTGGGCGAGAAGATCTACCGCGGCGGCGTCGTCGATCGCCGCATTCCCGCCTGCGCCGGCTGCCACAGCCCGAACGGTGCCGGCATCCCGGCGCAGTATCCGCGCCTGTCGGGCCAGCACGCCGAGTACACGGAGGCGCAGCTCGTCACCTTCCGCAACGGCGAGCGCGCCAACAGCGTCGACATGACGGCCATCGCCGGCAAGATGAGCGACAAGGAAATCAAGGCGCTGGCCGACTACCTGGCCGGCCTGCGCTGACGTCGCCCGGTCCATCGATCGACGCGCGAAGGCCGGTCCCGCACCGGCCTTCGCGCTTTCGGGAGCCGCACGGACCCGACACGCGGATCGATGCCGGGCGCGGCCGCGGGCCGTCGGCGTGGGCGCACCTGGGGTCATCACGCACCCTCTGCACGCCAGCGGCGAGGCGGGCGTACGATGTTTTGCCTCCGGTCCGCGCTGGCGCGGCCGGTACGGCGCGCCGCATCGGCCGCCCCGGAGGACACACATGTACTTCCATCGCGATCGCGGTTTCGCCCAGCCTGCGGCCTCGGAAATCACCCCGCAGTCGGTCTACCAAAGCCGGCGCGAGTGGCTGCGCCACCTCGCCCTCGCCGCTGCCGGCAGCAGCCTCGGCGCGTTCGCCGCACGCGACGCGCTCGCGGCGCCAATCCCGCCCCGTGCGGCCCTCGAGGGCGTGCACAGCGACATCGGCGGCGCGCAGACGATGGAGAAGCCGACCGCGCACGAGGATGCGACCGGCTACAACAACTTCTACGAGTTCGGCACCGACAAGGCCGACCCGTCGCAGCGCGCGCAGTCGCTGAAGACGCAGCCCTGGACGGTGAGCGTCGACGGCGAGGTGAAGAGTCCGCGCCGCTTCGATCTCGATGCGCTGATGAAGCTCGGCGCCATCGAAGAGCGCGTCTACCGGCTGCGCTGCGTCGAGGGCTGGTCGATGGTCATCCCCTGGCTCGGCTGGTCGCTTTCGCACCTGATCAAGGCGGTCGAGCCCAGCGGCAGCGCCAGGTTCGTGCAGTTCGTGACGCTGGCCGACGCGACGCAGATGCCGGGCCTTGGCAGCCGCGTGCTCGACTGGCCCTACGTCGAGGCGCTGCGCCTGGACGAGGCCATGCACCCGCTGACGATGCTCGTCTTCGGCATGTACGGCCAGGTGCTGCCGCCTCAGAACGGCGCGCCGGTGCGGCTGGCGGTGCCGTGGAAGTACGGCTTCAAGTCGGCGAAGTCGATCGTCGGCATCCGCCTGCTCGCGCAGCAGCCGGGGACGAGCTGGGAGAAGGCAGCGCCCCGCGAATACGGCTTCTACTCGAACGTGAACCCGAACGTCGACCACCCGCGCTGGAGCCAGGCGACCGAGCGCCGCATCGGCGAAGACGGCTTGTTCGCGAAGAAGCGCCGCACGCTGCCCTTCAACGGCTACGCGGCGCAGGTCGGCGCGCTCTATGCCGGCATGGACCTGAGGAAGTTCTTCTGACGCGTGGCAGCGGCCCCGTGCCACGCCTCCTGCGCCGCCTTGCGGCGGCCAAGCCGCTGGTCTTCGCACTGGCCTTGCTGCCGCTGGCAGGCCTCGTGCTGCGCGCCTTCGGCGACGCGCTCGGCGCCAACCCCGCGGAAGCCCTGATCCGGGGCCTGGGCGACTGGACGCTGCGCCTGCTGTGCCTGACGCTGGCGGTGACGCCGCTGCGGCAATGGACGCACTGGCACGAGCTGGCGCGGCTGCGCCGCATGCTCGGGCTCTTCACCTTCTTCTACGCTTTGCTGCACTTCCTGGCCTATGCCTGGCTGGACATGGGCCTCGACCTCGCCGACATCGTGCGCGACATCCCCAAGCGGCCCTTCATCCTCGTGGGCAGCACGGCGCTGCTGCTCATGCTGCCGCTGGCGGCGACCTCGTTCGCAGCCGCGATGCGCGCCCTGGGCGCTGCGCGCTGGCAGGCGCTGCATCGCAGCGTCTACGCCATCGCGCTGCTGGCGCTGCTGCACTTCTTCTGGATGCGCGCGGGCAAGAACGATTTCGCCGAAGTCGGCGCCTATGCGGCGGTCATCGCGCTGCTGCTGGGCTGGCGGATCGTGCGCCGGCTGCGCCGACGCGCGCAGGCCAGGAATAATCGTGCGCGTGCCGGCGCCGCCGCGTCGGCGTCCACGGAGCAAGGCGCATGAACGACGACGCGGGCCCGAAGCCGCCGCTGAAGCTGATCTCGTCCATGGCCACGCGCGCGCTGCTGGCCGAGCTGGCGGCGGCCTGGCAGGCGCGGCATGCCGACGCGCCGCTGGCGCTCGAGTCCGTCGGCGGCGTCGACGCCGCCCGGCGCATTGCCGCAGGCGAGGCCTTCGACGGTGTGGTGCTTGCCGCCGACGCCATCGACAAGCTGATCGAAAGCGGCCATGTCGTCGGCCCGCGCGTGGACCTCGTGCGCTCCGGCGTCGCGGTCGTCGTGCGCGAAGGTGCCGCGCGGCCCGACATCGGCAGCGAGTCGGCCCTGCTGCGCACCGTGCGCGCCGCACGGACGATCGGCTACTCCACCGGCCCGAGCGGCACGCGGCTGCTCGCCCTGTTCGAACGTTGGGGCGTGGCCGACGAACTGCGCAGCGGACTGGTGCAGGCGCCACCCGGCATCCCGGTCGGCCAGCTCGTCGCCGAGGGGCGCGTCGAACTCGGCTTCCAGCAACTGAGCGAGCTGATGAGCCTGCCGGGCATCCGCGTGCTCGGGCCCATGCCCGAGCCGGTGCAGATCACGACGATCTTTTCCGCCGGCGTCGCGACGGCGAGCGCGCGCCCCGATGCGGTGCGCGCACTGCTGGACTGGCTTGCATCACCCGACCTGGCCACCGTCAAGCAGCGGCACGGCATGCAAGCGGCGTGAACGGCAAGCACGCGCAGGCGGCACCCCGGCGCGCCGTCAAGAACACCCCATGCCGCACGTTCTTCGGCCGCAGCGCCCGGTGGTCGTCAGGGCGCCGATGCGCCTTCGGCCGCCTCGTCCGCGCGCTCGTACAGCCGCGCCAGCAGGCCGATGAGCTGCTGCCGCTCCTCGGGCGACAGAGGTGCGGCGAATTCGTCCTCGTGCGCCTGCATCAGCCGCTGCATGCGCGGCAGCTCGACGGCCCCGGCGGGCGTCAGGCGCAGGCCCCAGCTGCGCTTGTCGCTGGGCGAGGGCTCGCGCACGATCAGGCCGCGCGCCTGGAGCTGATCGACGACCTTGACGATGGTCGAACGATCGACCTCCATCGCCTCGGCCAGCCGGCTCTGCGCCAGGCCCGGGTTGGCGGCGATCACCTGCAGCATGCCCAGCAGCCCCGGCGTGATGCCGGTCTGCGCGGCCACGGTGCGCGCGAAGTGGCGAAAGATCGCCACCTGCGTGCGCCGCAGGTGGTAGCCGAGCACCTGCGGCAGCAGGCCGTAGGTGAGCCCCGCGCCGGCCCTTGGTGGCGGTGCGGTCGCGTCCGCCGCCGTGCCGAGCGCAGGCGCGGCCGGGTCGCCGGCGCCGCGGCCCCGGCCCCGGCCCGCGAGCTTCAAGGCGTGCCGGCTTCGGTCCACAGGCGATCGATCAGTCCGCGCGCCATGCGGTGCAGCGCGCGACGGCGGTACTTCGCTCCGGTGACGGTCGTGCGCAGCACGTTGGCCGTCTTGCGCATCACGTCGTCCAGGCTCCTGGCCGCGGCCTCGTCCCAGGGCTTGCCGACGAGGCCGGAGGTGGCCAGCAGCAGCGGCGCCGAGTTGGTGCCGGTGATGGCCACGCGCAGTGCGGCCAGGGCCTCGCCCTCGCGCCGCAAGGCCACCGCCACGCCGGCGAGCGGGAAGTCGACCGCATCGCGCACGCGCGCCTTCTCGTAGCCGACGCGGCGCCCCGCGGCGGGCGGCAGCACCACTGCGGCCAGGGCTTCGTCGGCGGCCAGCGTCAGGTACTTCGCGCCGTCCTCGCGGTACAGCGTCTCCAGCGGCACGCGCCGCATGCCGGAGGGCGAGAGGATCGCGGCCTCGGCGCCCAGCACCATCAGCACCGGCGCGATGTCGCCGTGATAGGTGGCGTAGCAGCGGTCGCTCTTCACGACGACGTGGCAGCGATCGCCCTTGTACTTCAGGCAGTAGCCGTTGCCCTTGCGCCACCAGTCGCTCTGGTTGTAGAAGATGCAGCGCGTGTCCTGGCACAGGTTGCCGCCCAGCGTCGCCGAGGCGCGATGCGTCGGGCCGGCGACGGCGAGCGCCGCCGCGGCCACGGCCGGGTGGTCGTCCGTGATCTCGGTGCGGCGCGCCAGTTCGGCCAGCGTGATGCCCGCACCGATCCATAGCGCGCCGTCGACGCGACGCACGGTGGCGAACTCGGCGATGCCGCCGAGGTCGATGAGGTCGCTCGGCTCGCCCAGGCCGCGGCGCAGGTTGACGAGCAGGTCGGTGCCGCCGCCGAGGAAGCGCGACTGCGGCAGGCCGGACTTGAGCTTCACGGCCTCGTCCAGCGAAGCCGGGCGATGGCAGCGGAATTCGGGCATCAGGTTCATGTCGGCACCCCGTCGCGCTTGTCGATCAGTTCCATCATCGTCTCGGGGCTCAGCGGCATGCTGTAGGCGCGCACTCCGGTGGCCTCGTGCACGGCGTCCATCAGCGCGGGCAGGAAGCCCGAGAGCATGCCTTCGCTGGCCTCCTTGGCGCCGAAGGGGCCGTTCGGGTCGATGCTCTCGACGATGTGGACCTCGATGTCCGGGCTCTCGACCATCGTCGGCACGCGGTAGTCGAGCAGGTTGCCCGCCATCATGCGGCCCTCGTTGAACACCGTTTCCTCGGAGACCGCCTGCCCCATGCCCATCCACACGCCGCCCTGCACCTGTCCCTCGACGGCCAGCGGGTTGAGCGCGCGGCCGACGTCGACGGCCACCCACACCTTCTCGGCGGTGACCTTGCCCGTGACCTCGTCGACCGCGCATTCGACGACCTGCGCGGCGTAGCAGAAGCCCATGGTCGCGCCGATGGCGCTGCCGCGCACCGCCTTGCTGCCCATGAACTCGGGCGGGCAGGTGAAGGCGCCCTTGACGGTGATCGGCCCGGTGTCGACGAGGGCCGCGCGCACGACGTCGCGGAAGTGCATCTCGCGGTCGGAGCCGACGACGCGGAACATCTCGCCCTCGCACTCGATGTCCTCGACGCTGGCCTCGAACTTGCGCGCCGCGGCCTCGGTGAGGATGCGCTTGAGCTGCTGGGCGGCGTCGATGGCCGCGTTGCCGACCATGAAGGTCACGCGCGACGAGTAGCTGCCGTTGTCCTTGGGCGTGAGCGCGCTGTCGGCCGAGACCACGCGCAGGCGCTGCCAGTCCACGCCCATCACCTCGGCGACCATCTGCGCGGCCATGGTGTTCGAGCCCTGGCCGATGTCGGCGGCGCCGGTGAGCACGGTGATGCCGCCGTCGAAGTCCAGGCGCAGGTTGACGACTGCGTGCGGCTCGCCCGTCCAGTGCTTGGGCGTGCTCGTGCCGGAAACGAAGTGCGAGCAGGCCACGCCCAGGCCGCGCCCCTTGGGCATCCTGCCGCGGCGCTCGGCCCAGCCGGAGGCCTTCAGCACCTTCTCCAGGCACTCGGGCAGGCCGTAGCTGAGCACGCGCTGCGCGTAGGCGGTGACGTAGGGGATCGACGGCAGCAGGTTGACCTGGCGCACGGCGATGTGGTCGAGGCCGAGTTCGTCGGCCATCTCGTTCATCAGCGCCTCGAAGGCCGCGCGCGCGTCGACGGTGCCGTGGCCGCGCTGCGCGCCGCAGGGCGGCAGGTTGGTGTAGACGCGCCAGGCGTCGTGCTTGATCGCCGGGATGTCGTAGATGCCGTGCAGCAGCGCGCCGGTGTAGAGGATGGTGATGATCCCGTAGCCGGCGTAGGCGCCGCCTTCCTGCGTGGCCTGCAGGTGGCAGGCGGTGAGCCTGCCCTCGCGCGTCATGCCGAGCTTGACGGTGACCTTCGTGTCGGGACGGCCGCGATGCGCGATGAAGGTTTCCTCGCGTGTCTGCAGCAGGCGCACGGTGCCGCCCGCCTTGCGCGCGAGCAGCGCCGCGATGATCTCGAAGTGCAGCGCCTCGGTGCGCTGGCCGAAGCCGCCGCCGAGGAAGGGCTTGACGACGCGGACGTGCGCCTCCTCCATCTCCAGGCAGTGCGCGACCTTCAGCAGCACGTAGTAGGGCACCTGCGTCGTCGTGTGCAGCGTCAGGTGGCCGCGCTCGGCGTCGTATTCGGCCAGCGTCGCGTTGGGCTCCATCTGCGCGTGGCAGACCTCGGCGAAGCGGTAGGTCTTCTCGCGCACCAGGTGGGCCGCGGCGAAGCCGGCTTCGCTGTCGCCGAACTCGGCGTGCACCTCGCGCAGCACGTTGTTCGGCTTCTCGATGTGGATCGGCTCGGCGCCCGGCTTCATCGCCTTGCCGGCGCTGAAGTAGGCCGGCAGGATCTCGTACTCGACGCGGATCAGCTTGAGCGCGCGCGCGGCGGTGGCCTCGTCGACGGCAGCGACGGCAGCCACCGGGTCGCCGCGGTAGCGCACCTTCTCGCGCGCCAGCGGGAACTCGTTCTGCGCGATCGGCAGCACGCCGAAGGGCACCTTGCAGTCGTCGCCGGTGCACACGGCAACGACGCCGGGCAGCGCCTCGGCCTCGGAAGTATCAACCGAGAGGATGCGCGCGTGCGGATGCGGCGAGCGCAGGATGCGCCCGGCGAGCGCGTCGGTCGCCGTCAGGTCGGCGGTGTACTTGGCGCGGCCGGTGACCTTCTCGACGCCGTCGATCAGCGGCGTGCGCACCCCGACCTGGCCGGTACGCATCTTCTGCAGTCGGGCGATGCTCATGACGACGCCCTCGCGCTTGCGTTTCGCGTCGCCGCGGCGACCTGGACCGACTCGATGATCTTCACGTAGCCGGTGCAGCGGCAGAGGTTGCCGCCCATCGCGGTCTTGATCTCGTCGACGCTCGGGTTCGGGTTGCGCCGCAGCAGCGCCTCGGCGGTGGTGATCATCCCCGGCGTACAGAAGCCGCACTGCGCGCCCAGGCTTTCGTGGAAGGCCTGCTGCAGCGGGCTCATCGTGCCGCCTTCGGTCAGGCCCTCGACCGTCTCGATGCGCCTGCCCTGCACCTGCACGGCGAGCGTCGAGCACGCCAGCCGCGGCTGGTCGTCGACGAGCACGGTGCAGGCACCGCATTCGCCACCATCGCAGCCCTGCTTGGTACCGGTGAGGCCGACGACCTCGCGCAGGTAATCCAGCAGCAGCAGGCCGTCGGGGATCAGGTCCTCGCGCTCGCGGCCGTTGAGCACGAGCCCGAGGATGCTGCGGGCCCGCTTCTTCGCGCCCGGGGTGCCGGCCGTCGGCGCGTCGCTCGCCGCACTGGCCTGCGCCGTGGTCGCCGTGGTCGCCGTGGTCGATGTCATCGGCTGTCTCCTGCAGTCGGGGTGGACCCGTCGCGGATGGACGGATCGATGCGGCAGGACTGTCGGACAGATTGTTGGCCAGGTCAACAGTCTTTGGGCCCGGCAGGGGTCGACGTTGCGATGGATCAAAAGGGCATGGCGTCGAATCTCGCCGGCCCCCGCGGGGTCGAACCTCAGCGGTCCGCCGCCACCTGCTGCACCGCCTGCTGTGCCACCTGCGCGGCCAGGCACAGGTCGTCCCAGGCCCGCGCCTTGTCCGCGGGGTTGCGCAGCAGGTAGGCCGGGTGGTAGGTGACCACCAGCGGCACGCCGCGGTAGCGGTGCACGCGACCGCGCAGCTTGCCCACCGGCTCGCCGCTCTGCAACAGCGACTGGATCGCGAAGCGCCCCATGGCGAGGATGACGCGCGGCTGCAACAGCGCGATCTGGCGCACGAGGAAGGGCTCGCAGGCCTGCAGCTCTTCGGGCTGGGGGTTGCGGTTGCGTGGCGGCCGGCACTTCAGCGTGTTGGCGATGAAGACGCGCTGCGCCTCGGGCTCAGGGCCCTGCACCGCCCGCCTGAGCGCCAGCGCCGCCAGCATGCGCTCGAGCAGTTCGCCGGCGGCGCCGACGAAGGGCTCGCCCTGCAGATCCTCCTGCTCGCCCGGCGCCTCGCCGACGACCATCCAGTGCGCGCGCTCGTGGCCGACGCCGAACACCGGCTGGCGCCGCGTGCGGTGCAGTTCGCAGGCCTGGCACGCGGCCACGGCCTCGCGCAGCGCAGGCCAGTCCAGGTGCTCGATCGAGGCCGCGCGCGCGTCGGCGCAGGCGTCGGCGCCGGCGTCTTCGAGGAGGTGCTCGCGGCGCGCGACCACAGGCGCAGTCCCATCGTCTGCAGCATCGCTTGCTGGCGTGAGCTCCACCTCATGGCGTCGCCGTGCTGCCCGGATCCAGGGCCAGCCGCAGCACCAGGGCGTCCTCGCGCGCACCGTGCGCGGCGGGGTAGTAGCGCGGGCGCCGGCCGATCTCGGCAAAGCCGCAGCGCGCGTAGATGTCGCGCGCGCGCGCGTTGCCAAGGCGCACCTCGAGCAGCAGGCTCGTCGCCGGCAGCGCGCGCGCGCAGGCGATCACCGCCGCCATCAGTGCGCGCGCGTGGCCCTTTCGCTGGTGCTCGGGAGCGACGGTGAGGTTGAGCAGGTGCATCTCGTCGACGCCGGCCATGGCGACGAAGTAGCCGAGGATGTCGTCCTGCGCGTCGACGCGCAGCACGGCCTCACAGCCCGCCTGCAGGGAGTCGCCGAAGTTGCCCTGCGTCCACGGGAAGCCGTAGGCGCGCTGCTCGATCGCCAGCACGCGCGCGAGGTCGTCCTCGCGCATCGGCCGCAGGCGCGAGGACGGCGCGGGTGACCGCGCCGAGACCATGGCCGCCGGCGTGCCTGCCGGTGCCGCGCGCCTCTGCGCCCTCGGCTGCGCCGGCGTCATCGCGCCGCCGCCGCGCGTTCGGCGGTGGTGAGCGCGACCTTGTCGCGCAGGTACAGCGGCAGCGCCTCTGCGGCGTCGACTCCGGCCCCCGCCCGAAACGCGCGGTGCGCGAGTTCGAGCAGCGCCGCGGCGCGCGCGGTACCGGGCTCGAGGCGCCGCGCGCGCGGGCAGCAGCGGCCGAGCTCGGCGTCGAAGCGTTCCAGCGCCGAGCCCGTGCATCGATCGGGCGGCGACTGCGCCCAGGCCGCGGCCAGGGCCTCGGGTGCCCACAGCGCCGCGGGCTCGAGCGGCTGCCAGCGCGCGTCCTGCCCGGGGTCGCCCGCCCAGCGCCAGCGTGCGGCATAGACCTCGCCCATGCGCGCGTCCATCGCCACGCCGAGCTCGAAGTCGCCGCTCACGCCGCCCTGCAGCCGCGCCTGCTCGGCGACGATGAGCAGGCTGTCCAGCGGCAGCACCGGCCGCTGCAGCGCCAGCGCCAGGCC
>ERZ778017.3068-NODE-3068-length-12353-cov-5.947390_pt1 | contig 12353 bp, 6 predicted proteins | sample MGYA00375747_ERZ778017 | MGnify/ENA primary metagenome ERZ778017 (study PRJEB29350, sample SAMN05509838) | bioreactor metagenome | biome: bioreactor; material: wastewater | place: South Africa: University of Cape Town | collected 2014-03-17 ... | reverse complement strand
GATCAAATATGAGTATATAGATAGATATATACTTCAATTAAATAAATAAATGAATGAATTTTAGTTAAGTAAAAAAGAAAAGGATTGTTTCATTAAAAAGAGCTAATAGACTTGTGAAATGGGAGTATCTAATTATTAATTTAAGAGATCTGGTTTGTGTCAACCAATTGACGAAACATTTCCACAACAGACTCATCTAATGGTCTGTACGTCATACCTAGATCTTGAATACTTTTACTCGAATCTGCCTTGAATTCATAACCAATATTTCGACTAATAAATTTTCTGGTTAAAGTCTTATTTGAAAATGGACCCACCAACCACAAAATGCATTTGGGTATTGGTTATTCCAGAATAGGATAACCCTTGAATTTAGAGCGTAAAATTCTTGCAATCTGCAAAAAAGAAGTGTTGTGAGCAGATATGATGTATCGTCCCGAAGCATTTTGAGTAAATGCTGCTCGAAAATGTGCCTCAGCTAAATCACGCACATCAACAGCCCCGATACAAAGGTTAGGGGTTCCGAATTTCATCGCTCCGCTTCCAAACTGCTTCATGATGTTGAAGCTTTCTGATGTAGCAAATGGATTTACCCCAGGTCCAAAAACAAGACTAGGGTTGACCACAACCAAATCCCAACGGCTTTGGGAAGAATGAATTTTCATAGCTTCTTTCTCAGCTTCAGTTTTGGAATAACTGTATGGGTTATGTTTCAACGAGGAAGATGTGTTCCATACAACTTCTGAAAGTGTCTTATTGGGTATAGACAAAAGATCGACATTATCTCCATAAATGGCAGCACAACTGCTAGTCAAAACAACCCGCTTGATTGAGTCGATGCTGTTTGCACTCACAAGAACGTTTCTAGTACCCATTATTGCAGGGTCGACAAGGTCTCTTTGGGGGTCCTTAATTTTTGATGTAAATGGGGATGCAGTATGAAAAACGACGCTGCATCCATCCATCGCCCGTGTAAAGGACCCTTCATCCAATAAATCAGCTTTAAAATACTTAATTGTGCCTACACTAGCTTCTTGCAACTGATCTAAGTGTAAGAGCTTGTCTTTATTAAAGGGGTCTCTTACACAAGCATGTACTGTCAAGCCCTCGTCTAATAATCGTTTGATCAACCAACTAGCGACATATCCAGTGGCACCAGTCACAAGGACTGGTTTATCTTTATCAATTGTGTAAACTATGTTTTCCATACTAGGATAGGTTCAGACTGAAAAACCAATGGAAATCCATGATTTTTATATATCATTCAACTAGTTAGACGTCGGAAAAAATTTCCGGCACCTGTTTTGCAGGGCAAGGCTGTTCAGGAAAATAATATGTTGACATCACAAAGAAGTAAAAAAATATTGTGGCCGTGTGTTCACCAGCAAGTTAAGACGCATACATAAGAAGAATCTAGATCTGTTGCACTAATTGAGAAATTATACCGACTCTCTGGACACATTGATACTACAAACAACTTAATTTAGTTGCAGACCCTTGTTAGTTTTCATCTGAAACTTTTATTTTTTATTACTGCATGCAATTCTGTACAAAGAAATTATAATGGGATATTGGGGGTTGATCACCAGTTAAGCAATCTTGGAATACAACAATGAACGCATTTTACTAGTGACATCAATAATTGTTATTGCTCCGAAATACCACTTTTCTACCGTTCACCTTATTCTGCATTAATAGTCCTAGACCTTCGTTTGCCGATTCCATTCCAAGTGGCAATACAGTTAGTGGTGCGGTTTTAACATTTTCAAGAACAATGGGAAGAGAGTCTTTCCAAAAGTCACGAACTTTCTGTAACATTTCTGGAGATGCTTTATGACCAAAATGCACCCTACCATCGACAATATATCCATCGGTATTAGTAAATTTGACTTTTCTTTTAGGTTTTGAATTTATTGACTTCTCATTCAAAAACAAAAGATTGTCAATTGTAACACTGGCAGCTCCTTCTGTGGCATCATATACAGATTGCAATGTTTGTGGAGTTGATACACAATCCAATGCATATTTGATTCTGTTTTTTCCAGCTCTTTTTATGTCTGCGATGACTGTTTCATCGTTGTAATCGAAGACTTCATCGGCACCAAGTTCACGTAGAGCATCGTGGTTTCTTTTAGAAGCGGTAGTAATTACATTAATACCGTAAATAAGCTTAGCGATCTGAATTGCAAGAAATCCTGTAGCTGTTGCACCTCCCCAGACTAAAAGGTAGTCATCTTTGTTCTCAGTATGATTTGGTGGTAGGGCTAGATTATAATGAAGGCTTAAAGCAATAGTTTTTAAGGCTACCGTTAACGATGCCGCAGCTTCAAATGTATCAACCTTCTGTCCAGGATAATTTCCAGGCAGAAGTGACTTCTCTAGGATTTGTAGTGGTTGGTACTTAACTGTTTCCTTTGCGCTCACCCTAACAAATTTAGCAAAACCTCCATTCCTGCTAATCCCACCACGAAGAGATGCCGAAACAATGTCTCCTTTTTTGAGGCCAACAACATTTTTGCCAACCTCTTCAACAATCCCACTCACGTCTGATCCCAGGACGTTGCCTCGTTGGAGTATGTAAGTTAGCATCTTTCCAAAGTAATACCCAACATATCCACCAATTGCACCTAATGGACGTTCAACAGGGGATATTCCCAAACCAACTTTTCTCAAGTATTCTGAACCAAGATATGATACAAAGTCTTCTGTAAACACATGTTTCCAGTCGGTAGGATTCACTCCATGCGCAATGGACCTAATAATTATTGTGTCCTTTTCCAAAGTTGGGTAAGGGATATTTGATACCTTAACAAATTTGTTAATATCTCTAGATCCTGTAATTTGCACCCCTTCGTTTGACTCCATAGCTTAACTGTCTGTGTTGATTAGTGGCTGCAAAAATAGGATCTTTAATACATTATTATATTTCACATGTTGCATACGTGCATGCATAAACCTAAGGAAATACGATCCGACGGAAAGAAAACGGAAAGAGTTCCCATATTAGTGTGTTAAGTACCTGCAAGAACTATATCGAGATGCATGTAAGATTACCTGCAGAACCAAAATTGTACTGCGATAGAGACATTACAAAATAAATGTGAGTTTATCCAAAAATCAATTGAACAGTAAACGTAATCAACACAAGACAAAAACAGGATCTCATAATGTGTCGTAAAATTTCTCAACTCCTGAAAGACAACTCAAATGTTTCCTTTCTAATAGCTTCTCCCAAATCAGGATGTACCTTGGAGAACATCTCAAACACCTTGTCTTGGATTTCGGGATTTGCGTTGGCCACATGAACAGCTACATTGTGTGCTAAATGCTCCTGTTGATCTGGGTATCTTGATAACACTGTATAAAAGTCGATAGGCTGTTGGAAATCGGCTTCCTGGACTTTCCAGTTGAATGGGCAAGCTGCACCCATCCATACTTCCTGATCTTCCTGCAAAGCAAACTTTTTAAATTCGACTGACAATGAAGAAGCTAAGTAGTTTGGTTTACTACCCAAATTTCCGTCAACACTCATGAATCCATCTCTTATGTGAGGAGTGAACTTTCTTCCGGTGACTGGGCAATTGACTGGAATCTGGGAATGATTAACACCTAACCTGTACAATGCGGTGTCGTCGTATGAGAACAACCTTGATTGTAATACGGGATCTGCAGAAGGCTCCATGTATGGCACTGTGTGAGCGGGCGAAAAAGCTGCCTGTTCTACTTCTGCAAAATAATTTTCAGGATTCTTGTTAAGGGTAAGTTTACCAAACCGTCTCATTGGATAATCTTTATGAGGCCAAACCTTTGTCAAATCGAAAACAGAAAAGGATACATTTTTGGCTTGTTCTTGGGTCATTGTTTGAATATATGCGGTCCATGATGGGAAATTTCCTTCCTCAATTTTGTTGAACAAATCTTCTTGTGCATAATCAGGGTTTGTTCCAGCTAGTTCAGTTGCTTTTTCAATAGTCAACGATTTAGCACCCTGGTCACTAATAAAATGAACTTGGACATAATGCCACTCTCCTTTTTTATTGGACCATTTGTAGGAGTGTCCCGAGTAACCATGCATTTCTCTAAATGATGCTGGCGTACCACGGTCAGAAAACAAAATCAAAACTTGGTGCAAAGATTCCTGATTTGAAGTCAAATAGCCCCAAAATGCACTTGCATCCTTCAAATGTGTTTTGGGGTGTCTCTTCTGAGTATGAATGAAATAGGGGAATTTCGTGGGATCTCTAATAAAAAATATTGGAGTATTGTTATAAACCAAATCTAAATTTCCTTCGTTGGTGTAAAGTTTGGTAGCAAAACCTCGTGGATCCCTTGCAGTATCGGCGGACCCCAGTTCACCACTAACCATAGAGAATCTTGTAAAGGTCTTTGTCTTCTTCCGATTTCACTTAAAAAATCGGCACCACAAATATCCGTAATATCATCAGTAACCTCAAACTCTCCATAAGCTCCCGACCCCTTAGCATGCACAACCCTTTCGGGAATTCTTTCTCGATCGAAATGTTGCAATGAATCAATCAAGTTGAAATCTTGCATTAAAAGAGGACCATGTTTTCCAATTCTTTGAGACGCATATGGGTCCGGAACAGGACATCCAAAGGAATTTGTAAATTGAGGTGGCATTAGAAATTGACTATGCTGCACCAAACCTTTGTTTTGGAAAATTATGCGTTTTTATAGTACTTCTCAGGAGATCAGATTTGTGGCCAATGCTATTGTTGCTATTTCAAATTCCTTGTTTTAATGTTTCCCCGTTGCTATCCAGCTATTAATCTGAGGTAATAGCAAACATTGATGTTGCCCCTGAGAATACACACAGGTTCAAGAAAGGTCTAGTTTATTGCGAACAACGCTGAAAACCTACCTCCATATAAGTGACATCTGAGCAATTTTGTGAAACTTCAAATCTAAGTGTTATTTTGAATTTTTTAACAATTTTGCTAGAAAAGTGAATACTGATCACGAGTCAGAACATGGAATCTCATCAAATTCAAAACATTAAAAGATAATATTCCAGTCACGACTAGCTAGTTCATTATTTCTGATTAAACATGTATCAATTATTTATGCCAATACCAGCATTCAAGTCAAAATGGAAATGGTTACCATGAAGTGACAAACATGCAGGGTCAGGAACATAGCAAGTTAAAAATACTACCCGGAGTTGTATACTTTAACTCTAAAATACTCCTAAAGTAGGCTATGTTTTTCCCAAGAACAATGAAATATATTGAGAATTGTGGAGTAGTTCTTTCTGTACTACATTGAAGAGAACCAAATTCCCAGCCCTGAATACACAAACTTGCTACGAACCTTAGAATAGTTCAAATTGGTAGATTCGTCTATGCATAAATATAGGCAAAACATGCCGTAGAGCACTTAATCAATATTCTGAAGTACATACCAATGAAGGATAGATTTGACTGGGGTAGTTCCAGAGTAGCGCTACCAAAAAGTTTCGGGATTTTAACGAAGAAATCAATCGTGGGAAGTTACCATTCTTACGAACAGAAACCAATATCAATATGTTTGGCCAATTCAGAAACAAAAATTGAAAAACCACGATCTATAGACATGAATTCTTTCAAATGAGGTGTGTTACTTTACTTGATGCACCAATCTGTCACGTGAAAACCTTGAACAGTTTTCGACAGAAAATACGTCATAACAGCTGCAGTATGCAATCTACTGATATATTGGCACGATTATAAATTGATTAACCCAAAAATACATATTATTTTCATTACAATCTAGGTAACTAAAACAGAGATTATATGCTTGGGGAGAATGCATGATGTTTATGGAAATTCTGGTTAACATAACCAGAACTCAGTTGATGACTATCACAAACGAAAGGATGATAGATATGCATAAATACGGAAATCGGTAGTATACCGAAAGCAAAATTATTAAACGACTCACGGGTTCGCTACTCTCAATTTTCTCGAATAATCTTGATCATCGTCTAAAGACTTGTTGGAGAAATTGTGATTTAAAAACATTGTGTCAGGGTTCAACCTGGCATCAAACTCATTAATTGGGAATATTACAATATCATCGAATTCATTAGCAGATTTGCCACCAATATTCAGCTTTTTCTTAGATACCGTTCTTGCAATCCCACTATCTCCACCATTAAAGATATTGAAAATTGATTTAGATGATGTATTTCTTTTGATAGGAGACGTCGATTCCAGAGAATTATCATCATTGGTTGATGAGTTATACATCGGTGGAACTGATTGGCTGTTGGCAGCTTTCGCAGACATTATATTTGCATACGCTTTCTCCTGGTTTGCACTTCCCACGCTGCTTTCGTCATTTGTAAATCTGTCATGGTCATTTCTTCTACCAAAACATGCAGCACCAACACAACAGCAATAGAGAACCCCTCCTATTATACCCACAACAACGACACCAACCGCTGTAAATGTACCTGCAACCTTACCTGGTGAGCTGAAAAATGAATTTGATTTGTGGGATAATGCAGCAGCTGTTGAACTTGAGGCATCTGATGTTGTAGGAGACAACGACGAGGATGATGACGATGACGATGACGATGAAGACGATGACGAAGACGATGAAGACGAAGACGATGACGACGAGGAGGAGTCTTCTGAGTATATAATCTTGGACGATACAATGGTGGTTAAGCTGGCTTCAGATGAGTTTATACCAGTTTGACTGGGTGTGATTGTAATGAGGGTAGTTTGCTTTTGAATGGATTGGACAACAGATGTTACTGCAAGTACGGAAGTGACTATGGCGGTGGATATTGGTTGACGGATACTATTTGTTGATGGTGATTGCAACAGTGTCGATGTAGAAGAGGTTGTGGGTGAGGATTTCGTAGAAGATTTCGTGGAAGATGATGTGGATGTGCTTGTTGCTGGTGGTGATTGACTGGATATTGAGTTTGGGTCCCCGACTACCAAGTACCCAAAGTATCCATCGCCTCCACAGAGCTCATTGCTTGTACCAGGACAAGTCCCTGAACACTTTGACATGTCAGACTGATCGGTAGGAATGGTGTTAGAGCACCAGCACAAATGCTGTTGCAAGATAGCTACAGCAAAGTTCTGCTGGAGACAAGTATTTTTGCAAAGCCCGTTTGACATAAATAAGGAATAAGAAGATTGACTATCGGAGGCGACATTTGTGTTGGAACAATAGTTCAACGTCAAGTCGGCCAAACACACATGTATGTACCACACCAACGACAAGAGGACAATCATCATCGTAGGGGATGCTTCAGTTAATGAAACTGCGGTATAATGAAACAACCACAAACAAGGACAACCTTGAAAACAAACTTTCCTGGGGGAGGAAGGGGATACAAATGATGAATAGTGATTCGGGAGGATCTCGGAACAACGATGGCCCAGAAGATTTAGGGTGTGCTAAGGCGGAATGCTCAGTTGTGGTATGTGATAAGGGAGATGGTGTGAATTTCAAAAGGAATCACCGTAATCAGGTAAGAAAACAAAACTAATAAAATTGGTATCACCCACACTGTCAAATCCGATAAAACGGCGAATGTGAAGAGGAAATGAAACGAAGTACAAATTACATACTTATTATCATTTAACCGAAGTGAAATGCCAAATAGATAGTACAGGACGATGTAGCAATTAACGTAAGAAAATATTACAATGCCCAAATCGGGACAAGTAAATATTACACAAATGAAAATTTTAGAAATTCACCGAACACACACCACGAGTAAAGATACCACACAATCTGCAGTGAAGATGAATACCCATGACAGTAAGTGTTGCCAATAATTTCTCTACTTCTGGTGTGTTTCCGTAAGCATCACCTAATTAAAAAATCGCCAAAAATAGACGAACCTAATACAGTAAACATAACCATGCGTCTCTAAGCGAAAAAAAGTAGGTCCAAGTGTCGACTGATACTAAAAATATGTTGCTGTGTGGTGTGATGGGGCATTGCCGTTACAGGGTACCGACCTTGCTCTAGTGGTGTCCCAGGTTTGAAGAGATTCCAACGTCTTGGTACGCCTTTAAGGCTGGAAAACCATGTGCTACCGTCTCGGCTCAGGGGTTGATGTGCTGCATAGCTTGAGGATACATCAACGTGATATCATTTTACATGGCTTGTGTAGTGCGGCGACAACCGGAATTGTTTGTTGTGTAGATAACCACTACCCAAGAACTAATCTATACTGATTTTAGTAATTTGATTGTTATTTCTGTTCTCGTAAATAGTTACCAATGCACCCCAGGGGATTCCTCGAGGCGGGTCGGAGTTTAGATAGGTGTATTTTTATGTGTTCTAAATGCACTAAATTTGTGAGGTGATGCATTAGGCGTATTGTGTTATCTTAGACTTCCTACGGAAGTCTGAACTAAACCCGCAAGGGATGACGTGGGATATACCAGGTGTAGCAGAAGTAGAACTTAGAGGAACACGCCATTTTTGGGCCATTGTAGAGATTAACCAGATTGTGTTTTATTAGTAATATCATGTCATTATTCAAGTTGGGTTAGACAATAGGTTGGTCTGCATTAAAATCAAAATTTTAAAGGGGTTGTAGCAAAAGTGGATCCATGTATTACTAAAATGGAACCTGTTCCACACGTCAACCTCATCCCATCAAAATAGAAGTGGTGTATTTTATAATATTAAATCAAGGTTGCATTTCATAAATTTACCAAAAAGCGCTTATTTCAAGTACCAAATAAGAGTGCAAGATAAGTAACACCATAACGCTTTGAATCTTGAAAGAGCTAAAATTTCAAGTTGAATAACCATAGCCATCTTTCAAGTGCAAAGTACCAGGCACATACTATTGTAGAAAAAAATGGACAGATATGTACTTCCGTATATTCCAATATACTCTATTAGTGTAACGATGCATAGTTTGCTTGCATGGGTATATTAAATACGATGCATCGTTTGCTTGCATGGGTATATCAAATTTCACGGGCTGGAAATAAGAATAGTATCATTAATTGATTCCTCTCTCGGTCATGCTATCTAGTGTAAACTCATCCACACCTTGGACGGATTTCCGTACCCGGGTTTGGTTTCTAATATTGGTAATTTTATAATTGACCGACTGTTGGTACCGCAAAATTTCAGAAAGTGGTATTTTTATATCATTTGGTTTGAAGGACATCAACTCACACATATGTGCAGCAGGTTTGATTTCCAATGGTAGTCGCTGCAAACGGTTTTTGAATTCTGTCCATTGATTTCTATCAATAGGACTTGATAATGAAGGTAGGTTTAAGTACTTTAGCTTCGAATCGATTGTAGTTATTACCTGGTTGCCAAATATCCGATTGAAAATCGCAAACGTTTCGTTGAGTGATTGTTTACCACCTGAGTATTGAATAACCTCCAGTGGTAACTCGAATTGACTAGTAATCTCATAAAAAATTCCTCTAAGCAAAAACGCTGTTCCTTCAATATATTTATCATCCATTTCCTTGAGTAATTGTTTCACCAAAGACTGATACAACCTGATATTGTTTCCTCCTGAGATATCACATTCAAGGAAAATTTTGAACATCAAGTAAAACTTCGATTCTAGTATTTTATTTTTGGTAAGAGATTCAAATAGTTCCTTTAGCGTAAACTCATCATGTTGAACGATTCGATTGGTTATGAAGGTCCATAAATTAATCACATCTTGCTGACATCGTACATGTAATCCCCGATGATATATAACTTTATTAGCGAGAACATTTTCTTCATACCATCTAGGTCTTGCAAGATCGGTTTCTATGAATTTGATAACTTCGCTTGTATCCTTTGTTGTCATCAGAAAGTCGTCAATGATTCTCAACAATAGAGGCTTCAGAATCGGTAACCCAATCGCTTGGATCTTGTTCAAAAACACCTCTCTCAAAAAAATATTGTTGATACAATCATAAATCCTCACATAAGTCATCAAATTAATTTCAATCTCAAACAGTTGACACAACCTAAGGTATTTCATAATAACTTGGTACGTGTTTGTGTTATTTCTGATATGCGAATGAATTTGACAAGTCTTCAATAATGTGTTGATTGTGTCAACATTGGGTTTGTGGCCATCTTTAATCATGACCAAAATCAATTCTCTAGCAAAAGATGATTGGTTCTTGGTGTAACCAAAATACTTTATAAGGTAATTGAATGTATGCACTGACCTGAAAGGTTTGAATTTTTCATTAGTTAATTTATGAGTAAATAGCAATATGTCTGGAATGATTCCACTTGATAATGAAGATGAATTCTTATAATAATATGTCGAGTGGGTTAACTGGTATATATATTTTTGAAACGACAGTTCGGATAAATCTTTAGGTATTGGTGGTAATTCATGAAAGACGTTTTTAGGGACATCGTCATACTGATTGGACCTATCTAAGGCTTCTTCATGCTTTAAAATATGCTTTAAATTGACATTAGTGACGTATTTCAAATGTGGAGGAGTGATAGAAATTAAAAAGTCAGTCATTTTGTCAAAGGATATTCGATCGTGATGGAAATTTGTATACTGAATATTGGGTACTCGCTGGTGCCTCGACTTCCAGTTTGAGGTAGCAGATCCACTGTCATACTCTGGTAAATCGTCATTGAAAATTTTCAAATTGGACATTCCAAGTGGTGATAAGTAGTCTCTAAACCTCAACGTTTGATACTTTTGCAATTTATGACCGTATTTGTTAGTGTTGTCTTTGAGAATAGATTTACTAGACTTGTCAACAATCTTTACTGAGGGTTGAACCGTTTCAGAATTGCCAGAAGTTGCCGACATTCGCGGTACCTTCTTCATCGAATCTATCTGGCGAACATTTTGTCCCACCCGCTGTATCGTCTTCTTTATCGAAAGCATTCCATCGGCCTCAACTTCACATCTCTGTAGTCAAATCATTTCTACATACATCATAACCGCGCTACCATACACAAAAATGCAAATAACAAACTTCTCAATATTGCCTCTGGCTAGGAAATGTAGAACGAGGAATACAAGAATTAGCAAAAGGAGCAAACAGACGTGTCGTTGATATCCTGGAACTGCAACGAATTTACTATTTAGTGATTGTGTTTGGTGTTGATGAAGAGAATCGTGAATCCGTCATATAGTGACAATGAGATTCCATCGAAAAATGAAAATTTGTATCAAACGTACTACTTTGTCATCAACCGGGTATAATGTCATCACCACAAAGAGAAGGGTTTAGTGTTCCAGCGTCAATCTCCCATGCTGCTTTTGGACAAGCTACTGCCAAATCTTTAGGGGTCAAGTACAACTGTGCTCAATGTGCTGCGTCTTTTTCTTTGGGTAAGAACGATGCTATCAGATGTAAAGAGTGTGGTCACAGAGTCATTTACAAGGCCAGAACTAGAAGAATGGTTCAATTTGAAGCTCGTTAGTATATGAACAACGTGAAATGTATTTGGATCCGGGGCAGTAGCTGCGATGGTTCAACGAGGGTTGATCTCGTAAGTATATTTATTAAGCTGAGATGACCAGTGGCAAAGGTGTTTATAATGTATCATAGTGTAATAAAAGTATTCTTGAAATTTGTAATTATTATTGAAGAGAAAATGATTTGTGTTACATTTGGACTCTTGTGTTAGTTGGAGCTGAAATAGACATTACAAATTGGTATTCATGAATAGTGGTAGAGAAATACCGTACCGATGTATACAGTATGGTATTGGCCCTCTAAGTACCAATGTGGAAAGATTAGTTGACAAAACCCTAGGAAAAATGCTTCCTATAGCATTAGAAGAAGCAACAGCACCCTCCAAAAAAGTTGAGGCATAGAAAGTTCCTTAAAATTAGTTCTTGTGCCTTTAGTATTGTTATGGAGTGAATCTGCCAAAATTAGGTGTCCGAATTGGAATCGGTCTTGTTAACAGAAGGGTGGCAGAATCAAATGTCAATAGAAAGATAAAATGACGAAATATAAAGTTGAATTAAGGCACTTGGTTAGCCTCACAGAACTTACATCATATGGAAGTGACGTCAAATACAACGAACGAGCCACGAGGACAGGTTTACAGAAAAGGTACGAAGTAAGCAGTAAAAGAGCAAGGAAGCATGTAATGAATAAAGTGTACCTAGCGGAAAATTCGGAGATTTACTAACTGGGATGTGAACCAAACAGGAAAAAATTAACGACTTTTAAGTAGCAGGTTAATATACACATGGAAATGGTTGCAAATTGTAGCCAAGCATTCACCATTGAAATTAACAAAGAGATGCCAAATTTTTTGATCTACAGGTACAGCATGGTACCATCGTATCAGCAGGCTTGATTACGGTTACGTCGCCGAAGGGTTGTGGAATGATCAAGATTCCTAGCCTAACA
>ERZ778017.3067-NODE-3067-length-12355-cov-16.068211_pt1 | contig 12355 bp, 13 predicted proteins | sample MGYA00375747_ERZ778017 | MGnify/ENA primary metagenome ERZ778017 (study PRJEB29350, sample SAMN05509838) | bioreactor metagenome | biome: bioreactor; material: wastewater | place: South Africa: University of Cape Town | collected 2014-03-17 ... | reverse complement strand
CCTCGGCGCCCTTCGGTGACGGCCCCGCCGCACTTCTGGCGCACACCCGGCGCACCCCCGTGACGCTTCCGCGAGGGTCCTTCCACACCTTCCATGCACCCGCCCCTCTCGCCACGGCCACAGCCTGCCCGGGCCGTGGCGAGAGGGGCGGGTCCTTCCCCGGGCGACAGCTTGCGGGGCCTGGACCCTCCCGGGCGACAGCTTGCGGCTTCCCGTCCCTTCCGGGCTCCCGCCTGCGGCCCCCCGTCCCTCCCGTCCCCGCCCCTCAGCTCGGCGGCCCGCAGCTCGCCCGCGCGACGAACTCGGTGGGGAGGGTGACCTCCTCGGGTGGGGCGGAGGAGTCGGTGAGGTGGCGGAGGAGGAGGCCGCCGGCGCGGCGGCCGATCTCGCGGGGGTCGCGGCGGACGACGGCGATCGGGGGTTGGTGGAGCTCGGTGAGGGAGACGGTGTCGCAGCTGATCAGCGAGAGCTCGGAGCCGAGGGCGAGGTTGCGGTCGTGGATCTCCTCGAGGGCGCCGAGGAGGATCTGGTTGCCGCCGGTGACGATCGCGGTCGGCGGCTCGGGCGCGGCGAGGAGCTCGCGGGTGGCGGAGCGGCCGTGCTCGGGGCTGAGCCGGCCTTCGAGGACGATGAAGGTGTCGTCGAGGCCGCGCTGCGCGTAGGCCTCTTCGAGGCCGATCCGCCGCTCGCGGGAGAAGCGCAGCGGCTGGCCGATGATCATGCCGATCCGCCGGTGGCCGAGGTCGAGGAGGTGGCCGATCGCGTCGCGCATGCCGCTGCGGTGGTCGGAGAGGACGGCGCTCGCGCCGAGCTTCTTGGGCAGGTCGCGGTCGATCAGGACGACCGGCCCTTCGAAGCCCTCGAGCGCCGCGAAGAGCTCCGGGCTGTCCTCGGAGGCGGTGGAGAGGAGCAGGCCGTCGACCCGCCGCTGGCGCAGCAGCGAGACGTGCCCGGCGTCGAGCCGCGGGTCGTTCTCGGAGTTGGTCAGGAGCATCGAGTAGCCGTTCTCGCGCAGCGCCCCCTCGGCCCCCATCGCGATCTGGGCGAAGAGGGGGTTGGAGATGTCGCCGACGACGAAGCCGATCGTCCGCGTCTCTTTGCGGCGCAGGCTCTGGGCGAGGATGTCCGGCTCGTAGCCGAGCTCGTCGACCGCGGCGAGCACGCGATCGCGCATCGCCGGGCTGACGTCCGGGTGTTTGGACAGGACGCGGGACACCGACGACATGGCGACACCGGCCCGGTCGGCGACCTCGCGCATGCTGGGCCGGGATCGCGGCATTCTGCGCCCGAGTCTAGTGCCGTGCCCGGTGGGGAACGTTCCCGGTCACGGCCCTAGGACTTGACCCGGAAGCGATCGATGTAGTCGAGGTCCAGCTCCCAGCCGAGGCCGGGCGCCTCCGGCAGCTCGATCCAGCCGTCGACCAGCGGCGGGCGGTTGGCGACGAGGTTCCACCAGATCGGATCGCGGTCCGGGTGGAAGGTCTCGGCGTAGGTCCCGTGCGGGATCGAGGCGAGGAGGTGGGTGGAGACCTGCGGCTCCTCGTGGTGGCCCATCGCGACGTCGAAGCTCGGCGCCATCGCCGCCGCGCGCCGCCACTCGGTCGGGCCGCCGGACCAGGAGGCATCGAAGTTGCAGACGTCGATCGCCCCGGCGACCATCAGGTCGCGGCATCCGGCGGCGGAGTACTCGCTCTGGCCGGCGCAGACCGCGATGCCGCCCATCGCCCGCACGTCGCTCATCGCGCGGCGGTCGTTGTGCCAGCGGCAGGGCTCCTCGAACCAGCGCAGGTTCAGGTCGCCGACCAGGTGGCAGAACTCGATCGCCTGCTCGCGCGTGTACCCCTGGTTGCCGTCGACGCAGAGGACGAAGTCCTCGCCGCCGGCCTCGCGCGCCTCGCGGACGCGGCGCGCGTCCTCGGCGGGGGCGGCGGCACCGACCTTGAACTTGATCCCGGCGAAGCCGCGCTCGCGCAGGTCGGTGACCTCCTCGGCGATCGAGACCGGGCTGTCGTAATAGCCGCCGATCGCGGTCATCTGCAGGCGGTTGCGATAGCCGCCCCAGAGCCGCCAGAGCGGCTGGCCGAGGGCCTTGCCGACGGCGTCCCAGAGGGCGCTGTCGATGCAGGCGGCGGCGACCAGCGCGAGCCGGCGGTCACGCAGGATGTCGAAGGTGGCGGGCCGGGTCAGCTCCCAGCAGCGCTCGATCGCGAAGGCGTCCTCGCCGGCCAGGACGGGGGCGAGCTCGTCGTGGATGATCCGGTCGATCTCCAGCAGCCCGGCGTCCTCGTCCCCGGCGTAGGCCTCGCCGACGATGCCCTGGTCGGTGAAGACCCGGGTGACGATCGTCGAGCGGTGGGTCATCTGGTAGTGGCTCCCGCGGTAGACGCGCGCCAGCGGCACGCGGATCGGGACCGTCTCGATCCGCTCGATCGCGAGCGGGGCGAGCTCCGGGGAGGTCGTGGGTGTCGTTTGGTTGGCGATGCTTTTCCCTCCTTGGGGTCCCGATACAGTTGCGAACAACTTACCGGAAACGTTTCCAGAAGACAAGGCTGGTAATCTTCCCGGAAACGATTGCGAGACCTAAGGGAGCACGGGTGAACGAGCGGACGAGACCAGCGAAGTTGAGCGCCGAGGAGCGCGCCGAGCAGCTCGAGCTGCTGCGCGCGATGCACGAGATCCGCTTCTTCGAGCACGAGTGCGGGCGGCTCTTCGCCCGCGGCGAGGTGCGTGGGACGACCCACCTCTGCGAGGGCCAGGAGGCGGTCTCGGTCGGCGCCTGCCGGGCGCTGCGCGAGGGCGACTCGATGACCTGCACCTACCGCGGCCACGGCGCCACCCTGGCGATGGGCGCGCCGCTCGACGAGTCCTTCGGCGAGGTCTTCGGCCGCGCGCCGGGGCTCTGCGGCGGCAAGGGCGGCTCGATGCACCTGACCGACCTGCGGGTCGGCGCGCTCGGCTCGCACGCGATCGTCGGCGCCCACCTGCCGATCGCCAACGGCGCCGCCTTCGAGGCGCGCTACCGCGGCACCGGCGCCGTCCACGCTTGCTTCTTCGGCGACGGCTCGACCAACATCGGCGCCTTCCACGAGTCGCTGAACCTGGCGTCGATCTGGAAGCTGCCGGTCGTCTTCGTCTGCGAAAACAACCTCTACGGCGAGTACTCGCCGCTGGCGACGACGACGCCGATCGAGCGGCTCGCCGACCGGGCCGCCGCCTACGGGATGCCGGGCGAGCGGATCGACGGCAACCGGGTGCTGGAGGTGCGCGAGGCCGTCGCCGCGGCGGTCGAGCGGGCGCGGGCGGGGGAGGGGCCGACCCTGATCGAGGCGATGACCTACCGCCAGAAGGGCCACTCGCGGACCGACCCGGCGAAGTACCGCCCGGAGGGCGAGCTGGAGGAATGGCTGGCCCGCGACCCGATCCTGCTGCACGGCAAGTGGCTCGCCGAGGCGGGGGTCGAGCAGGCGGAGATCGACGCCGCCGAGGCGGCGGCGCGGGAGGCGGTGGGGGAGGCGCTCGAGCGGGCGCTCGCCTGGCCCGAACCGGAGCCCGCGGCACTCCTCGAGGACGTCTGGGTGGCCTCGTGAGCACGGCGACCACGAGGGCGGCGACGATGACCGAGACGACCTACAAAGGCGCGATCAACAAGGCGATCGTCGACGCGCTGGCGGCCGACGACGACGTCTTCTTCCTCGGCGAGGACGTCGGCGCCGCCGGCGGCGCCTTCAAGACCAGCGTCGGCATCCAGGAGCGCTTCGGCGAGCGGCGCGTCCTCGACACGCCGATCTCCGAGCAGGCGATCGTCGGCCTGGCGATCGGCGCGGCGATGAAAGGGCTGCGGCCGCTGGCCGAGATCATGTTCGCCGACTTCGTCGGCGTCGCCTTCGACCAGATCGCCAACCAGCTCGCCAAGTACCGCTACATGACCGGCGGCCAGGTGAAGCTCCCGGTCACGATCCACCTGGCGAGCGGCGGCGGCGCGGGCTTCGGCGCCCAGCACTCGCAGGCGGCGGAGAACTGGCTGCTGAACATCCCGGGGCTGAAGCTCGCGGTGCCGGGGACGCCGGCCGACGCCTACGGGCTCATGCGGGCGGCGGTCGAGGACGACGACCCGGTCCTCTTCTTCGAGCACAAAGGCCTCTTCAACGTCAAGGAAGACCTGCCGGAGGAGCCGGCGCGGGTGGAGCTCGGGCGCGCCGAGGTGGTGCGCGAGGGCGACGCCGTCACCGTCGTCGCCACGCAGCTGATGCGCCACCGGGCGCTCGAGGCGGCCGACGCGCTGGCCGGCAAGGGCATCGCGGTCGAGCTGATCGACCCGCGCACGCTGGTGCCCTTCGACTTCGCGACGATCGCGACGAGCGTCGATCGCACCAACCACCTCGTGGTGGTCCAGGAGGCGCCCGCCGGCGGGAGCTGGGGCGCGACGCTGATCAGCCGGATCGCGGCCGAGCGCTTCGAGATGCTGGACGCGCCGCCCGCCCTGGTGGTGCCGCCGGACACGCCGGTGCCCTACGCGGGCGCCCTGGAAGCGGCCTGGCTGCCGGACGCCGAGAAGATCGCCGCGGCGGTCGAGGCGAGCCTTGCCTACTAGGCCGGTGCGGTTCCTGGTGGAGATCACGGTGGAGCTGCCGCCCGCGCTGCGGGATCCGGCCAGCCCTGAGCGGGCGCGCCTGCTGGCGGCGGAGCTCGAGCGCGGGGTGGAGCTGCGGCGGGCCGGCGTCATCGAGTCGATCTGGCGGGTGCCGGGCGGCCTGCGCAACGTCGGGGTCTGGCGGGCGGCCGACGCGGACGAGCTCCACGAGGCGATCCGCTCCCTGCCGCTGGCCGAACACCTTCAGGCCACGGTGACCCCGCTGGCGGAGCATCCGATCGAACGCGAGGTGACGAAGTGAGTGTCGACGACGTGACCATGCCCCGCCTCTCCGACTCGATGGAGGAGGGCACGGTGCTGGCCTGGCGCAAGCAGGTCGGCGAGGAGGTCGCCCTCGGCGAGGAGATCGTCGAGATCGAGACCGACAAGGCCAACATGGGCTACGAGGCCGACGTCGCCGGGACCCTGCTGGAGATCCTGGTCGGTGAGAACGAGAGTGCCCCGGTGGGTGCGGTCATCGCAAGGGTCGGGGACCCGCAGGCCGCGGGTCCTGTCACGGCAGGGGACCCACCACCCCCTCCGGTAGCTGAAGCTTCCTCGGCGACGGTCCCCCCTACCGTGCCACCCGCGGCGCCGGCGCCTGCGGCGGACGGCACGGGTCCGGGCCGGGTCAAGGCCTCGCCGCTGGCGCGGCGCGTCGCCTCGGAGCGGGGCGTCGACCTGGCCACCGTCTCCGGCTCCGGCCCCGGCGGCCGCATCGTGAAGAAGGACGTCGAGTCCGCACCCCCTTCGCCGAGCCGTTCCTTTTCCCGACCTGTCCGGCAGAAGGAACAGCCGGCCGAGGCCCCCACCTCCGCGGCTCACCCCGAGACCGCCAAGGGCACGGTCGAGGTGGTCGAGCTCACCAGGCTCCAGCAGGTCGTCGCCCGCCGCATGGCGGAGTCGAAGGCGACGGCGCCGCACTTCTACCTCACCGCCGAGGTCGACATGACCGCCGCGGTCGCCGCCCGCGCCCGGATCAAGGAGATCTCGGCCGAGGGGGAGGCCGTCCCCTCCTTCAACGACATGGTGGTGAAGGCCTGCGCGATCGCCCTGCGGCGCTTCCCCCGTGCCAACGGCTCCTACAAGGACGGCCACATCGAGCTCCACTCCCGGGTCAACGTCGGCATCGCCGTCGCCGCCGAGGGCGCCCTGGTCGTCCCCACGGTCTTCGACGCCGACCGCAAGGGCCTGCGGGGGATCGCCACCGAGGCCCGCGCCCTCGCCGCCAAGGTCAGGGACGGCTCGGTGACGCCGCCCGAGCTCTCCGGCGCCACCTTCACCGTCTCCAACCTCGGCATGTTCGGGGTCAGGGGCTTCGGCGCGATCGTCAACTCCCCCCAGGCCGCGATCCTCGCCGTCGGGGAGATCGCCGAGCGGCCCGTGGTGAGGGACGGCGAGATCGTCCCCGGCAGGGTCATGGAGATCACCCTCTCCTGCGACCACCGGATCCTCTACGGCGCCGAGGGGGCGGGGTTCCTGGCCGCGGTGAGGGGACTGCTGGAGGAGCCGGTCGGGCTGGCGCTGTGAGGCGCGCGTCTCAGTCCGTGGAGGTCAGCTTGCGGAGGAAGCCGGGGAAGCGGCCGGCGCCGAAGTCGAAGTAACGCGCCCAGTCGGGGACGATGCTGATCCGCGCCATCTGGTCGTAGGTCTCGCGCACGCCCCGTTCGAACGCGGCGAGCTCCTCGCCCGCCATCGACTTCGCCGCCGCCGCGAGGTACTCCGGCACCGGCCCGTCGACGACCTCGATCTCCGCCTCGCCCCGCAGCAGCAGCGACCGCGCCGGGCTCGGCGTGTCGATCGTCAGCGCCACCCGCGGCCGCGCCCGCAGCGCCGCGACCTTCGGCGCGGTGGGATGGGTCGCGACGACCACCGCCTCGCCGGTCCAGAGAAAGCCGATCGGAATCACCCGCGGCGCCCCGTCCACTCCGTCGTAAGCGAGCCGGGCAAGCGTCGCGGTCCGCAGGATCTCCTCGGCAGCGTCCAGCTCGGCATGCAGCTGCTCCGGCTTCATGTGTGCCATGGGGTCATGTCGAGCCTAGATGGTCGGTTCCGCGGCAGCCCGGGGCGCCTGCGGGAGGGAGGCGGGACAGGCGAGTTCGCACTTATCCGCGCATAGCGCGGATAAGTGCGAACTCGACCTAGCGGGCTTCGAGTTGGCGGGCGAGGGAGAGGAGCAGGGCCTCTTGGCCCTCGTGGGCGAGGAACTGGGCGCCGATCGGGAGGCCAGTGGCGGTGAGGCCGGCGGGGACGCTGATCGCGGGCCAGCCGGTGACGTTCCAGGGGAAGGCGAAGGGGCAGGACTCCGAGGCGGAGCCGCCGGTGGCCCAGTAGCCGCGGCCGTCGTACTCGCCGATCCGCGGTGGCGGGGTCGCGGTGACCGGGGTGAGGACGAGGTCGTGGCGCTCGAAGGTGCGGCCGAGGCGGCGGCGCAAGGACGGCTCGGCGGCGCGCGAGGCGCGCAGCGCCGGGCCGGAGAGCAGCGCGCCGAGGCGGGCGTGGACGCGGGTCCGGGGCTCGAGCGCCGCGGCGTCGATGCCGTGCTCGCGCACCCAGTCGCGCACGCCGACGGTGCCGCGCGGCACCAGCGCCGGGGCGACGAGGCCGTAGTCGAGGTCCTCCTCGACCACCTCGTGGCCGAGCGCTTCGAGGCGCTCCGCCATCGCGAAGGTCGCGGCGCGGTGCTCGTCGCAGAGGCGGTCGTGGATGCCGAACGGGACCTTGAGGCTGAGCGCGATCCGCAGCCGCCCCGGCTCCCGCGCCGCCGCCGCGGCGAACGGCTCGCTCGGGTGCGGGCAGTGGTGGAGGTCGGCGGGGACGTTGCCGGCGACCGCGTCGAGCAGCAGCGCCGCGTCCTCGGCGCTCCGCGCCAGCGGCCCGAGGACGGTGAGGCCGTGGAAGGCCTCGGGGTCGGGCCAGGTGGAGATGCGGCCGCGCTGCGGCTTCAGCCCGACGAGCCCGCACCAGGCGGCGGGGATGCGGATCGAGCCGGCGCCGTCGGAGCCGATCGCGCCCGCGACCAGGCCGGCGGCGACCGCGGCCGCCGCACCCCCGCTGGAGCCGCCCGGCGCATGGCCCTCGTGCCAGGGGTTGCGGGTGGCGCCGAAGGCGGGTGACTCGGTGAAGTGCCACTGGCCGACCTCGGGCGCCTGCGTCTTGCCGACGATGATCGCTCCGGCGCGGCGCAGCCGCCGCACCAGCTCGGCGTCGGTCCGGCACTCCTCGACGGCCCCGCCGCAGCCGAACGGGGTCGAGTGGCCGGCGAGGTCGACGTCGTCCTTGATCGCGACCGGCACCCCGAGGAGCGGCGCGTTGTCCCCGCCGTCGCCGCCCCGCAGCCGCACGTCGGCCTGGTCGGCTTCCTCGAGCGCGGCCTCGGCGCAGACGACGCGGAAGGCGTTGAGGCGCGGCTGGGACTCCTCGATCCGCGCCAGGGAGAGCTCGACCAGCTCCCGCGAGCCGACCTCGCGCGCTGTCAGCAGGTGGGCCTGCTCGGCGAGGCCGGTGAAGGCGAGCTCGGGCGCCGCGGCGGCGCCGGGGAAGGGGGGAGTCTCGAAGCGGCCGGCCGGTGCCGCGGTCGTCGTCGATTGCTCGGAGGTCGCCATCGGTCCGCGGCAAGATACTAGATCGTTCGAACGAACGAGCAATCCGGGTACGATGCCGCGCAGTGCCGACCCCGACCAAAGGACGCGAGGCGCCCGCGGCGATCGACCGGCGCCGCGCCCCGGAGACGCGCGAGCGGATCCTCCGCGCGACCCTCGCCCTGCTCGCCGAGGAGGGGACCGCGGCGCTGTCGAACCGGCGGATCGCCGCCGCGGCCGACGTCTCGCTCGGCTCGCTCACCTACCACTTCCCCAGTCAGGCCTCGCTGCTGCGCGAGAGCCTCCTCCTATATGTGGGGGAGGAGGTCGCGCGGCTGGAGGCCGTCGCCGCGGCGCTGCGCGCGCGCCGGCCGACTCCCGAGGAGGTCGCCGCCGACGTCGAGGCGCTGGTCGGCCGGCCGAGCGGCGGCCCCGGCCCGCTGGCGGAGCTCGAGCTGCACCTGCAGGCGGCCCGCGACCCGGAGCTGCAGGAGGCCTCCGCCCGCTGCTTCGCCGCCTACGACGGGCTCGCCGCGAGTGCCCTCGGCGCCCTCGGCGTCGCCGACCCGGCGCGCCACGCGAGCGCCTTCGTCGCCCTCATCACCGGCCTCGGCGTGCGCCGCCTCGGCACCGGCGCCGCCGAAGCCGAGGCGGTCACCGGCGCCCTGCTGACCCTGCTGCGCGGCGCGCTCGCCGCAGGCGCCGACTGAGTCGAAGACGCTCGCCTGGCCGCCGCGTCGACGGCATCCTCGCTACTACGGAAACGTAGTAGACTGACCCGATGGCCGTCGAGGAGCCAGCCGTCCTCCGTCCCAAACCCGTGGCCGCCCTGCCGCCGGGACCGCGCGGGCCGGCGACGCTCAACACCGCGCGCCTGATGCAGCGGCCGATCGAGACCTTGCTCGCCTGGCGGCGCCGTTACGGCGACTTCATCACCGTGCCGCTGCTCGTCTTCGGCGTCGGCGTCTACGTCGCCGACCCGGACGCGATCCGGGAGATGTTCAGCGGCGACCAGTCCGACCTGCGCGCGGGCGAGGCCAACGCGCCGCTGAAGCCGGTGCTGGGAAGCCGCTCGGTGCTGACCCTCGACGGGCGCGAGCACCTGCGCCAGCGCCGGCTCCTGCTGCCGCCGTTCGGGGGTACCGCGATCGCCGGCTTCCGCGCGGTGATCCGCGAGGTCGCCGAGGCCGAGGTCGACCGCTGGCGCGACGGGCAGCGGCTGGTCCTCCGCGACCGCATGCGGGCGCTGACCTTCGAGGTGATCTGCCGGGTCGTCTTCGGCGTCGCCGAGCTGGCGCGGATCGAGCGGCTGCGCCGCGCGCTCGTCTCGCTGATCGACATGCAGGCGATCCTGCTGCTGCCGGAGGCGCTGCGGCGGGACCTCGGCCCGCGCAGTCCCTGGGGCCGGTTCCGGCGCCGGCTCGCGGCGGCCGACGCGCTGATCTACGAGGAGATCGGGCGGCGCCGCGCGGAGGCCGACCTGGAGGAGCGCACCGACGTCCTCTCGCTGCTGCTCCGCGCCCGCGACGAGGAGGGCGAGCCGATGAGCGACCTCGAACTGCGCGACGAGCTGATGACCCTGCTGCTCGCCGGCCACGAGACGACCGCCACCGCGCTCGCCTTCGCCTTCGACCTCATCGCCCGCGACCGGCGCGTGCTCACCCGCCTGCGCGAGGAGTCGGGCGACGACCGCGACGCCTACCTCGACGCCGTCGCCACCGAGTCGCTGCGGCTGCGCCCGGTGATCGACGCGGTCGAGCGGACGCTGACGGTGCCGCAGACGATCGGCGGCCATCTGCTCCCGGCGGGGATCCGCGTCTACCCGACCATCGCGCTCGTCCACCTGCGCGAGGACCTCTACCCGCGCCCGTTCGTGTTCCGCCCCGAGCGCTTCCTCGACGACGGCGCGCCGTCCTACGCCTGGCTGCCCTTCGGCGGCGGCATCCGGCGCTGCATCGGCGCCGCGCTGGCGCGCATGGAGATGGTCGAGGTGATCCGCACCGTGGTCGACCGCGTCGACCTCGAGCCGCAGCGCCCGAAGCCCGAACCGGTGGTGATCCGCGGGATCACGCTGGTGCCCCGCCACGGCACCGTGGTCCGGACGCGGCGCCGCTCGACTACGTCGGCGTAGTAGGTTGACGCGGTGAGCCGAGGGGATGCTGGCAGCGGCTTCGGCCCGTTGGAGGCCGAGGTGATGGAAGCCGTCTGGGAGGCGGCGGGGCCGGTCTCGGTCCGCGCCGTGGTCGACGGGCTGAACGCGCGCCGCCGCGAGCCGCTCGCCTACACGACCGTGATGACGGTGATGAGCCGGCTGGCCGCGAAGCACAAGCTGACCCGGCGCAAGGTCGGGCGCGGGTACCTCTACGAGGCGAGCGCCGCCGACGCCGCGGGCATCGCGGTCAAGGACGTGCTGCGCGACCACGGCGACGCGGCGATCGCCCATTTCGTCGAGGAGGTGCGGGGCGACCCGGCCGCGATCCGCCGCCTGCGTCGCCTGCTGGAGGACTCCGATGGATAGCGCCGGCCGCCACTTCGCCTTCCTCGTCGGGCTGTCGCTGGCCTTCGTCGCCTACGGGGTGTGCGGGCTGGTCGTCTACGCGCTGCTGCCGCTGGCCGGCGGCGGCGCGGGGGCGAGCCCGCTCGCCGGCGTCGCGGCGCTCGCGGTCCTGGTCGCCGCGACGCTCGCGTCGGCGGCCCGCGGGGCCCGTGTCGTGTGGCGGCACCGCGTCGCCCACGCCCGCCTCGTGCGGTGGATCGAGCGGGCCGCGGTCGAGCCGCCGGCGGAGCTGGTGGCGGCGGCCCGGGACGCGGGGCTCGCGGGCCGGATCGTCCTGGTGCGGCGCGCCGAGCTCTTCTCCTTCGTCTGCGGGGTCTTCGTCCCGCGGGTCGCGATCAGCACCGGGATGCTGGCGCGCCTCTCGCCGGCGCAGCTGCGCGCGGCGCTCGAGCACGAGCGCTACCACGTCCGCAACCTCGACCCGCTGCGCGAGCTGGTCGGCAGGGTGCTCGCCGAGTCGCTCTTCTACCTGCCGCTGGCCGCGTCGATGCACCGCCGCTACGCGGTCGAGCGGGAGCTTGCCGCCGACCGGCGCGCGGCGGCGATCGTCGGCCGGCGCCCGCTCGCCGGTGCGCTCCTCGCCGCCCTCGAGGACCCCTGGCCCGCGCCGCGCTCGAGCGTCGCCCTGGGCGGCTCGGCGCTCCTCGCTTCGCGCCTGTCCCAGCTGGAGACCGGCCGCCCGTCCCCGGCCGCCGGGGTCGACGGCCGCGCCGTCCTGCGGTCGGCCCTCGGCCTGGCGGCGGTCCTGGCGCTCTTCGCGGCGGCGGTCTACGGGGTCGGCGGCAACGCCGGCCTGGCCCGCTTCCTCGCCGCCGAACTCGCGCCCGCGAACCTCCTGGCGGGGACGGCGGTCTGCGTCGCGCCGCTCCTCTGCCTCGCCGCGGTCGGCTACGGGCGGCTCGCCTGGGGCGCGCGCGGGGACCTCGCGGTGCGCTGAGAGGGGAGTCCGCCTGTCGAGCGCTTATGCTCGGCGACGATGTCGAAGCTTCTCGTCCGTTGGATCTGCAACGTCATCGCCCTGTTCGTCGCCGCCTGGATCCTCTCCGGCGTCAGCTACGGGGACCAGTGGTGGACCCTCTTCATCGCGGCGGCCGTCTTCACGCTCGTGAACGCCTGGGTGAAGCCGATCCTGGCGGTCCTTTCGATCCCCTTCATCGTCGTGACCCTGGGCCTCTTCTACTTCCTGATCAACGTCCTGATGCTCTACCTCACCGACTGGATCGTGCCCGACTTCGAGATCAAGACCTTCTGGTGGGGCGTCCTGGCCGCGATCATCGTCAGCATCGTGAACGGCCTGCTGAACCTGGTTTTGCCCGAGGAGGGCGAGGGTCGGCAGGCCTGAGGCCGGGGGGCGGGTGGGGGCTCGGGGCGCTGGCGGCCGTCCGAGATGGATCAAGGGTGTCCTGGGCTCCTCATGGGGGTCCTGGCAGGCTGTGACCCCCATGAGGAGCCCAGGACGTGAGGGGTGCGTGGGAGAGGCGTCACAGGGACGTCGCGAAGTCGGACTTCCGTGACGATCCGGTCGGGGAGCCTCCACACCTCGCCCGGATCCGTGACGAAGATGCCGGGAACGTCACACCTCCCGGC
>ERZ778017.3064-NODE-3064-length-12363-cov-12.279168_pt1 | contig 12363 bp, 7 predicted proteins | sample MGYA00375747_ERZ778017 | MGnify/ENA primary metagenome ERZ778017 (study PRJEB29350, sample SAMN05509838) | bioreactor metagenome | biome: bioreactor; material: wastewater | place: South Africa: University of Cape Town | collected 2014-03-17 ... | reverse complement strand
GCAAAATCCTATCGGTAGCGCGATAGGATTTCGATGTGGAAGGCGGTCAAGATGTGGTCTACGTAGCAAAATCCTATCGGTAGCGCGATAGGATTTCGATGTGGAAGGCGGTCAAGATGTAGTCTACATAGCAAAATCCTATCGGTAGCGCGATAGGATTTCGATATGGAAGGCGGTCAGGATATAGCCGTCCTAAACAGACTTACTTTCTGCTATTATAGGTCCGCTACATTCCCATCGACCATGACACTTAGCAATTGAGCGTTGCCATCGACCATAACGCTCACCAATTGATTGTTGGCCATCGACCATGACACTCAGTAATTGAGCGTTACCATCGATCATAACACTCAGCAATTAAGCGTTGCCATCGGCTATAATACTCAGCAATTGAGCGTTGCCATCGACCATGACACTTACCAATTAAGCGTTGCCATTAAGCGTTGCTATCGACCATGACACGTAGCAATTGAGTGTTGCTATCGACCATAACACTTACCAATTGACTATAGCCATCGATCATGACACTCACTAATTAAGCGTAGCCATCGATCATAAGTCTTCTAATGTAAATTATAATCTAACGTAAATTTTCTACTCTCCTCTAACACACCTACTTTAAGCTCTAATTGACCACTATAACCATGCTAAATCATTACAATATTATTAAGGATTAGGTTAAAAGGCTATTAACGCGTTCTTACACGATAATTCGCGAAAAATTGTCGATTTAGCTAAGTAATTTAACCTTCCTTTAACTCCTCTGCGCCGCCACACACATTAAAGACTCCCTGAAGTAAAGACCGTCTCGTATAATGCGCTATACTGCAACCGATCTGAGGTGATCTGATGTAGCCATGTAACCTGGCCGTCATGTTGGTCGTGGATCTGGGTCACTCGGGCTGTACAGATCTCTAGGAATGTCCCAAATATCCCAAGATACTTTAGCTCACTCTCATCACAAAGCTTCTTTGCAAATCGTAATCTCTTATCGGCGGTGGGAAGATTAGCAGGTATGGTAATCCGAGCGCCAATTCGGGTTCGTTTGTTAGGGGTAGCATCATCGATGAAGTAAAGTCTCGTATCTGAGCCCTGGCTCATGATCTGTAATGGCGGGACACTGGTTGCGATAGACAAAACCCTTAGGTTATTCCTTAACGCCTGTACAAGCTTTAGCACGAGCACCTATAATGGTGGACGTTAGCATTATGTATATAGGGTGATATCGATATTTACCTGCTTATATTCGACCCACTGATTCTTCCTACCGATCCATTCTAGGGGGAAATGAAGGTGCTTAAGCCCCGTATATTGTGCCGTCTTCCAGATTATGCTCATCTTTTGCTTCTCAAGCAGATGATCAGCCATGCGCTCGATTGCTAAACTTCTTGGCCAATAGGTTCCCTTTGTCTGGTCAATGTCGAGCTTATCCGCTTGATTTGGTGAGCAATTGCATTCTACGAAGACAAGTTCACTCATAAAGGTCGGTGGTAGTGAAGTGTCGTTCCCAATAATATGTATCAGGCTTAGCATCGCGTCGTCTAAAGCCAAGCCCGAGAAATGCCGTATTGACAGAATCATATTCGGAGGCATGGTCGTCATCAGGGGGGAAAAGCCGTTGCCGAATAGCGGCCGTGGTCCGAAGCCATTGAATAACAATACCCGTTCCAAAACAGCCGGCCTGCACAGTTTCAACACATCAGATGCAGCTGGGTGGGGCGTGTTTCGATGGGCCCTTGGGCGTCCATGGCCTAGCTGGAGGGTCTCTAGGGAAAGCGGCACGCCGCCTTTCTTTTGGTACTCGTCCGCGAGTAAATGGATAAGAGCTCCACCGCGCTGGCTGTCATCTAGACTTAGCGTTAGGTGACGTAGTTGGGGGGACGCCAGAAGAGTTGACGAGAGCTCGGCTGCCAATATCCTAAGGTCATGGTCCCCGTAGCTTAAATCTAGAAGCTGTAGGGAGACCAAGTTGTGAAAACCACTGGTGTCTAAGATAAGGGGGTTCGCGTAGTAGGACCAATGTTCCTCGCCTGGCTGGCTCCCACCCATAGCAAACACCTGAACGTCATGATGTCCTAATTCATGCATGGTAACGGAAAGATGCTCGAGCTCGTAAAGATCCTGGAGCAATGGAAATACGGCCCGGAAGATAGGGACGGCGTTGACATCATCGTCTGAATTAACGAACACCCTCTGGTATATATTTGGCATTGCGCCATACCTATCAAGCAACCCATTAGCATTTAAACTAACGCATCTTTTCCTCGTGCGAAGAGCTAGAGCATGAGGTTAATAGTAAGAGAGAACAGCCGTACACAAAGGACTTTAGATTTGGCATTTTGCGCAAGCACTTGGTCAGGTTGCGGTTAAACCTCTCGTAGACCCGTGCCACTCCTTTCTCGTCTGTGACATGTTGTAGTGGGCTGTTCATGTTCATCGTAAGATGCCAGGTGTGGTGTAGGTACGGAAGAGAGAGGAATTCATCATTAAAGGCATCGCTGGCTACTGCGGTAGTGTCACTTAGACGAATGTTTCGGTATAATAGTGGAGCCAAATATATCCGTAAAGCCGACCCAGAGTGGCATAGATTTCGTAGATCGCGAGGCGATTCTAGCTATTAGAATATAATTAGTACAGAGAGTATGCTAGTAGGGTAGGGGAAATACCATGTCACTTATCATACACCAGACCTCGCATGGAAAGCCTAACGTTATTGACGACTGCGCTGGCCAAGTATAGACTGGCTGATACCCGGCCGGTATATTTGCCTTGGTTTGCTGGTTGCGAACTTCGTCCATGGTACACTAACAGAGCGACGTTATATGGACTTGAGATGGAAGAGTGTGAATAGCAGGGGGGAAGAGGGGGGAGGGGGAGGTAATATAAAGAAAGAGGAACAAAGAAATCAAACGACGAGGGTTATACATTTCGATTTAGGAACAATCTATTCGATATACCGAACTCTATGTAGAACTTGCACAGTTTTTATTAAGATAGGTGAAGAGCGTTTACTTTTACTCGTCTATATCATCTATTCATCCTTACCTGATTGTCTGTGAAAAGGAGCAACGCGCCTGTATAAGGGTATATAGGTAGGTGGCGTACGATGCTTAGAGCTATTGTTGTCTACTCTCAATAGGATTTTCTCTCGATCCTATTGGCTGCGGTACTGCAGCGGGTAGGTAGGCAGAGAGGGACCTCATGCCGCCACTAGCCGCCTACTTGTTAACTAAGCGCCCACGCCCACACCTTTCATCTTTATGCTTGATATTTTCGTCGAATAGCTACCTTTTTAGAGCTTTATATTATAGTGGGGTGGCCCTCTACTCCATAGTTTCCTTCGGACCGATAGTTATTCCATCCTTAGAGCGGCGCATATTTAGTCCGCCTGCTCCTCCATAGTGTCTATAGATATAATTCATTCTTTCATTTCCCTTTTCTACGGCTTCATTTTTCCCAATTGAGTAGTAGTTTCCTGGAGGATTTGCGCCAAGGGCATGTCCGCACCGTTTTCCCCGTTTCAATATAAAGAATGCATCTATTTAGATCGAGCCTCTGACAGTGTATAGCGGTTCATTACTCAGTTAAGTGACTTTGCAAAGAATCCTTGTCATCTTCCTAATACTGTTTAGCAGGTTTCAGACCCTCGGTAGGTTCTCGGTTTATATAGCCGTAAAGCTAGCTTCCTTGTTTGTGTACTATACCTACAACAAAGTGGCTCGCCTCGCCCAAACCCCACCGCGGCAATGAAAACGAAGCCAAGGAACGGCGCATAACCTCCTAACTTCAAGGCCGCACTATACGGGTAAAGGGGAACCTAATCGTCTACTTAGGGGGATGACCATCAGAAAAATTCTCGACTCTAGCCAGGGCTGTGTAGCAATGAAAGGAACGCTATATAAAGAAAGTACGGCGCTGAAAGACTTGCTGTCTCATCCTACGCCCGAGGCTAAGTATATCCATAAAAACAATAAGAGTGGACAAAGACATGTCCTAGAATTCGTCAAGGATGGCTACTACATGCCCTAGGTCCGTTATCCCTTCTAAAACCAGCTTCTTCCGCTAGTAGGCGGGTATGCATAAGCGCGTTCGTCACGTAGAATTGAATCATCTCCATGTCAAAGTATGTGATGATAGCGATCGAGTGACGGAGTGTAGCAACTACTAGAGTAGTGGCCCTAGTAGGGAGCTTATACTTAGGCTATTAGTCTCCCCTAGCCACGATTCTCGCTTTGTGCTTGAGCAGTCGTCTATCTTAGTCTAATTTGTATCTATTTCCTTTCCACGCTTATTATTCGTTCTTAGATCGCCTAAATAGACGGCTTTACCATGAATGCATAGATTTCTTGTATTGTTGAAACAGCTTGCCGTCTAGAAGCTGTAGGATGTGGGTTGTGTGTGGAGGCAGAGAGTAAAGAAGACTGTGGTTTTTATCATAAAAATCGATAAATTCATAGGTTAAATGGGAGCCGTGGTTATCAAGGAGTAATAATCGGTATTTACCAACCTAAATATAATATATATTAGCATAAAAAACCAGCATTTAGAAGAGATTAACTCTACCTAACGCTTTTTAGAGTAGGTGTCATTTTGAAGGAGCCATTGAAAGCCAATCTTATCCGTTATATAGCCAGTCTCTGAAACTCTAACAATCCAAGAACCAGGCATTGCTAAATAGGTAAACTAGTCCTCTAAATATGATTTTCCGAGGAGGATAATGCATAGTGCAAGGTTTGATCCATCTGCAGATACACATTTAAGAATGGTAATCAACCTTAAGAATATAAAGAAGAGATATGGCCATTTCTCTCTAGAAATTGAGTAATAACACTCTCACTGCGGCTCTAGCCCTCCATGAAGCCAACTTCATCGGAGTTATAGATGTCTAAGGCCTGGAGATTATATCTGTAGATAATCTCCAACCGATCATACCAATCCTGGATAGCAGCCACATCTTCAGATTCAATTCGTTTTGGATCAATTAGTTTCTGCTTTGTCCTTTTGTATTCCGCTGGGAGCCGTTGAAAGAATCGATAAGCCCATATCTTGCTAACTTCTGGGGGTGGGAGCTTTAGATCTGTATAGTTCCTCTTTAAGATTGAATTTGCACAATCTCGCACTCTCTCCGTAGTTAGGGCATGATTGGCCTTGTCAAGCTGATGGATCTAATGCTTAAGCGCCTCTTCCTGCTGTTTATCAAGCCTTGAATGTGTCCTGGTCCTAGAAGACCGTGGTTGAATCCCTTGTATCCGGCGGAGGAGGGTTCGATAGGGGACGTGTAATTGCCGCGCTAAAGGTAGGATTTTCTGCTTTTCATCGAGGCTATATATCCGTAGAGCATTTTCAAGTCGATTCTCTAATTCTGACTTCTTTGGAGGCATATTGGATGGTGTAAATGGAGGTTAAAGTTGGTGTGTTGGATGACACTAGGGTGGGTGCGCTCGGAGGGCACGGGTAAGTAGTAGAGGTCAGTGAATAGTTCTTTATACAACTTATTGAGTACCCCTACTTAGTATGTTACTCCTAACTTAGCACGCTTTCTATATAGCTCTCTCACGCCATATTCTCGACCGCGCCCGTGGTCACGGTGCTAGCCTGTAAGGTACTATACTACCGCCAACTGACCGTATATAACCCATAGCGAGTACTTCTATTAGAGATTTAATAAATTGATTATGTCACAGTGCTAGCCTACAATGTAATACTGCCGTTACCTGACTGTATATAACCTATAGCGAGTACTTCTGTATCACTAATATTAATCCTGTTGCAGCTCTTTGAGCTGCGTCCTATCTATGTACCTGTCGATAGCCTAACCTATGTCTGGCCGCCCGCTGCCTGTAGCGTCAACTACTAATACTATTCTGTTCCGTACTAAGTCCGAGCCCGCACCTTGGCGTAATCGCAATGTAAAACCACCAAAGTTTCGTAATTATATTAAATATATGTGGTTAAGTTGCTTCATATTCGATATTGTAATTTAGAGTGATTTCGGGCGGCAGGTGGGACCGGCCATCAGGTGATCACCTACAGAAAGGGCTAACGGGGCTCCTTAAAGCGAGGCGGGGCTTCTAAACACCGCAGAATGAGAGTGCTTTTGCACACTCCCGCTCAGTGATCAATCAGGGCAGGGAAGGCAACGTGTCCTTTTGCCGGATATTATCCTATTTATATATTTACATACTGCTACGTTCCGTCAGCATCTTAGCAAGGTTACACCCACTATCATCGTGGCGGAAGATCCTCCCCCTCTTTCAGTACACGACATAGTAACCACGATGAACAAGAAGGGTTCTAATCGATTTTTCGCTATAAGAGACATGGATCAAGACGTTGCTGAGCAATCACAAAGCCAAATCTTTGCACCTGATCTTCCAGAACCGGAAAGCCTGACACCGGTGACTAGACTGCCTCGCTATCCTCCACGCAGTGATTTAACTCCAAAAGTGCGAACCTATATTCCTCTCCTATACTTATTATGTCGAAAATTTACTGATCGCATATCTTATTAGGGATATTTAGGTGCATTAGTCCGTACAATTAAAAATGTTCCGCCTTGTGTATGGGTCGTGAATCAACACTCCGAGGAAATCACGGTCGTGGTCTCACGATATAAACCGAATCGTCTTCTTACAAGTGCAGGAATATCTACCTCGCTAACAGGAGCAGGAATAAACTTCGCGACTACGGTAATATTATCGTCTTTTTTTCTCTCTTAAGGCTTTCCTTGTCAGTTAACTAATATACCGCCCAGACCTTTGATGGACCAGCCACGCGGAAGACACTTTCTGCTCACGAAAACGGCCTTGAATATAGTAGTGCAGTGTTCCCTTTATGGACTCGCAAAGACGGCTTTGGTGTGATCAGTGTGTTTAAGGGCCCTGAGCAAAGGTTATTCATTGAGAATGATCAAGTGCCATTAGGTGCCATGGCTTATTTCACAGGCCAGCCAGATTTGAGTATTGTCAACTATCAGTAAATATTGGCAAGTGCTGGAAACAAGCGATTATGACGAACTTCACACTGCGCCCCCGGCAGGGTGGGGCGGTCTGCTTAACTAGTTAATAATGTTGTTTTACGCTGGCCGACCAGAAAGCAAATTTTTTTGAATTGACCAGATGTAAACCATGATTACATAGCGCGTTCCAATTGCGAATTATCTAGAGATCTCTTATTAGATGCAAACTCAGGCTTCTTCGGCGTGTAGAGGAAGAGAAAACAAGCAACGGACATATATAAGCGGCAGGGTAGTTAAAGAGTCCTGGGCTTTCTGTCTTAATGGGAAGAGGAAATTAGGTTTGAAAAATTGCAGGTATTAAGGAATGAATAAAAATTAGTGCTTGGTAAGCACAGATAGTTACTAAAACTGCACGCATCACAGCCATGGCTTCTTAAGAGAGATAGACGGGTCAGCTACCATGACTGGCTTTCAGAGTGGGGTTGGAAATGTTAAAGAAAAGCAGCCATGTTGATAGAAGTAAAGATCCGCCTCCTTCCCACCCAAAGTGAGGCAATAATCCCTAAAATAACATTTCTCGAGTTCCGCCCCAGCATCCTGACCCATGCGTCGGCGAGGCCGAGTGGTAACATTAGAAAAAGGCTGGCTAGATGAGGGGTAACCTGCGAGCGAGCTGCACAATATTTTTAGCTCTCTAATAGAGTGATGAGGACGGCCACTTAGGCGCGACTCAAGCAATATATATAGCTGCTACAGGATGCATATTTAGATGGTAAAGGCGACCAAGTTATTAGACGTTATGCAAAGGGTTATGTAGGCATATAAGGTTTAGGGTGCAATCTATAATACTTAATAAACACAGTCTAATTTAACACGTGTAATGTAAAGTTCATCGCAGTTAGTGTGATAGCACGGCCCCTAATGTGCACAGGTGATGAATGAAGCTATATAAACCATATGGGTGGATTAGTTCAAGAGGAATCCTATTAGGTGGTCTGTTATCTAATGATCACGGAACGTTGTACAAGTAACGGAGCGGAAAGTGGGTGGATAAGCTCTCTAGCTTTCCATAAGCATCCACTCTAATAGATAATACTTTAAACATGAGAATAGACATCGGCTAATATAGAGAACTTACAAAGCTTAAATTCTATACTATATGATTGATAATGTTTTGCTCCTTATCCGATCTAGATTTAAATTCTCGATATGCCTTTAACTTATAATCAGGTTCCCTTTTACCCTGACTAGAATCGTATATAATCCGGCTTCGCTTAGCAGGCCAGACATAAGAAATAAATTTGAATCTAAAATAAATTCCCTGCTTGACATGATTGCAGATTTATTCTTGGAGCGAAACACAAGAATCTAAAAAAGCTAACAAGGTTATCTCTCTTAGAGAAGCGTTTGTTCATGGCAGTCTACCTAGAGGTGATCCGCTTGCGGCTCACCTAATAATACCGACGTATTATTTCGCACTAGCGGAGAGAGAAAGAACGAGAATCGCCTTACCGCAAACTGAACATAGTCCTGGCTATCTGGTTTAATGTCGCGAGCCCCTGAAGTAGAAATGTTATCAAGCAATCGAGCCAATTCCGGATTCCTATACGGGCCTCTTGCTTCCCGTGGACCTGTACTGAGACCACGAAGGTCTACTGGACCAGTCATAGCTATTATAATGATTGTTTCAAGGATTTCTCCTGAATCATCTGGCACCTTATCTGGCCACCTAACCTCTGAGCCCACAAGACGTCCGAGGTAGTCCTGGTGACCAAACATGTAGGCATCCTGACTGTCGATACCTCGGCCATAGGGGGCGCTTTGGGAAAGTAGCTTGGCAGAAGGACCACAAACATCAAATATTGACACATAGATTCTGTGTGGGCCGATGTTGCTGACTTTAATGAAGATCGCCTCGCCTTCCTTGATTGTGGTACCTTCCTGTAATAGTGGCACCTGACTGCTATCTTTGATCTTTCCTACTTCGACGTTAAATTGCAAGCCGTCGGTCTTCCCATACGCAGTTTGTAGTGTTAAAATATGACGGGCACGAGCTAGCGATTCTAGTAGCGAAATAGCCTCGTTGGCCAGAAGGGTATCTGATAGGTTCCAGCTTCGGAGTATGTATCGAAATTGCCCTTCATGAGCATATAGACGTACATCGCCATCTTCCTGATGCACAGTTGCTAAAGGACTCAAAATGCCTTTCTCAGCAACGGTCACGAAGCTCGAATCTTGAATGGAGTCTTTGAGCCTCGTCCAGATATGTTCGCCCTTAAGCATGACAGGCAGCTTATTAAGGCATCTATTCTTCGGAAAGGCTGTAACTCCTTTCTCCCAACATTGCTCTGTGAGATGGGACTCTCCCTCGAAACATGCAAAAGACTTTGTAGGCCCTACTGCCTCAACGACAACTTCTGCAATTTCACTTTTGTCTCTGAACGACTCCTCCTGGAGTGGCACTAAGGCGAAAGTATCGCCTTTTTTAAGGCCGTGGACTTCTCCACCACCCAGAGTCACCCCGCCACCTTCGGGAGAAACAGCTAAAGCGCCGTGTATATTGGCTTTTTGGAGGCTAAAAGCGAAGCGAAGATCATCACCCTCTATTTGCGGGAATTGCAGAGGGCAAGTGATTTTCATACGCTCTCTCATCCGCAGCATGATACTTCGCCATGAGATTGGCGCACTGTTAGCGCGTTGCATATCCTGCCCAAGTGTGTATTCAAAGGCTTCAACAAGGACGCTCATTTTCAAGCCATTGAAAATACTTTCGTAGGCACTGTCTGTCTCGGCCGATGCAGCCAGAACGATTGCATCCGGATTTCGCTCAATATCGAAGCTAGAATCTAGGGCTTTGTTACGTTTGGCCATCAGGGTTTGAATATGCCTGAATATATGCTCATAGTCATGGGGATTCAGCGTCTTGACCGTTCCAGGGTATCGTGCCATACGAGAGGCTACACAGCAGTCCAAGATAAGCGTCGTGTTCTTTGTTTTTTCGGTCGTTTGGCGAAGAAGCTGTGAAATTTCTAGATCTGATATTCCTCTCCAATCATCTCCTGTCATCTCTTCAAAGTCGTATGGTACGATGTATTTCAAACGACGGTGGTTACTGTTGCTCTTGTCCTCTACCATTCCACCGTGGCCGCTGTAGTATATAAGCACAGCATCCTTTGCAGAGACATTATCGATTATGTCTCTCCAGGCTTTAAGAATATCCAACCTCTTTGCCTTGAAGATCAGATCGCAGTCGAACCTGTATCTTTGGAGGAGCTGTTGCATGACTTTCAAGTCCTGTTCCGTACCCTGAAGACCCAAAGGACAACCAAAGAGCAAAGCAAATCTGCGCTCATGGTTATCAGATTCCGGAGCTGCGATCGACATAGTGCAATTAGAGAAGTAATGTGCAAAGAAATTATGCGAATCAAAGGAAAAGGGTACACTTAATGTGCTGTCCGGACATATCAGAATTTAGTACGTTCTTGTTATATGTTGCCGGGCGGTAAAGAATCTGCGAAAATCTGAATTTGTTGGCTACTTAATCATCCCTGAGTGTCTACCCGATAGGAGGAGCTTTTTGATCCCATTGCTGTTCATTGGCTATTGTAAAGGTGTATAGCCCTAAAAAGGAATAGCCCGGGCTTGGGACTGCGGTCCAACAGTTTACGTGGCCGACAAAGTTGGCAATCTGGCCCCACTCGATGCTGGCCGTAAGCGTTGTCGGTAGGCGTTAGGCGGCGCTGCGCGAGAACTTGAAAGCAAAACGTGTAGCTTATGCGATAATTGGGTGTTTATATGCGCGGTCTGCCTGCCCAAAGTGAGGCAAGGACCTTACAGCAAATCAGAGTATCTTTAGCTGCCATGGTTGTCGCGGAGTTGATGTCGGCGAGACCGATTGGTAGCCTAGGGGATATAGGTAGATGAGGGGTAACCTGCAAAGAGAAGGCGCCACATTTTTAACCTTGTTAATAGAAGGAAGTGGAACACCACACTCGCACCAGGACGGAGGTCTCTCGCGAATAGCTTGCCCGTTTACTGCGAGATGCCTTTTATGGTGGGAAAATCTATCTAGCTGTCTGATGCCGTGGATACAGCTATAGAAATGATTAGAGTAGGTCGTGTGATTCATGATATAGGATGCCCAGCGCCTATAGCGTGATATAATGTGCAGTGCTCATCATAGGATGCTAGTGATAAGTGGGGCCAGATGCATTCTTGGTTTAAGCGCCGTGACTATGTATGCTATATGAGAGAATCATCGACTAGAGCGCTTCAGCCAAGAAGGGGGTAAAGATGATTACTAGTTAGCGCTTTACTGTGCTAGATCATTGGCCGACCTTCGTGTCACTCTACGTTAGATTCGCATGATCTCTAGATTAGCTAATGCCCAAATTCCTTTTGTGAGCCGGAGGAAAGTGAGCTCACAAGAAGCAACTAGAATTTATTTTGAACCCTCCACTTTATGTATCGCCAACCCACCCACCAAATTAGGCTTGCTAAGCCAAAGGTTATAAATAACTATAAAATATATATACCCTAGTGCATCTTTATAACCATCTATTATACGACATAGCATGACTCAAAACTCGTATTCAGAGCAGGCCTACATGCCGTGTGGTATATTACCCAAGAAAAAAGTAAAAAAAGGCGAGCTATAAACTCGCGCGGGGCTTGCTATTGTATCTATCATGTAGATCTGTGCATGCAGAGAGAAAGTAGTCGTAGTCTTAGCCTTAGCCTCGCCTGATTTCACTGCGTTAGAGCCGTTCAGGCCCTGTAAGCGGCTTCAAGTGACAGGGTTCCCCGCTTGAATTATAGATTTTTAGCGCATTATATTGTGTGCATACTTAATCAAACTATGGTCATTTTTCGGATAAAGTCGACTTTTTGCGTAGGCTTCCACGTATAAAGGGATTGAATTTTCGTGGAGCCTAGTGAGTGCCATATCTTCTCGGCCTCGCCTCACCTAACAAATCGTGACATCGTAAAGAATCAAGGATCGTGAGTCACTTCGATACGACTACCGTTTGACACCATTCCCAACGTCTAGTACCTCGTGTAAATTTTGACATCGAAACGTTGGGTAAGTTGATGATTGCTAGACAATCTCACCAGGGGTAACACGGATAAACTTTAGGGAAATAGCGAAACCATTTACCCCGCGGGTTATCTGAACAACCTGTCTTCTCATCTCTCCAGTCGATTTGATCGAATGGAGAATCTTGACGATCTCGAAGCTGCTATCCGCCGGGCCCAGGATGCTGTAAATGCCACTCCGGTTGATCATCCTGATCGCGCAGGTCGTCTAAATGACCTGTCTTCTCATCTTTCCCGTCGATTTGATCGAACGGGGAATCTTGACGATCTCGAAGCTGCTATCGGCCGGGCTCAGGATGCCGTGAATG
>ERZ778017.3062-NODE-3062-length-12367-cov-7.892300_pt1 | contig 12367 bp, 9 predicted proteins | sample MGYA00375747_ERZ778017 | MGnify/ENA primary metagenome ERZ778017 (study PRJEB29350, sample SAMN05509838) | bioreactor metagenome | biome: bioreactor; material: wastewater | place: South Africa: University of Cape Town | collected 2014-03-17 ... | reverse complement strand
ACCGCAAGATGTTCGGCACGCTGCTCACCGGCGTCGACCACATGCCGCACACCCACTTCCCGGACAAGAACGCGTTTTCGCGCGGCGTGCCGGAGCATGGCGCGGACGTCGCCAACGAGCTGGAACGCATCATCGGCCTGCACGACGCCTCGACAATCGCCGCCGTCATCGTCGAGCCGGTCGCGGGCTCCACCGGCGTCATCCTGCCGCCGAAGGGCTACCTGAAACGCCTGCGCGAGATCTGCGACAAGCACGGCATCGTCCTGATCTTCGACGAGGTCATCACCGGTTTCGGCCGCCTCGGCACGCCGTTCGCCGCCGACTATTTCGGCGTCACCCCCGACATCATGACGACCGCCAAGGGCGTCTCCAACGGCGTCATCCCGATGGGCGCGGTGTTCGTGAAGAAGGAGATCCACGACGCCTTCATGAACGGCCCCGAACACATGATCGAGTTCTTCCACGGCTATACCTATTCGGGCAACCCGATCGCGTCAGCCGCGGCTCTCGCCACGCTCGACACCTACAAGGAAGAGGGTCTGCTCAACCGCGGCGAGGAACTGGCGCCGTACTGGGAAGACGCGCTGCATTCGCTCAAGGGCGAGCCGCATGTCATCGACATCCGCAACATCGGCCTTGTCGGCGCGATCGAGCTGGAAGGAATCCCCGGGCAGCCGACCAAGCGCGCCTTCTCGGCCTTCATCAAGGCGTTCGAGCGCGGCCTCTTGATCCGCACCACCGGCGACATCATCGCGCTGTCGCCGCCGCTGATCATCTCGAAGGGCCAGATCGGCGAGATGATGGACCATGTGCGCGAAGTGCTGCGCATGATTGACTGACGGGACGGCGGGCAAGGCCGGAGGGAGGAGCCTCCGGCCTTGGCCGAAGCATTTGGCTTGAAGCATTTGGCCCGAGGCATTTTGCCCGAGGCATTTGGGAGGAAGATGGGGCATGGCAGCACCCGGCGAAAACCTGCGGATCAATCCCGACCGTTTGTGGGATTCGCTGATGGAAATGGCGAAGATCGGCCCCGGCGTCGCCGGCGGCAACAATCGCCAGACGCTGACCGACGCCGACAGAGAAGGCCGCGAACTTTTCAAGGCATGGTGCGACGCCGCGGGCTTGACCATGGGCGTCGACAAGATGGGCACGATGTTCGCCCGCCGCGAGGGCACCGATCCCGACGCGCTGCCGGTCTATGTCGGCAGCCACCTCGACACGCAGCCGACCGGCGGCAAGTATGACGGCGTTCTCGGCGTGCTTTCCGGGCTGGAGGTGATCCGCTCGCTCAACGATCTCGGCATCCGGACGAAGCACCCGATCGTCGTCACCAACTGGACCAACGAGGAAGGCGCGCGCTTCGCGCCGGCGATGCTGGCGTCGGGCGTGTTCGCCGGCGTCATTCCACTCGATTATGCCTATGGACGCCAAGACCTCGAGGGCAAGACCTTCGGCGACGAGTTGAAGCGTATCGGCTGGGTCGGCGACGAGGAGGTCGGCGCCCGCAAGATGCACGCCTATTTCGAATACCACATCGAGCAGGGACCGATCCTGGAGGCCGAGGACAGGCAGATCGGCGTCGTCACCCACTGCCAGGGCCTGTGGTGGCTGGAATTCACGCTGACCGGCAAGGAGGCGCATACCGGCTCGACGCCGATGAACATGCGCGTCAACGCAGGGCTGGCCATGGCGCGCATCTTCGAGATGGTGCAGAAGGTGGCGATGGACGCCCAGCCGGGCGCCGTCGGCGGCGTCGGGCAGGTGAAGTTCTCGCCCAATTCGCGCAACGTGCTGCCGGGCACGGTGGTGTTCACCGTCGACATCCGCTCGCCCGATCAGGCCAAGCTCGACGGCATGCGGGCCACGATCGAAAGGCAGGCCGCGCCGATCTGCGAGGAACTGGGCGTCAAGTGCTCGATCGAGGCGGTCGGCCATTTCGACCCGATCACCTTCGACCCGGTGCTGGTGGGGCGCGTGCGGGCGGCGGCCGAAAAGCTCGGCTACAGCCATATGAACATTATCTCCGGCGCCGGCCACGACGCCTGCTGGGCCGCGAAGGTAGCGCCGGCCACCATGGTGATGTGCCCGTGCGTGGGCGGGCTTTCGCACAACGAGGCCGAGGACATCTCGAAGGAATGGGCCGCCGCCGGCGCCGACGTCCTGTTCCACGCCGTCGTTGAGACGGCGGAGATCGTCGAGTGAATTGAATCCGTTATCGAACGCCGCTCACAAGAAGCGCGAATGAAACAAGGGAACCTCCTATGACCAGAGTGATCAAGAACGGCACCGTCGTCACCGCCGACCGCACCTTCAAGGCGGACGTTTTGTTCCAGCACGGCAAGATCGTCGCCATCGGCTCGGACCTGCATGGCGACCACGAGTTCGACGCCACCGGCTGCTACGTGATGCCGGGCGGCATCGACCCGCACACGCATCTCGAAATGCCGTTCATGGGCACCTATTCGGCCGACGATTTCGAGAGCGGCACGCGCGCCGCCCTTGCCGGCGGCACCACCATGGTGGTGGATTTCTGCCTGCCGGCGCCGCAGCAGTCGCTGCTCGACGCGCTGAAGATGTGGGACAACAAGACCACGAAGGCCTCGTGCGACTTTTCCTTCCACATGGCGATCACCTGGTGGGGCAAGCAGGTGTTCGACGAGATGGCCGAGGTCGTCGACAAGGGCATCAACACCTTCAAGCACTTCATGGCCTACAAGGGCGCGCTGATGGTGGACGACGACGAGATGTTCTCGTCCTTCCAGCGCTGTGCGGCGCTCGGCGCGCTGCCGCTGGTCCATGCCGAAAACGGCGACGTGGTGGCGGCGCTGTCGCAAAAGCTGCTCGCCGAAGGCAACAACGGGCCGGAGGGGCATGCCTTTTCGCGGCCGCCCGAGGTGGAGGGCGAGGCGACCAACCGCGCCATCATGATTGCCGACATGGCCGGCGTGCCGCTCTATGTCGTGCACACCTCGTGCGAGCAGAGCCACGAGGCGATCCGCCGCGCGCGCCAGAAGGGCATGCGCGTCTATGGCGAGCCGCTGATCCAGCACCTGACGCTGGACGACAGCGAATATTTCGACAAGGACTGGGACCATGCCGCGCGCCGGGTGATGAGCCCGCCCTTCCGCAACAAGCTGCACCAGGATTCGCTATGGGCCGGCTTGCAGGCCGGATCGTTGCAGGTGGTGGCGACCGACCACTGCTCGTTCACCACGCAGCAGAAGCGCACCGGCGTCGGCGACTTCACCAAGATCCCCAACGGCACCGGCGGGCTCGAGGACCGCATGCAGGTGTTGTGGACCAAGGGCGTCAATACCGGCCGGCTGACGATGAACGAGTTCGTCGCCGTCACCTCCAGCAACATCGCCAAGATCCTCAACATGTACCCGAGAAAGGGCGCCATCGTCGAAGGGGCGGACGCCGACATCGTGGTGTGGGACCCCAAGCGCAAGAAGACGATCTCGGCTGGCACCCAGCAGTCGGTGATCGACTACAACGTGTTCGAAGGCATGGAACTGACCGGCCTGCCGCGCTTCGTGTTCACGCGCGGCGACCTCGCGGTCGAGGAGGCCGACGTGCGCGCTGCGCCCGGCCATGGCGAGTTCGTGCCGCGCGAGCCCAACGGAGCTGTGAACAGGGCGCTTTCGACGTGGAAGGAAGTTTCCGCGCCCCGTAAGGTGGAACGGACCGGCATCCCGGCCACCGGCGTTTGATGCCGGCCCCCGACCCGACGCCCGAAGAAAGAGCCAGCTTGAAGCCAGCACAGAAAACCGTTGTCGAGGCAAAGGAACTCGGCCTTACCTTCCATACGGCGGACGGGCCGGTGCAGGCGCTTTCAAGCGTGGATCTCGACATCGGCAAGGGCGAGTTCGTCTCCTTCATCGGCCCCTCCGGCTGTGGCAAGACCACGCTGTTGCGCGTCATCGCCGATCTGGAAAAGCCGACCTCCGGCGCCATTTCCATCAACGGCATGACGCCCGAGCAGGCGCGCGAAAGCCGGGCCTACGGCTATGTCTTCCAGGCGTCGGCGCTGTTGCCGTGGCGCACCATCGAGCGCAACGTGGCGCTGCCGCTGGAGGTCATGGGCGTGGCCAAGCCCGAGCAGGGAGAGCGCATCCGGCGCACGCTGGAACTGGTCAACCTGTCGGGGTTCGAGAAGAAGTATCCGTGGCAGTTGTCGGGCGGCATGCAGCAGCGCGCCTCGATCGCCCGCGCGCTCGCCTTCGACGCCGATCTCCTTTTGATGGACGAACCGTTCGGGGCGCTCGACGAAATCGTGCGCGATCATCTGAATGAGCAGTTGCTGAAGCTGTGGGCGCGAACGGACAAGACGATCTGCTTCGTCACCCATTCGATCCCCGAGGCGGTGTATCTCTCCACCCGCATCGTGGTGATGTCGCCGCGGCCGGGCCGCGTCACCGACGTCATCGAGTCGACCTTGCCGCGCGAGCGTCCGCTCGATATCCGCGAGACGCCGGAATTCCTCGCCATCGCCGCCCGTGTCCGCGACGGCCTCAGGGCAGGGCACTCCTATGAGGATTGAGGGGATGGATCGACGGCGTACCCCCACCCCTAACCCCTCCCCACAAGGGGGAGGGGGACTTGGCGCTGGGATTCCCCTCCCCCTTGTGGGGAGGGGTTAGGGGTGGGGGTATCGCTTATGCCGACCGGTCTCGCTCCTTCATCTATCGTCCGCGCCCGCGCGTTGCGGCGGGACATGACGGACGGCGAGCGCAGGTTATGGGCCGGATTGCGGCAGTTTCGCCGCTGGTACGGCATCTATGTTCGCCGTCAGGTACCGATTGGAAAGTATATCGCCGATTTCGCGATCCATGAGCGTCGGATCGTCATCGAAGTGGACGGCGAGCATCATTTCGAGCTCGGCCGTCGGGTCCGTGACCGCAAGCGCGATGAATGGCTGGCGGGGCAAGGCTATACGGTATTGCGCTTCAATACCGGCGAATTGTCGGATTCCTTTGACGGGTGTGTGGAGGAGATTCTGCGGGCTTTAGGGCAGATGGATCGCGGAAATACCCCCACCCCTAGCCCCTCCCCACAAGGGGGAGGGGAGAGCGCCTAGCATGGACCGGCTTCGCGACAAGATCGTTCCGGTCACCACGCTTCTGGCGTTGCTGGTGGTGGCCTGGTACGCCTTCGCGGTCGTGCTCAACGGCCCGTTCCAGCGCGATCTCGACCGGCGTGCCGGCGAGACGCCGAGCTACACAGAGTTCCTCGTCAAGACGTGGTCGCAGCCGAAGCCGACGCTGCCGGCCCCGCATCAGGTGGCGCAGAACTTCTTCAAGACCACGTTCCAGGTCAAGCCGTGGAGCAACCGCAGCCTCGTCTATCATTCGTGGGTCACCCTTTCCTCGACCTTCGTCGGCTTCGCCTTCGGCGCCATGCTCGGCATCCTGATCGCGGTCGGCATCGTGCATTTCGCCTCGCTCGACCGCAGCCTGATGCCGTGGATCATCACCTCGCAGACCATCCCCATCCTGGCGATCGCGCCGATGGTGGTGGTGGTGTTCGCGGCGATCGGCATCACCGGCCTGTTTCCCAAGGCGCTGATCTCCACCTACCTGTCGTTCTTCCCGGTCGCGGTCGGCATGGTGAAGGGCCTGCGCTCGCCGGACCTTATCTATCTCGACCTGATGCACACCTATAATGCGAGCGCTTCACAAACCTTCTGGAAGCTTCGGGTGCCGGCCTCGATGCCGTTCCTGTTCGCCTCGATGAAGGTGGCGGTGGCGGCAAGCCTCGTCGGCGCCATCGTCGCCGAACTGCCGACCGGGGCCGTCGCCGGCATCGGCGCCAAGCTGCTCAACGGCTCCTATTACAGCCAGACCATCGAGATCTGGGCCGCGCTGATCGCCGGTTCGCTGGTGGCGGTGGTGCTGGTGGCGCTGGTCGGCATAGCCGAGCGCATCACCGGCCGCGCCATGGGCGGGAGGCCGGCATGATGCGCGGGTTTTCCTGGCAGGCGATCTTGGCGCTCGCGCTGGCGATCGTGGGTGCGTTTTTCGAGGCGGGCAACGCGCACGGCGCTGCCGATGTGTGGCCGGCGCTTGGGCTGGTTGCCCTGGCGGCGATCGCGGCGCGCCTGGCGGCCGCGAAACCCTATGCCGAGGCGCTGGTGCTGTTTGTCGGTGCGCATCTGGCCGCCTGGCTGCTGCTTGCCGGCATCACCGGCCATGAGGGGGACGCCGGCGTGTCGTTCTATCTGGCGATCGCCGCGGCGTGGCTGCTGGCGTGGCGCTGCGCGACCGTGCTTTCGGCGATAAAGCCTTCGGGCAGGGGCGAATCCGTCGCGCTCGCCCTGATCATCCCGGTCATCTTCGGGGCGTGGATACTGATCCTGTGGGAAGCGATCGTGCGCGGGGCCGGCATTCCGTTCCTCTTATTGCCGCCGCCGAGCGCCATTGCGGTCAGGATTGCCGCGTCCGCCTCGATCCTTGCCGCCGACGTGCGGCAGACGGTGTTCAAGGCGGTGGCCGCCGGCTACGTCATCGGCTGCGGTGCGGGCTTCGTGGCGGCCATCGCCGCCGACCGCTTCGTGTTCCTCAGGCGCGGGCTTTTGCCGATCGGCAACATGGCGGCGGCGCTGCCGATCATCGGGGTCGCGCCGATCATGGTGATGTGGTTCGGCTTCGACTGGCAGTCGAAGGCGGCGGTGGTGGTGGTGATGACCTTCTTCCCGATGCTGGTCAACACAGTCGTCGGGCTGACCGCCTCCGGCCACATGGAGCGCGACCTGATGCGCACCTACGCCTCCGGCTACTGGCAGACGCTCGCCAAGCTGAGGCTGCCGGCGGCGATGCCCTTCATCTTCAACGCGCTCAAGATCAACTCGACGCTGGCGCTGATCGGCGCCATCGTCGCCGAGTTCTTCGGCACGCCGGTGGTCGGCATGGGCTTTCGCATCTCGACCGAGGTCGGCCGCATGAACATCGACATGGTGTGGGCCGAAATCGCGGTTGCAGCCGTCGCCGGTTCGGTCTTCTATGGTGCGGTCGCCCTAGTCGAGAGGGCCGTGACGTTTTGGCATCCGTCTATCCGTGGTGGCTAGACGAACTTCAGAGGTGGGAAGAACAATGAAAAAACTGATTGTCTCCATGCTTGCCGGTGCGATGTCGCTGGCCGCGGTGCAAAGCTGGGCCGCAGACCAGGTGACGCTGCAACTGAAGTGGGTGGCGCAGGGGCAGTTCGCCGGCTATTTCGCCGCCAAGGAGCAGGGTTTTTACGAAGAGGAAGGGCTCGACGTCGACATCAAGAACGGCGGGCCGGATATCGCGCCTGAGCAGGTGATCGCCGGCGGCGGTGCGGACGTCATCGTCACCTGGATGGCGGCTGCCCTTGCCGCGCGCGACAAGGGCGTCAACCTGGTCAACATCGCCCAGCCCTTCGCCAAGTCCGGCCTCGAACTGATCTGCCCGAAGGACGGCCCGGTCAAGACCGAAGCCGACTTCAAGGGCCATACGCTGGGCGTCTGGTTCTTCGGCAACGAATATCCGTTCTATGCTTGGATGAACAAGCTCGGGCTGCCGACCGAAGGCGGGCCGGACGGGGTGACGGTGCTGAAGCAGAGCTTCGACGTGCAGCCGCTGATCCAGAAGCAGGCAGACTGCATCTCGGTGATGACCTATAACGAATACTGGCAGGCGATCGACGCCGGCTTCAAGCCGGAAGACCTCGTCGTCTTCAACTACACCGACCTCGGCAACGACCTCTTGGAGGACGGCCTCTACGTCCTTCAGGACAAGCTCGCCGACCCGGCTTTCCAGGACAAGATGGTGCGCTTCGTGCGCGCTTCCATGAAGGGCTGGCACTATGCCGTCGAGCATCCGGACGAGGCGGCGGAAGCCGTGATGGAGGCCGGCGGCCAGGACGAGAACCACCAGAAGCGCATGGTCGGCGAAGTGGCCAAGCTGATCGGTGACGGCAAGCTCGATCCGGTGACCTACGAGCGCACCGCCAAGGCGCTGCTCGACCAGAAGATCATCACCAAGGCCCCGGAAGGCGCCTACACCACCGAGATCACCGACAAGGCGCTGCAATAGCATTTTCGGCGCACAAGGGTTCGGGAAAGGGGCGGGCAACCGCCCCTTTTTGTTGGGACGGCGCTCAGGCGGATTGCCGGCGTTGTGGGCTTCGCTACCCCCACCCCTGACCCCTCTCCACAAGGGGGAGGGGGATTTTTGCGCGGCGCTTCAGCTTCCCCTCCCCCTTGTGGAGAGGGGTCAGGGGTGGGGCATCTATCCCAAGGATAGGCGTTGGCGTGAATTTACTGACGGCAGGGCGCAAACTGCGGGACGTGCCGTCCTGAAAGGAATAGGCTGATGACGCCTTACTTTCACGACAGGACTTCATCATGACCGCGCCAAAGCCGTCCACGACCCATATCGGCAATCACAAGCTGCATCCCGAGACGATGATGCTGGGCTATGGCTACGACCCGCTTCTGTCGGAAGGCGCGGTCAAGCCGCCGGTGTTCCTGACCTCGACCTTCCTGTTCAAGACGGCGGAGGAGGGGCGCGACTTCTTCGACTATACCTCCGGCCGCAAGGAGCCGCCGGGTGGAACCGGGGCCGGCCTGGTCTATTCGCGCTTCAACCACCCCAACAGCGAGATCGTCGAGGACAGGCTTGCCGTCTACGAGGAGACGGAAAGCTGCATCCTGTTTTCCTCCGGCATGTCGGCGATCGCCACGGCGGTGCTCGCCTATGCGCGGCCGGGCGACGTGATCCTGCATTCGCAGCCGCTCTATGGCGGCACCGAGACGCTGATTTCGCGCACGCTTGCCGGTTTCGGCATCGCCACCGTGGCGTTTTCCGACGGGGTCGATGCCGTGGCCGTGCGCAAGGCGGCCGCGGAGGCCGCCGCCAGGGGCCGCGTGTCGATCATCCTGGTGGAGACGCCCTCCAACCCGATCAACAGCGTCATCGATATCGCGCTGATGCGTGCCGTCGCTGACGAGCTTGGTCAAAGCCAGGATCATCGCCCGGTGGTGATGTGCGACAACACGCTGCTCGGGCCGATCTTCCAGCGGCCGGTCGGGCTGGGAGCGGATTTTTCGCTCTATTCGCTGACCAAGTATGTCGGCGGCCATTCCGACCTGATCGCCGGCGCGGTGATGGGTTCGAAGGCCGTCACGCGGCCGATCAAGCTTCTGCGCGGCGCGATCGGCACGCAACTCGACCCGCATTCGTGCTGGATGCTCGGCCGTTCGCTGGAAACGCTGTCGCTGCGCATGGAGCGCGCCAACGCCAACGCGCAGCGCGTGGCGGAATTCCTGCGCGACCATGCCAAGGTGCGCAAGGTGCACTACCTGCCGTTCCTCGGCGAGGATACGCCGGCAGGCCGCGTGTTCCGGGCGCAGGCGAGCGGCGGCGGCTCGACCTTTTCCTTCGACATCGAGGGCGGCGAGAAGGCGGCGTTTTCCTTCCTCAACGCGCTTCAGGTGTTCAAGCTGGCGGTCAGCCTCGGCGGCACCGAGTCGCTTGCCAGCCATCCGGCGGCGATGACGCATTCGGGCGTGCCGGCGGAGGTGCGCGAGCGCATCGGCGTGCTGGAATCGACCATCCGCCTGTCGATCGGCGTCGAGCACCCGGACGATCTCGTCGCCGACCTGGCGCAGGCGCTGGCCGGTGCCTGAACGTTAGCGCCTGAACGTTAGCGCTTGTCGCGGATGTCGGAGAGCGTGCGCGTCGGCGTGATCGCTTCCGGGTCGAGCCTGATCTCGATCAGCGCCGGCTTGCCGGCGGCGAGCGCCCGCTCGAAGGCCGGGGCGAAGTCGGCGGTCTTTTCCACCGTCTCGCCATGGCCGCCATAGGCGCGGGCGAGGGCCGCGAAATCCGGGTTGTGGAGCGTGGTGCCGGAGACGCGGCCCGGATATTCGCGCTCCTGATGCATGCGAATGGTGCCGAAGATGCCGTTGTTGACGACGACGACGACGATCGGCAAGCCGTACTGCACGGCGGTGGCGAATTCCTGCCCGTTCATCATGAAGCAGCCGTCGCCGGCGAAGGCGACGACGGCGCGGTCAGGATGGAGCGCCTTGGCGGCGACCGCCGCCGGCGTGCCGTAGCCCATCGAGCCGCAGGTGGGGGCCGCCTGCGTGCCGTAACGGCGGAAGCGGTGGAAGCGGTGGACCCAGGTCGCGTAGTTGCCGGCGCCGTTGGTGAGGATGGCGTTTTCCGGCAGCGCCTTTTCCAGATAGGTCATGATCGGCCCCATCTGCACGGCGCCGGGGCCGCTCTCGGGCGGCGTCGACCACACGAGATAATCGTCGTGCAGCCTTTTCGTCGCCTCGGCCCAGATGGGCGCTTGCGATGGCTTGCGCGTGGAAAAGGCTTCCACGAAGGCTGCGGGCGAGGCGTTGACGGCGAGCGTCGGGCGATAGACGCGGCCAAGTTCGCCGGTATCGGGGTGGACGTGCACCAGCTTCTGGTCGGGGTAGGGGCTTTTTAGCAGGGTGTAGTCGGACGACGGCATTTCGCCGAAGCGCCCGCCGATCAGAAGCACGAGGTCGGACTGCTTGATGTACTCGCCGAGCTTGGGGTTGATGCCGATGCCGACGTCGCCGGCATAGTTGGGGTCGGCATGGTCGAACAGCATCTGGCGGCGGAACTCGACGCCGACCGGCAAGGCCCAGTCATGCGCCAGCATGCGCATGTTCTCGAAGGCTTCCTCGTTCCAGCGCGTGCCGCCGAGGATGGCGAAGGGGCACTTGGCGTTAGAAAGCAGTTCTTGCAGCCGGTCGAGCTCGGCTGCGCCCGGCCGGGTCTCGACCGGGGTGAAGGGGAGCGCCGCCGGCGCTTCCGCCAGATCGGTCAGCATGTCTTCCGGCAGCGCGATCACCACCGGGCCGGGGCGGCCGGAGGTGGCCACGGAAAAGGCTCGCGTCAGGATCTCCGGGATGCGGGCGGCGTCATCGATCTCGGTCGCCCATTTGGCGATCGGCCCGAAGAAGGCGCGGTAATCCACCTCCTGGAACGCTTCCCGCTCGCGCGCTTTCTGGGCGATCTGGCCGATGAACAGGATCATGGGAACCGAATCCTGTCTGGCGATATGGATGCCGGGGGACGCGTTGGTGGCGCCGGGGCCGCGCGTGACGAAGCAGATGCCGGGCCGGCCGGTCAGCCGGCCCTCGCAGTCGGCCATCATGGCCGCGCCCCCTTCCTGCCGGCAGATGACGGTCTTGATCGGCGAATCGTGCAGCGCGTCGAGCACGGCGAGATAGGATTCGCCCGGAACGCAAAAGACGCGCTCGACGCCGTTGGCTTCCAGCGCCTCGACAATCAATTTTCCGCCGGTTCGCTTCATGGTTCAAGTTCCTTTGCCATGGAAAAACTTGCTCGCGTCGTGGGTTTGATACCCCCACCCCTGACCGCTCCCCTCAAGGGGGAGGGGAAACGGAAGCGCTGCACCAAGTCCCCCTCCCCCTTGAGGGGAGCGGTCAGGGGTGGGGGTCCTAAAGACCAATTCGATCACGATTTCCTGTCCAGTTCGGCCAGAATTTCCTCGGTATGCTCGCCGAGGCGCGGCGAGGGCCGGTCATAGGCGAGCGGGGTCGCCGGCATCAGCATCGGCGAGCGCACCGACGGCAGCGCGTTGCCGTGGCCGTCGTCGAGGTCAAGCCGCATGCCGCGCGCCACCGCTTGCGGGTCGGCGAAGGCTTGGCCGATGTCGTTGATGGGGCTTGCAGGCACATGCGCCGCCTCCAGCTTCGGCAAAAGCTCGTCGCGGGTCAGCGCTGCCAGCGCCTCGACGATTTTTTCGCGCAAGCCGGCCCGGTTGGCGACGCGCGCCGCATTGGTGGCGAAGGCGGGGTCGTCGGCGAGATGCTCCAGGCCGATCGCCGCGCAGAATTTGCGGAACTGGCCGTCATTGCCGACGGCGAGGATGAAGTGGCCGTCCCTGACAGGCAGCACCTCGTAAGGGGCGATGTTGGGGTGGGCGTTGCCCATGCGCGTCGGCGCGGTGCCGGACACCAGATAGTTTAGGTTCTGGTTGGCGAGCACCGAGATTTGCGAATCGAACAGCGCCATGTCGACGTGCTGGCCCTCGCCGGTCCTTTCGGCATGGCGAAGGGCGGCCTGGATGGCGACGACCGAATAGAGGCCGGTGAAGATGTCGGTGACGGCGACGCCGACCTTCTGCGGCTCGCCGTCCGCCGGACCGGTGATCGACATCAGGCCGGACATGCCCTGGACGATGAAATCGTAGCCGGCGCGCGGAGCATAGGGGCCGTCCTGCCCGAAGCCGGTGATCGAGCAATAGACGAGGCGTGGGTTGATGGCCTTCAGGCTTTCATAGTCGAGGCCGTATTTCTTCAGGCCGCCGAGCTTGAAATTCTCGATGAGGACGT
>ERZ778017.3059-NODE-3059-length-12377-cov-6.956419_pt1 | contig 12377 bp, 12 predicted proteins | sample MGYA00375747_ERZ778017 | MGnify/ENA primary metagenome ERZ778017 (study PRJEB29350, sample SAMN05509838) | bioreactor metagenome | biome: bioreactor; material: wastewater | place: South Africa: University of Cape Town | collected 2014-03-17 ... | reverse complement strand
GGTGGCGCTCGATTCGGCGCGCTCGCCCTTCATGACCTTCAGCCGGGCAGGGGTGGCGAAGAACAGGTCGCGCACCTCCACGGTCGTGCCGCGATTGGCGGCCGCCGGCTTCGCCGCGAACACGCGCCCGCCCTCGATCGATATTTCCGCCGCGCTGTCGCTCGCCGCCGTTCGGGAACGGATCGACAGCTTCGCGATCGAGCCGATCGACGGCAGCGCCTCGCCGCGGAAGCCGAGCGAGCGGATGTCGTGGATGTCGTCCGAGAGCTTGGAGGTGCAATGGCGCGCCACAGCCAGCGCCAGTTCCGGCCCGGCGATGCCGGCGCCGTCGTCGGTGACGCGGATGAGGGAAAGGCCGCCGCCGGCGGTGACGATCTCGATGCGCGACGCGCCGGCGTCGAGCGCGTTTTCGACCAGTTCCTTGACCACGCTCGCCGGGCGCTCGATGACCTCGCCGGCCGCGATCTGGTTGATCATCGTTTCGGAAAGCTGGCGAATGGGCATGCTGGAACCATACGCGGATTCGGCGGCGCGCAACAGCAATCAGGCCTGCGCGGCAAGCCAGTCCCGCACTTTTCGTGCGCTATCGCCGAGTTCCCGGTTCTTCGGCCAGGCGACGTGGAAATGCAGCCCGGTTTTCATGACATGGTCGGTGATCTGGACCAGAAGCCCGCTGGCCACCAGCCGGTCCGTCAGGTGGCGCCAGCCAAGCCCGATGCCTTGCCCTTCCATGACCGCCTGGATGACCAGCACGTAGTCGTTGATCTGGAGGCCGCGATTGGCGACGGAGCCGTTGACGCCGGCCGACTGGAACCACTCCTTCCAGTTCGCGGCCGGCCGGAACGGCTCTTCCAGATGGATAAGCCGGTGGTAGGTCATCTCCGCCGGGGTGGCAGGCTGCCCGGAGCGCGCGATATAGGCCGGCCCGGCCACGGCATAGATCTCCTCGGGGGCGATCGGCAGAAGCTCGTAGTCCGGCCAGTCGGCGGCGGCGCCGCCGCGAATGCCGAGCGGAACGCCTTCGGCGAGGAGGTCGACGTCGCGGTCGGCGGTCTGGATGCGCAGGTCGATGCCCGGCAGGTCGTCGCGGAATTTTTGCAGGCGCGGCATCATCCAGAACGAGGCGAACGCGGTGGAGGCCGAAAGCGTGACATGGGCGCCGCGCGCGCGGGCGCGGATTTCCTCGGCCGATTTGCGGATATGCGACAGGCCGAGCGTGACATCGGCAAGGAAGCGCTCGCCGGCATCGGTCAACAGCACCTGCCTGTGACGGCGCTCGAACAGCTTGGTTCCAAGCTGCTCCTCGAGCCCGCGCACGGCATAGGAAACCGCCGCCTGCGTCATGCCCAGCTCGCGCCCGGCCGCCGTGAAGCTCGCCAGCCGGCCGGCGGCTTCGAAGACGATGAGGCTGCCCGCCGAGGGCAGCAGGTGGCGAAGGCTTTGCATAAGGACACCTTATACAAGTGATCAGGATTTTCCAGCGTCACAATGGCGATATCAGGCGTTAGCCTTGACCTGAAGAATGGAAGTGAGGCGGACATGGACACCGACACCCTCGAAATCCCGGCCACCGAGCCGGCCAGGCGCCGCGAGCGCGGCGGTCGCAACGCGCGCCGCGAAATGCGCTCGCACGGATCGGAAGGGCACGGCCGCCCCTATATCTCCCGCAACATCCCGACCTACGACGTCCTGTCGGAGGAAAACCTGGTGCGCATCGAGGAGACGGCCGACCGCATCCTCGCCGAGATCGGCATCGAGTTCCGCGACGATCCGGCGGTGCTCGCCCACTGGAAGCGGGCCGGCGCCAATATCGATGGCGTGCTGGTGAAATTCGAGCCGGGCATGCTGCGCGAGATCCTGCGGACCGCGCCGGCCGAATTCACCCAGCACGCGCGCAACCCCGCCAATTCGGTGCGGATCGGCGGCAAGAACGTCGTGTTTTCGCCGGCCTACGGCTCGCCCTTCGTCATGGATCTCGACAAGGGCCGCCGCTACGGCACCATCGAGGATTTCCGCAACTTCGTGAAACTGGCGCAGTCCTCGCCCTGGCTGCACCATTCCGGCGGCACCATCTGCGAGCCGGTGGACGTGCCGGTCAACAAGCGCCACCTCGACATGGTCTACGCCCACGTCAAATATTCCGACCGCGCCTTCATGGGTTCGGTGACGGCGGAAGAGCGCGCGGAAGATTCCATTGACATGGCGCGCATCGTCTTCGGCCGCGATTTCGTCGAGGACAATTGCGTCATCCTCGGCAACGTCAACGTCAATTCGCCGCTGGTGTGGGACGCGACCATGACCACGTCGCTGCGCGCCTACGCCCGCGCCAACCAGGCGGCGGTGATCGTGCCCTTCATCCTCGGCGGCGCCATGGGGCCGGTGACCAACGCAGGCGCCATCGCGCAATCGCTCGCCGAGACCATGGCCGGCTGCGCGCTCACCCAGTTGGAGCGCCCCGGCGCGCCGGTGATCTTCGGCAATTTCCTGTCCTCGATGTCGCTGCGCTCGGGCTCGCCGACCTTCGGCACGCCGGAACCGGCCATCGGCTCGATGGTGGTCGGACAACTGGCAAGGCGGCTCAAGCTTCCGCTCCGCTGCTCAGGCAACTTCACCACCTCGAAGCTGCCCGACGCGCACGCCATGAACGAGGGCACCATGTCGATGCTGGCGGCGGTGCATTGCGGGGCCAACTTCATCCTGCATTCCGCCGGCTTCCTCGACGGGCTATTGTCCATGTCCTACGAGAAGTTCGTGATGGACGCCGATTTCTGCGGCGCGCTGCACACCTATCTCGACGGCGTGAAGATCGACGACAACCAGCTGGCGCTGGACGCCTTCCGCGAGGTCGGGCCGGGTAGCCACTTCTTCGGGTCCGCGCATACGCTGGCGAACTACGAGACGGCGTTCTGGGACTCCGAGATCGCCGACAACGAGAATTACGAGAAATGGGAGGCGGCCGGCTCGAAAGACGCCGCTTACCGCGCCAACCGCCGCTGGAAGAAGGCGCTGGCCGACTACGTCGCGCCGCCGCTCGACGAAGGCATCGACGAGGCGCTGAAGGATTTCATCGGCCGCAGGAAGGCCGGCATGCAGGACGCGTGGTACTGACCGCCACGCGCCCCGGTCCGCCGAGCCGTAGCCGCCGCCACTGCATCTTGTCGATCTGTGTCCAGTAACCGCCTTTTCGGTGGATTTTTTCCGCCAACCGGGGCAACAGTCTCGAAAAGCATGGCGGGACCTGGCATGACGGCGACCTTTCTTTCGCACCTGGAACGCGAGCTGGACGGCTTGAAGGCCGCCGGCCTCTACAAATCCGAGCGGGTGATCACGTCCACGCAAAGCGCGGAGATCGAAGTCGCCGGCGGCGGCAAGGTGCTGAACTTCTGCGCCAACAACTATCTCGGCCTCGCCGACAACGCCGAGCTGCGCGAAGCGGCCAAGAAGGGGCTCGACCGCTACGGCTACGGCATGGCCTCGGTGCGCTTCATCTGCGGCACGCAGGAGGAGCACAAGCTACTGGAAGCCCGCATTTCGAGCTTCCTCGGCATGGAGGACACCATCCTCTACGGCTCCTGTTTCGACGCCAACGGCGGCCTGTTCGAGACGCTGCTTTCGGAGGACGACGCCGTCATTTCCGACGCGCTCAACCACGCCTCGATCATCGACGGGGTGCGGCTGTCCAAGGCGAAGCGCTTCCGCTACGCCAACAACGACATGGCGGCGCTGGAGGAGGAATTGAAGAAGGCCGAGGGCAGCCGCTTCAAGCTCATCGCCACCGACGGCGTCTTTTCCATGGACGGCATCATCGCCAATCTCGGCGGCGTGTGCGACCTCGCCGAGAAATACGGGGCCATGGTCATGGTGGACGACAGCCATGCCGTCGGCTTCGTCGGCGCCCATGGGCGCGGCTCGGCCGAGCATTGCGGCGTCGAGGGCCGGGTGGACATCGTCACCGGCACGCTCGGCAAGGCGCTCGGCGGCGCCTCCGGCGGCTACACGGCGGGCCGGCGGCAGGTGGTGGACTGGCTGCGCCAGCGCTCGCGGCCCTATCTGTTCTCCAACACGCTGATGCCGGCGATCGCCGCCGCCTCGCTGAAAGTGTTCGACCTGGTCGAGAACGGCGACGCCTTGCGCCGCCATCTTTATGCCAACGCGGCGCGTTTCCGCGCCGGCATGGGAAAGCTCGGCTTCCGGCTCGCCGGCGCCGATCACCCGATCATCCCGGTGATGCTGGGCGATGCAGCACTTGCGCAGGAAATGGCGGCCAGGATGCTGGAGCGCGGCATCTACGTCATCGGCTTTTCGTTCCCGGTGGTGCCGAAGGGGCAGGCGCGCATCCGCACGCAGATGTCGGCCGCCCATTCCACCGCCGACATCGACCGCGCGGTGGCCGCGTTCGCGGAAGTCGGTAAGGAGTTGGGAGTGATCTGATGGGTGGAACGCAAATCGACCCCCACTCCGCCTCGCTGCGCTCGGCACCTCTCCCCCGATCCACTGGGGAGAGGAAGGGCGCCGAGCTTGCGGCCGGTATCTCCTCTCTCCCGGGCAGGGGGAGAGGTGGTTTGCGAAGCAAACCGGAGTGGGGGTGCTTCTCGACTTCATATGCGAAGGAGAGCTTCTGATGTCCAACATGATGCGGGCACTGGTGAAGGCGAAAGCCGAACCGGGCATCTGGATGGAAGAAGTGCCGGTGCCGGAGATCGGCCCCAACGACGTGCTGATCAAGGTGAGGAAGACCGCGATCTGCGGCACCGACGTCCATATCTACAACTGGGACCAGTGGGCGCAGAAGACCGTGCCGGTGCCGATGGTGACCGGGCACGAGTTCGTCGGCACCGTCGCCGATTTCGGCGCGGCGGTGACCGGATACAAGGTGGGCCAGCGCGTTTCCGGCGAAGGTCACATCGTCTGCGGCCACTGCCGCAACTGCCGCGCGGGCAGGGGGCACCTGTGCCGCAATACGCTCGGCGTCGGCGTCAACCGGCCCGGCGCCTTCGGCGAATATCTTTCCATTCCCCAGCACAATGTCGTGCCGATCCCCGACGACGTGCCGGACGAGATCGCAGCGATCTTCGACCCGCTCGGCAACGCGGTCCATACCGCCCTTTCCTTCGACCTGGTCGGCGAGGACGTGCTGGTGACCGGCGCCGGCCCGATCGGCATCATGGGCGCGCTGGTGGCGCAGTCGGTCGGCGCGCGCAAGGTCGTCATCACCGACATCAACCCGGTGCGGCTGGAGCTCGCAAGGAAGCTCGGCGTCCAGCACGTGGTCGACGCCTCGAAGGAGAAGCTGAAAGAAGTGATGCCCAGCCTCGGCATGACCGAGGGCTTCGATGTCGGGCTTGAGATGTCGGGGGCGGCGCCTGCCTTCCGCGACATGATCGACACCATGAACAACGGCGGCAAGATCGCCATCCTCGGCATCGCCCCGACCGGCTTCGAGATCGAATGGAACAAGGTCATCTTCAAGATGCTGCATTTGAAGGGCATCTACGGGCGCGAGATGTTCGAGACCTGGTACAAGATGATCGCGCTGGTGCAGGGGCCGCTCGACGTGTCGGGCCTGATTACCCACCGCATCGGCATCGACGATTACATTTCCGGGTTCGAAGCGATGAAGAGCGGCAATTCCGGCAAGGTGGTCATGGACTGGTGATGCCGGCCCGGCCAAGCTTGCGCCCGCCCCTTAATTGAGGCAAACGGCGGAAAGTGTTTCCGGAGATCCCATGAGCAAGCCCAACGCCATCGTCAAGGCCGGCAAGGTCGCTTTCGACAATCGGGGGCCGCTGTCGCTGATCGCGGGTCCCTGCCAGCTCGAAACGCGCCAGCACGCCTTCGACATGGCAGGCAGTCTGAAGGAAATTTGCGGCAAGCTCGGCATCGGCCTCGTCTACAAGACCAGCTTCGACAAGGCCAACCGCACCTCGCTGTCCGGTAAGCGGGGTGCGGGCCTCGAAGCCGCGCTGCCGATCTTCGACGATCTTCGCCGCGAATTCTCGCTGCCGCTGCTGACCGACATCCACACCGAGGAGCAATGCGCCGTCGTCGCGCCGCATGTGGACATCCTGCAAATCCCGGCCTTCCTGTCGCGCCAGACCGACCTCTTGATTGCCGCTGCAAGGACCGGCAAGGTCGTCAACGTCAAGAAAGGCCAGTTCCTCGCCCCCTGGGACATGAACAACGTGGTGGCGAAGGTGACCGGCTCCGGCAACGCCGACGTGCTGGTGACCGAGCGCGGCGTCTCCTTCGGCTACAACACGCTGGTGTCGGACATGCGCGCGCTGCCGATCATGGCCGGGATCGGCGCACCGGTGATCTTCGACGCCACCCATTCGGTGCAGCAGCCGGGCGGGCAGGGCGGCTCCTCCGGCGGCGACCGCCGCTTCGTCGAGACGCTGGCAAGAGCCGCCGTCGCCGTCGGCGTCGCCGGCGTGTTCATCGAAACCCATCAGGACCCCGACAACGCGCCGTCAGACGGCCCCAACATGGTGCCGCTCAAGGACATGCCGGCGCTTCTGGAACGGCTGATGGCCTTCGACCGGATCGCGAAAGCCGGATAGCTCAGTCGAGACCGAGCAGGGTCGCCAACCGCCGCCGCGCCTCATCGGCGTCCTGTCGGTCGCGGCCAAGCACGAAGCCGGTGCAAAGGCTTTTGCCGTTTGCCGCCGGACACAGCGCACCGTCGAACAGCCGCGTCGGCACGAACCATCCTTCGGCGATGGGGCCGGAGATCAGTCGCGCGAGCTCGGTGAAGGGCAGCGACACCGGGCGGTTGAACGAGAAGCTACAGGAAAGACCGCTCCGGCGCGCCGCGGGCTCATGCAGCAACGCCTGCTGGGTCGACGAATTGAAGCGGAAATTGGGGTCGAACACGACCATCCTGCCGTTCGCCGCCGCACCGATGTCGAGGCCGGCAATTCCGCGGAATCCCATTTCCGCCGCCTTGTTTCCCACCTCGACGGCCAGGCTTATCCCGGCCTGGGGAAGCGGGCTTTCCGGGTCGACCACGCTGCCCGCCTGTTTGCCGGGAGCGTCAAAGACCTGCTCTGCCGCGCCTACATAGCGCGCGCCGGCCTCACCGACGGAAATCGATACGCACCAGCAGGCCGAAGTCCGCATGTCGGCTTCGATGATGACACTCGGGATATCTTCGGAACGCGCCGTGAACCAGTCGAGAGCTGCCGCGTAGCTCGCGGCATCGCCGCAATAGCGCACCGCGTATCCAAAACCCGTGGCGAGGTTACCTCCGGCCTTGAGATACACCGCGCCGGCGAAAGGCCGCACCGCCAGGCGGTCGGCCGGAACGATTTCGCGAGGCGGCAGGTTTTCGGCAGGAACAAGCTCGGCAAGGTTTTCCTTTGCATTGAGATGCCGCCAAAGATCCGGCGGCGTCAATTGGGCGGCATCGGGAAAGCGTCCTTCCCTAAGCGGGTACGGGCTGAACAGGCGAAATCCCTCCTCGACAAGCCGGTCCGCGCACCGCTCCGCCTCGTCCGCCGTCTCATAGACGCGCAGGTCTTCATCGACCGGCAGGCCGGCCTGCTCGAATATCCGCAGGATAGCCTCCGTGACGCCCGCCCGGTGACGGCCAGCCGGACGTCTTCCCATGATCCCCATCAGCGTGCAGGTGACGCTGTCGGCGTTAAGCGCGCTGAATCCCAGCATCCGGGTTTGCCGGAGGTCGGTGCGGCCCATGAAAGCCACGTCGGCCGGCAGCAGCGCTTCCGTCAGCCCGGTCGACAAAAGATGCGTATGGCCGCTCAAAGGAAATCCCATATTCCTTCGGCGAGCATTTTTATGCGTGGGCTGTTCCCGTCGCCGGCCAGCGTCGCGGTCTTGTTGGCGTCGAAGACGATCGCGTGACCGTCGTGCACGACATAGTCGAGCTTGCCGAAATCAAGCTTCAGCCTGGCGCGTATCTGCCGCAATTCTTCCGGGACATCGGTGAGATATTCATGCCCGACCATCGTGCCGGTCTTCACCAGAGGGTTCGTCGCCAGCAGCCGATAACCGTAGTCGTGTGAACCGAAAAACATCCATCCCCGAATGGCGAACAGGTCGCCCTGGCGCTCGGGCAGGAATCTTTCCACCAGATACCGACGGTCCGCCCACACCCAGTCGGGTACGTCCGGGATGGTACCGAGGATTGGATAGTCCTTCGGCGGCAGGCGGCGGGCCATGCGCCATGAATAGCGCGCCAGACGTCGCCGCAAGGAATCGAGAACGGTGGGGCGGCTCAGCCATTGCTCCGGTATGCCGAAAGAGTTGAGATCCGTCTTGACGATGACCGGACCGTCCCAATCGTCGGACGGCGACAGTTGAAGCTGCGTATACAGCCGCTTGGAAATGTCGAGCACCTCGCCGTTCAACACGCGGGCAGCCGAGGGAGCCGGCGGCAGCTTGTCCCGGTCTATCCGCGTGCGATCATGATGCAAGATGCACAGATCCGCACGCTCATGGAACGCAGCACCTATTTCGACATCGATCCCCGCGGCCCGCCAATGGCGCGTCATGTGCGAAAGGACGTAGTTGCCGGACAACGGCACAGGCGACACCGATGCGCTAACGACCTTGGCCATTCCGAACCGCATATCCCCGCCTATAAACAAGTTTCCTTCATTTCCGGGGCCATGGCAATTCAAAAGGAGGAATCGCGAACAACAGGGAAGGAAAACCCATATCAGTCGCCCGCGTCACCGAGACCACCTCGTCGTCGAAGGTCAGTTTCCAGGATGCGACGTTCGTGCTGATCGACTAAGTGACTGAAACGGGGGGAACCTTCGCCCGCACGCCTCATTGTTGTCTGATCAACAGCAACAGCGAGGACTGCGCCATGACGACACAGACCGGCCATACAGAAGCCATTGCCGCATCGCGTGTCATCGGCACGTCCGTCTACAATATGGCGGGCGAATCCATCGGCGAGATCGAGGACGTGATGCTGGACAAGCTGTCCAACGGCATCATGTTCGCCGTTATCGGTTTCGGCGGCTTCCTCGGCATGGGCGAGAAGTATCATGCCGTGCCGTGGGCGAGCTTGGACTACGACCAGGAAAAGGGCGGATACGTCGTGCCGTTCACCAAGGAGCAGCTCAAGGCCGCGCCCGCCCACTCGATCAACGAACTCACCGCGGCGGACGGAGAAGCGGCGCGGGAAGAATCCTACAGCTACCACGGCGTCCAGCCTTACTGGCACTGAACTGCCGGCCGTATCGTAGGTGAACGAAGGCCCTGCCGCGTTCAGGGCCTTTCGGCCGTCAAGCGGGTGAAATCCAACGTCCGGCCGGCGCTCTTTGCTTCTATCGCCCCTTTTTGTCCCGTGTGTCCGTTGCTATATTCCCGCCCGCCGATTGCCTTTTGCGCTACTTCGGCTAAGACGGCGGCATTCCAATCGGCAAGCCCGGGAGCCATCCAATGACCGCCATCATCGACATCGTCGGCCGTGAAATCCTGGACAGCCGTGGCAACCCGACCGTCGAGGTCGACGTCTTCCTCGAAGACGGCTCGATGGGCCGCGCCGCGGTGCCTTCCGGCGCTTCGACCGGCGCGCACGAGGCGGTCGAGCTTCGCGACGGCGGTGCGCGCTATCTCGGCAAGGGCGTCGAGCAGGCGGTGGAGGCAGTCAACGGCGAGCTGTTCGAGGCGATCGGCGGCATGGAAGCGGAGAACCAGCTTCATATCGACCGCACCATGATCGAACTCGACGGTACGCCCAACAAGAGCCGGCTCGGCGCCAACGCCATCCTCGGCGTGTCGCTGGCCGTTGCCAAGGCGGCGGCGGACGCTTCCGGCCTGCCGCTATACCGCTATGTCGGCGGCGCCAACGCGCATATCCTGCCGGTGCCGATGATGAACATCATCAACGGCGGCGTCCATGCCGACAACCCGATCGACTTCCAGGAATTCATGATCCTGCCGGTCGGCGCCTCCTCGATCCGCGAAGCGGTGCGCTGGGGTTCCGAAATCTTCCACACGCTGAAGAAGCGGCTGAAGGATGCCGGCCACAACACCAATGTCGGCGACGAGGGCGGCTTCGCGCCCAACCTGAAAAGCGCGCAGGCCGCCCTCGACTTCGTTGTGCAGTCGATCGAGAAGGCCGGCTTCAAGCCGGGCGGCGAGGTCGCGATCGGCCTAGACTGCGCCTCGACCGAGTTCTTCAAGGACGGCGCCTATGTCTATGAAGGCGAGAAAAAGACCCGCGACCCCAAGGCGCAGGCGAAATATCTCGCCAAGCTCGCCGCCGACTATCCGATCGTTACCATCGAGGACGGCATGGCCGAGGACGACTGGGAAGGCTGGAAGCACCTCACCGACCTCATCGGCGACAAGGTGCAACTGGTCGGCGACGACCTGTTCGTCACCAACACCGCGCGCCTGAAGGACGGCATCCGCATGGGCGTCGCCAATTCCATCCTGGTCAAGGTCAACCAGATCGGCTCGCTGTCGGAGACGCTGGACGCGGTGGAAACCGCGCACAAGGCCGGCTACACCGCGGTGATGTCGCACCGCTCCGGCGAGACGGAGGACTCAACCATCGCCGACCTAGCGGTCGCCACCAATTGCGGGCAGATCAAGACCGGCTCGCTGACCCGCTCCGACCGCACCGCCAAATACAACCAACTCATCCGCATCGAGCAGGAACTCGGCAAGGAAGCCCGCTATGCGGACAGGTCCGCGTTCAAGGCGTAGGCCGGGGAACCGGCTAAGCGACGGCCCTCGCCACCATGTCCGGATGCCGGCCGATCACCCGGACATAGGCGATGGCGAAATCCGGCGCGGTCACCCGCGCCTGCTCCCAGTCGCGCAGCGTGCCCACGGGAACCCGGAAGCGGCTGGCGAACTCGGACTGCGACAGGCCGAGCCCGGTTCTGGTCTTGCGGATCAGGCGCGCTCGCTGGCCGCGGTCCAGCGCTTCGGCCGTCACGTCGAAGTCTTCGGCGTCGGCCGGGTCAGCAGGCAGCTCGATAGGCTCTTTCTTCACCCTTGTTGCTCCTTCTTACCGAGATGAAACGGGGCAGGTCGCCCCGCCAGACGAAAACGCCGGTGAACAGCTTCTCCCCGACGATCCCGACCACCTTGAACCGTTCCTCGCCATCGATCTCGCGGATGGAAGGTACGATCAAGTAATCGTCGTCCTCGAAGATACGGTCGCCGAATGCCAGCGACAGCTTGTGCTTCTCGCGGTTGACCGCATCCTTGGCGGGATCGAACCTGTCCTGCGTCATGAAACACAATTGTACTGGATTTCCGTATGACCTGCAAACTCTATCCGTTTTCCGTAACCGTCCATTAAGCACAATGGCCGCAGAAAGGAGCGGTCGAGGATTTGCGCCCATGTGGACACGCCAGCACAAGCAGAGGAACACCGGCCGGCTTATCATTCCTGCACTGTGCGCCGGTTTCGTCAGCTATTTCGGCTATCATGCCTACCACGGCGAATTCGGCATAACCTCGCGCTACCGCTTGCAGGCCGAGACCGCCGACCTTCAGGCGAAGCTCGACGCCGTGCGGGAACGGCGCATCGAACTGGAGCGGCGGGTGCGCCTCATGCACGACGGCACCATGGAAAAGGACATGCTGGACGAGCAGGCCCGCAGCGCGCTCAACCTGTCGCGATCCGATGAAATCACCATCATGCTGCCGGCAAAAACAAATTAACTTATACTTAGTTAATCGTTTATATTTCCAATAAACATAATCATTTAGATGCAGAGCAGCCATGCGTTTTTTCAAATGGCGGAAGCTCGTTCGGCGTGTTAGCTTTTTCCTAGCCGGTGGGGGAAACGGTCTCCCTCGATGTCCGTAAGAAGACGCCAGAAGGGAGTGATGCATGGCTACTGCCGCCAGGAGAGCGCCTGTCAAATCCAAAGCCGAAGGAAAGGCGCAGGTGCCCTCGACACCGAAGCCCGCGGATTTCTCCAAGGACGAGGAACTTTCCGCCTATCGCCACATGCTGTTGATCCGCCGTTTCGAGGAAAAGGCCGGCCAATTGTACGGCATGGGCTTCATCGGCGGCTTCTGCCATCTTTACATCGGCCAGGAAGCGGTCGTCACCGGCATGAAAATGGCGATGATCGAGGGCGACCAGATGATCACCGCCTACCGCGACCACGCCCATATGCTGGCGATGGACTTGCCGCCGCGCGGTATCATGGCCGAATTGACCGGGCGCCGCAGCGGCCTTTCGCACGGCAAGGGCGGCTCCATGCACATGTTCTCCAAGGAAAACAACTTCTACGGCGGCCATGGCATCGTCGGCGCGCAGGTGCCGCTCGGCACCGGGCTTGCCTTCGCCAACCGCTACCGCGGCAACAGGAACGTTTCGCTGACCTATTTCGGCGACGGCGCCGCCAACCAGGGCCAGGTCTACGAAAGCT
>ERZ778017.3055-NODE-3055-length-12388-cov-6.504338_pt1 | contig 12388 bp, 11 predicted proteins | sample MGYA00375747_ERZ778017 | MGnify/ENA primary metagenome ERZ778017 (study PRJEB29350, sample SAMN05509838) | bioreactor metagenome | biome: bioreactor; material: wastewater | place: South Africa: University of Cape Town | collected 2014-03-17 ... | reverse complement strand
TCGCATCGCCATCGGAGAAACAGAACCGCTTCCGTGTAGCTATGAAAGGCTCTAGACCGCTTCCAACTGTTCGGCGGTGAGCCGCAGGGCCGCCGCGCGGCGATGGCCCTCGAGCCCTTCGGAAGCGCTCTGCCTCACTGCGGCGGGCGCGACGGCCGCCACGCCCCGGTCGTCGAGCCATTGATGGGTGCAGATCTTGACATAGGCGCCGACCCACAGGCCCCCGGTATATCGCCCGGCCGCCATGGTCGGCAGGGTATGGTTGGTTCCGCAGCATTTGTCGGAATAGACGACGCTTGCGAGTTCGCCGATGAACAGGGAACCGTAGTTGCGCAGCTTCCGGGCGGTCGCCTTGGGGTCGCGGGTGTGGACTTCCAGATGTTCGGCGGCGATATGATCCGAATAGGCGATCATCGTCGCTTCGTCCGCGCACAGGGTGATCTCGCCGTAGTCGCGCCAGGCCTGGGCCGCCACGTTCGCCGTCGGCAGGTCCTGGAGCTGGCGGTCCACTTCCTCGAGGACGGCCTCGGCCAGCGCCCGGTCGGTGGTGATGAGGCCGACCCGGGTGCGCACGTCGTGCTCGGCCTGGGCGAGCAGGTCGGTCGCGATCATGGCCGCCTTGCCCGTTTCGTCGGCCACCACGAAGATTTCGCTCGGGCCGGCGAGCTGGTCGATGCCGACCTGGCCGAAAACCTGCCGCTTCGCCTCGTTGACGAAGGCGTTGCCGGGGCCGACGACCTTGTCGACGGCGGGAATCGTCTCGGTCCCGTAGGCCATTGCCGCGATCGCCTGCGCGCCGCCGACCCGGAAGATACGGTCGGCGCCGGAAAGATGGCAGCCCGCGATCATGGCCGGATGGGCGTTCGGCGGAAGGCAGGCAATGACCTGGTCGCACCCCGCCACCTTGGCGGGGACGATCGTCATGACCGGGGCGGAGAGAAGCGGATAGCGCCCGCCGGGAACGTAGGCGCCGACGACTTCGATCGGAATGACCCGGTGCCCGAGGTGGAGCCCCGGAAGCGTCTCGATTTCCAGCGGCAGGATCGTGTCGAGCTGCGCCTTGGCGAAGGCCTTGACGTTGGCGATGGCGAACTCCGTGTCCTTGCGGGTCTGGGGGTCGAGACCGGCGACGGCCGCCAGCCGCTCCTCCTCGGTGACCTCGAAGGCGGAAACGTCGCTCTTGTCGAACTTGCGGGAATAGTCGCGCACGGCGGCGTCCCCGCGCTCGCGGACATTCGCGATGATCTCCTTCACGGTCGCCTCGATCGATGCCGTGTCGGAAACGGCATCCCGTTTCGGTTCCTTTATGCGCGTGATTTTGTCGGCGTCGATACGGGCGGACATGTCGTTCTCCTGGTCACGAAGATTAATCTGGCCCCACCATCCCGCAGCCTTTTTGACTCCACAATTGCCTTGGTCACCACCGTCTAGTATTTTCACCATGCTTTGCCGGCTTGTTTGCGGCCGGCCGATGCGATGGCATCTTTCGAAGCACCCATGCAGCGAACGGATTATGAAAATGCCCAAAATCGGCTCGAAGTTGCGCGAACTGAGGCGGCGCAGGGACCTGAGCGTCCGCGAACTGGGGATACGGTCGGGGATTTCCCATTCGACCATCTCCCTGATCGAACGTGACAGGATGAGTCCGTCCGTGGATACGCTGGGCGGTATCCTGGACGCCTTGGGAACCACCTTGCCAGGCTTCTTTTCAGACCTTCAGTCCAGCTTGCCCTATACGCCCTTCTACGCCGCGGCGAACCTTGTCGAGATTGGAAAGGCCGAGACGCTCTCCTACCGCGTGATCGGCCTCGATCATCCGAACAGGCAACTGCTCATGCTGCATGAGCGGTACGCGCCGGAGGCCGATACCGGGGAGGCGTTCTCCCATGCGGCCCAGGAGGCGGGCATGATCGTCAAGGGGGCCGTGGAGGTGACCGTCGGCGGGCAGCGAAAGGTTCTTGGGCAGGGAGACGGTTATTACTTCGACAGCCGCCTGCCGCATCGTTTCCGCAATGTCCACGACGGCGAGAGCGAGATAGTGAGTGCGATAACGCCGCCCACCTATTGATCTGGATCGCATTGGCCAATCATGGTGAGTAAAGTCACCGGGCGCCTTGGGCCAACTTCCAATCACGGGAAAACATGGTTTGCTGGCCCACCTCGAAACAGGGAGGACTTCCATGAAACTTCTGCAAGCATCTCTCATCGCATGCTCGATGATCGCAAGTTCGGCCTCTGTTGCCGCGGCCCGCGATCTGACCGTCGTGTCCTGGGGAGGAAATTTCCAGGACGCCCAGCGCAAGATTTTCTTCGAGCCGTTCTCCAAGGAGCTCGGCAAGCCGGTTCTCGACGAAAGCTGGGACGGCGGCTACGGCGTCCTGCAGGCCAAGGTCAAGGCCGGCGTGCCGAACTGGGACGTGGTCGAGGTCGAGTCCGAGGAACTGGCCCTCGGCTGTGCCGACGGCATCTACGAGAAGATCGATTTCGACAAGCTCGGCGGCAAGGACAAGTTCCTTCCGGCCGCCGTCAGTGACTGCGGCGTCGGCAACATCGTCTGGTCCACCGGGATTTCCTACGACAAGGACAAGCTCAAGGAAGGGCCGAAATCCTGGGCCGATTTCTGGGACGTCGAGAAGTTTCCCGGCAAGCGCGGCTTGCGCAAAGGCCCGAAATACGCGCTCGAGTTCGCCTTGATGGCCGACGGCGTCGCGCCGCAGGATGTCTATGACGTCCTGTCCGAGCCCGAAGGCGTCGACCGCGCGTTCAAGAAGCTCGACGAACTGAAGCCGGACATGATCTGGTGGGACGCGGGCGCCCAGCCGCTTCAGCTTCTGTCCTCCGGGCAGGTCGTGATGACGGCGGCCTATAACGGGCGCATCAGCGGCATCAACCGCTCCGAAGGCAAGCATTTCGGTTTCGTGTTCCCCGGCAGCATCTACGCGATCGACAGCTGGGTCGTGCTGAAGGACAGCCCGAACAAGGACGACGCGATGAATTTCATCGCTTTCGCCAGCAAGGCCGAGAACATGGCCAACCTGCCCCAGTACATCGCCTACGGCCTTCCCAACGTCGACGCCGGCAAGCTCGTTCCGGCGGAGTACCAGCCCGAGCTGCCGACGAGCCCGGACAACCTCAAGGACGCCATTCCGCTGAACGTCGATTTCTGGACCGACAACCTGGAATCGCTGACCCAGCGCTTCAACGCCTGGCTCGCCCAATAAGGGCATCGGGCCGGGCGCCGCAGCAGGCGCCCGGCCTCTGCCTGTTCCTTCTCGAAATGTCGTCCGTTAAGGCGTACATAGTCGTACCCGCCAGCTATGGTGACAGATCATGACCGCCTTCATTCGACTGGAGAACGTAAGCAAGGCGTTCGGCCCGCTGACGGTCGTGAAGGACCTCAACCTGGAAATCGAAAAGGGCGAATTCGTCAGCATGCTGGGTCCGTCCGGATCGGGCAAGACGACCCTTTTGATGATGCTCGGCGGTTTCGAACGGCCGACGAGCGGCGCCGTTTGGGTGAACGGCAAGCGCATCGACGCGCTGCCGCCCTACAGGCGCAACATGGGCGTCGTCTTTCAGAACTACGCCCTGTTCCCCCACATGACGGTCGGAGAAAACGTCGCCTTTCCGCTCAAGATGCGCAAGGTGGCGAGGGCGAAGATCGCCGAGCAGGTTTCGCGCGCGCTCGACATGGTGCAACTGGGAAGCTTCGCCGCGCGCAAGCCGTCCCAGCTCTCGGGAGGACAGCAGCAACGCGTCGCCCTGGCGCGCTCGCTGGTTTTCCAGCCTGAGATCGTGCTCATGGACGAACCGCTCGGCGCGCTCGACAAGAAATTGCGCGAGCAGATGCAACTCGACATCCGCGAGCTTCACCGCCGTCTGGGCCTGACGATCGTCTTCGTTACGCATGACCAGACGGAGGCGCTGACGATGTCGGACCGGATCGCGGTCTTCAACCACGGCAAGATCGAGCACATCGGAACCCCTGCCGAGATCTACGACCGCCCGAGAACCCGCTTCGTCGCCGAGTTCATCGGTGAGACGAACATGCTCGCCGGGCAGGTCGAGAGCGTCGCGGGCGACACGGCGCAGGTGCGGCTGGCAAGCGGCCAGCAGGTTCGGGTGGCCGCATCGGCGGGCCTCCGGCCGAAGGCCGACATCTGCTTTTCGATCCGGCCCGAGCGGCTTCGGGTCGGCAGCGGCGACGGCGCGCAGAACGAACTCGACACCACGGTCACCGATATCGTCTACCACGGAGACCACCTGCAACTGCTTCTGCGGGCCGGCGACCAGCAATTGCTGGCCAAGGCGGACCGGAGCGGAAAGATCCCCGAGGCCGGCGCGCCGCTGGCGGTTTCGTTTTCCGCCTCCGATTGCTGGATAGTCGCCTGATGCAACCGGGCACGCTCCGCAGCCGCGCCGTTGTCCTGGCCCTGATGGCCCCGCTGCTTCTGTTCCTGCTGTTCTTTTTCGCCGTGCCGCTGTTCACCATGATGAAGTCGGCGGTGTCGGATCCGGTTGCGTCGCAGGCGCTGCCGCAGACGGCTGCGGCGATCAGGGGCTGGGACAAGGCCGGCCCGCCTTCCCCGGAGATCACGGCCGCCTTCGTCGCCGACATCAGGAACATCGAAGACGATGAATTGTTCGGCGATCTCGTGCGGCGCCTCAACAGCGCCAAGGCCGGGTTTCGCACATTGATGGCCAAGACGCGAACGGCCGCACGGGAAACCGACGGCGCGGTGGACCTCGTCTCTGTGGACGCACGCTGGGGCGACGTCGCTTTCTGGCAGGCCGTCGCAAGCGCCGCGGCCTCGCCCATCACCGACCGGAACCTTCTTGCCGCGCTCGACCTGAAGCGCGACGCGGCGGGCAGGATCGAAGTCATTCCTCCCGAAAGGTCCGCGAACCGCGCGACCTTCATGCGCACGTTCTGGGTCTCGGCCGTGGTGACGCTTGCCTGCGTCCTGATCGGCTTGCCGTTCGCGATGGTCGCGGCCTCCGTCCAGGGCTGGAAGCGCCAGCTTCTGCTCGGCGCCGTCCTGCTGCCGTTGTGGACTTCGTTGCTGGTGCGCACGGCCGCCTGGTTCATCCTGTTGCAGGATAATGGCCCGATCAACTCGGCGCTGATGTGGCTCGGCGTGACCGAAAGCCCGATCCCGATGATCTTCAACCGTGTCGGCGTGATCATCGCCATGACCCATGTGCTGCTGCCCTTCATGGTGCTGCCGATCTTCAGTGTCCTGATCGGGATTCCGAAGAACCTGATGCCCGCCGCGGCTTCCCTCGGAGCCCATCCGATCCGTGCCTTCTGGAGGGTCCTGCTGCCGCTTTCCATGCGGGGCGTCGTGTCCGGTTCGCTGCTCGTCTTCATGACGGCGATCGGCTACTACATCACGCCCGAACTCATCGGCGGCGCCAAGGACCAGATGATCAGTTCCGTCATCGCCTATTATGCGATGGGCGCCGCGAACTGGGGGATGGCGGGCGCCCTCGGCCTCATCCTGCTGCTCGCCACGATCATCCTCTACACCGTCTACATCCGCTTCTCCTCGGAAGAGGAGGTTCGCCGGTGAGGCCGCTCGGGTTGCTGAAGGGCGGCTTCGCCGCGTTGGTCGTGTTCTTCCTGATCGCGCCGCTGATCGCCATCCTGCCGCTGGCGTTCACCGACAGCGTCTTCCTCAACTATCCGATCCCGCATTTCTCGTTCAGATGGTTCGTCGAACTGTTCACGACGGATGTCTGGCGGCGGTCCATCGTCAACAGCCTGATCGTCGGGTCGGCGGCCACGGTCCTGGCCACCGTGCTGGGCACGCTCGGCGCCCTTGCCCTGCGGGGAAAGCGCATGTCGTTCTTCTTCGCCGCGATCAGGACGGTGTTCCTGCTGCCGATGGTGGTCCCGGCCGTGGTGCTGGGCGTCGGCATGCAACTGATCTTCGCGCGCTGGGGCCTGGCGAACAGCTATCTCGGCGTGATCATCGCCCACACCGTCGTCGGCGTGCCGTTCGTGGTCGTCAACGTCCTCGCGGTGCTGCAAAGCATCGATGTGCGGCTGGAACATGCGGCCGCCAGCCTGGGAGCCTCGCCGCCGACGACGCTTTGGCAGGTCACGCTGCCGTTGGCGCTGCCGGGCATCGTCTCGGGCGCGGTCTTTGCGTTCGCGACCTCGCTCGACGAGGTCGTCCTGACGCTGTTCGTGGCCGGCCCCAACCAGAGGACGCTCGCCCGTCAGATGTTTTCCACGATCCGCGAGAACATCAGCCCGGCGATTGCCGCGGCCGCCTTTGTCTTCATCGCCGGAACGATCCTTCTCGCGCTGGTCCTGAACCTCGTGCAGAAGGCGAGGGGCGCTTCCAGGCCGGCTTGAGCGGCGCTTGGCGGCCGCGCCGCTAACTCCCCCTGGCGGATGTCCTTTACAGGAACGGCGGCGGGCTCACCGAATGCACCAGCACCGCGCCGGTCTCGTAGTAGGTCTCGCGCAGGGAAGCGAAGCCCTCCTTGTGCGCGCTCGCGGGCGCCACAGGCAAGGCAGCCTCGTCGTTCTCGAGGAGCGCGATCGCCGATTGGATGCCGAACGTGGTTCCGGGGCCGATGCCCCTGCCGGAATAACCGAAGCAGGCATAGGCGTCGGGGGCGAAGCCGATGATCTTGGGGATATGGTCGCCGGTCATGGCGATCCTGCCCCGCCAGCCGTATTCGAACGGCAGGCCGCCGAGTTCGGGATAGGTCCTGAGCAGTTTCCTGCGCGCCCAGGCCGCGTGGACCGGGCGGCCCGGCCCCTCCAGATTGCCGATGCCGCCCAGGATCATCCGGCCGGCCCGGTCGACCCGGAACGACGACATCACCAGCGCGGTATCCCAGCAGCCCTCGCCGCCGGGCAGGATGCTTTCGCGCAGTTTCGCGGGCATGGGCGCGGTGGCCATCTGGAAATAGCTCACCGGAACGATCTCGGGCCGGAAATCCATCTCGATCCCGTCGAAATAGGCGTTGGTGGCGAGAAGCAGCGCCTTCGCGCGCACCGTATGGCCGTTCACGGTAAGCCGCCATGCGTCCGGATCGCGGGCGACCGATTCCACGCGGCTGTGCTCGAACAGCGCCGCGCCGGCCTTGATCGCGGCGCCCGCCAGCCCGCGGACGTAGGCGAGGGGCTGGATCGTTCCCGCGCGCGGATCGAAAAGCGCACCATGGAAGGCCTTGCTGCCGGTGCGGCGCGCCGTTTCGGCGGCGTCGAGAAGCTCGATCGGCCAGTGAACGTTGCGCCCCTGGCGGTAGCGTTCCTTCAGCGCCGCGGCTCCCGAGGCGGAATGGGCGAGGTGCAGGGTTCCGTGCGGCGTGGCTTCGCAGTCGATGCCCTCCCGCTCGATCAGCGACCAGACCAGCGCCGGGGCGGCGGCGAGAAGGTCCATCAGCTTGCGGCCCGGCGCCTCGCCCATCGCCTTGATCACGTCTTCGGGCGGCAGCCACAGGCCCGCGTTCACGAGCCCGACATTGCGGCCCGAACCGCCGTGACCGAACGTTTCGCCTTCGAGCAAGGCCACGCTCGCTCCGCGGCGCGCGGCTTCGAGCGCCGCCGAATTGCCCGTGTAGCCGCCGCCGACGATGGCCAGATCGACGCGCAGATCCTGCGCGAGCGGCTTTGCCGCCACGTCCACCGCCGCGCTGGCGCGCCACAGATTGCCTTCCTGCCGCATCATATGTCTCTTCGTCGAAACTCTTTTCCGGATCGCTTTTAGAGCTTTTCATGGCGACATGGAAACAGTTCGATGAAGTCAGCCCGGCCGCCTGAAGACGTTGTCCCACCAGTTCGCGGAAATATGCGGCAGCGTCACTTCCGCTTCCCGCCCCGATAGCATGCCCAGCACCCTTGGCGGGGTCAGCGGCGTCTGCTGCACCCGGCGTCCGGTGGCGTTGGCGACGGCGCAGGCGATGGCCGCCGGCGGGTTCATGATGGGGATTTCACCTGCGCCCTTGACGCCGAGCGGGCCGATCGAAGGGGCGCCCTCGTACAATTCGATCTCGATGGGCAGCGTATCCTGCGCCAGCGGCACGCGGTAGGTGCCGAGACTGCCCTGGCGGATGCGGCCGTCCTCGCCGATCGTATGTTCCTCGTGAAGGGCATAGCCGATGCCCTGCGTCACGCCGCCCTGGATCTGGCCGTGGATCGCGCGCGGGTTGAGCGCGCGGCCGACATCCTGCACCACCTTGTAGCTCAGGATATCGACATGGCCGGTGTCGGGGTCGACCGCAACCTCGCAGTCGTGGACGTTGAAGACGGGGATGTCGATGGCGTCGATGAAGTGGCCCGCCGCGCAGCCGGGAATGGACGGCACGCCCGGATTGGTGAAGGAACCGGAGCCGACGACCGGGCCGCTCGTCCTGTGGATGTGCTGGACGAGCTGGGCGATGGCCATGCCCGACCCTTCCTTGCCTTCGATCTCCACCCGGCCGTTGCGAAGCGCCAGTTTCTCCGGCGCGGTCTGCAACAGCTCGCCGGCCGCCTTCAGCAGCTTGTCGCGGATGTTTTCGGCGGCCGCGCGGCTGGCCGCGCCGACGGAGACGGTCGTGCGTCCCCCGCCGACACCGAGGTCGAAGCCGGCCGCATCGGTATCGGCGGCGCGCACGATGACATCGTCGGGATGGAGGCCGAGCTCGTGCGCGACGATCTGCGGCAGCGCCTGCACCATCGTGCCCTGGCCGAGTTCGACGCCGGCGGTGATCAGCGTCGCGCTGCCGTCGGCGTTCAGGTTGATCGTCGCGGTCGAGGGGCCGACGAAGATGAACCAGGTGCCGACCACGGTGGCTCGGCCGTAGAGACGGTCGCCGGCCAGTTCCTTCCTTGGCGGCGAGGCTTCCCGCATCCGCGCCATGCGCTCCAGCATGGGGCCGAGCACGTCGCCCTTGAAGACCTGCCCGGTGGAACCGATGTCGCCGTCGCCCAGCACGTTCCGGCGCCGGAACTCCAGCGGGTCCATGCCGATCGCCTGGCAGATCTCGTCCGTGTGGCGCTCCAGCGCGAAGGTGTTGTAGACGCCGTTGCAGGCGCGGAAAGCACCGTTGGGAGGCGTGTTGGTGTAGACGGCGCGGCTCGCCAGCCTGACCGAGCCGAGCCTGTAATTGCCCATCAGCGTGTGGGCCGTCATCGTGGTGAGGAATATCTGCTCGCCGCCATAGGCGCCGCAATCCATCAGCACGACCGCCTCGCGCCCGGCGATCTCGCCGTCGCGGGTGACCGCCGAGCGGATCTTGATCTCGGCGTTCTCGCGGCACAGGCAGGTCAGCATCTCCTCCTGCCGCGAATAGACGAGGCGTACCGGCTGGCCGGACTTGCGCGCCAGGATCGCGGCATAGGGCTCCAGCGTGCAGTCGAATTTCTGACCGAAGCCGCCGCCCACCGGCGGCACGGTGACGCGCACCTGCGAGGGCGGGACGCCGAGCAGCTTGGCCGTCTGGTTGCGCACCGTCCACGGAACCTGCGTCGACGTCTCGATGTGGTAGCGCCCGTCCTCGTAGCTGGCGATCACGGCGCGGGGCTCCAGCGAGACATGGTTCTGGCGGCCGACCCGGAAGCAGCTTTCCACCACGACGACGTCCTCGCGGGCGAAGGCGGCGTCGGTGTCGCCGCGCACCACAGTCGCCTCCCAGGCGACGTTGCCGCCGCGCGCGCCCCCTCCGAAAAGCACCTCGTAGTCCTTCCAGCCGGGGTGAATCAGCGGCGCGCCGGGGGCCAGCGCCTCGGCCATGGTGAGCACGGCCGGCAGGGGTTCCAGCTCGACCTCGATGGCGCGGGCCGCCGCCTTGGCCTGCTCGTAGGTGTCGGCCGCCACGGCCGCGATCTGCTCGCCGTGGAAGCGGACGACGCCGGACGAAAACAGCGGATGGTCGGCGATGCCGATGCCGTGCATGCCCGGCGCATCTTCTATGGTCGCGATGGCGCGGACGCCCGGCATCTGCCGGGCGCGCGTGGTGTCGATCCGCACGATGCGCGCCGACGCCACCTCGGAACGAAGGATCGCGGCATGCAGCATGCGCGGCAGGGCTCGGTCGACGGTATAGCGTGTCCGGCCAAGCAGCTTGTCGCGCGCGTCGCGCCGCGGCAGGTTCATGGTGACGGTCGAGGGATCCGGGCGTCCCATCGGCTCAGCTCCGCCTGGCGAGCGCGGCGGCGGCGTCGACCACACGCTCGTAGCCGGTGCAGCGGCAGATATTGCCGACCAGCGCAGCCTTGATCTCGTCCCTGTCGGCATGCGGCCGTTCGTGCAGGAAGCTTGTCAGCACCATCAGGATGCCGGGAAAGCACATGCCGCACTGGACCACGTCGTGCTCCTCCATCACCTGTTGCAGGGGCGAAAGCTCGCCGCCGGCCGCCAGCGATTCCACGGTACGTATCTCCCGGTCTCCGACCGTGCCGATCGGGACCAGGCATGACACCGTCGGCTGGCCGTCGATATGGACGGTGCAGGCCCCGCAGACGCCTTCCCGGCACACCGACTTTGCGCCGGTGAGGGAGAATTCGTCGCGCAGCACGTCGATGAGCGGCGTCATCGAATCGCGCCAGGAGACGCGATGTTCGCCATTTATGATCAGGGGTGTCGGCATGTCGTTCCTTGCCTCCGACGATCCTTGGGATTAACTGTGCAGGGCCGCTGCCGCTGCCCTGCGAACCAGCGCCGGCAGAACCTGCACGCGATACCAGCCGGGAGCGTCGATGCCGTCGCGCCCCGTAAAGGCGTCGAGCTCGGTCTCGGCCAGTTCGCCGGCCTTGCGGGCTTCGAGCGCGAGCCCCTTCAGCCGCTGCTCCAGTCGAGGCCAGCGCCGCGCCGAGCGTTCCACCGACCCCACCGCGATCCTTATGTCCTCGACCAGACCGTTCTGGCCCAGCATGGCCGCCAGGCTTACGGTTGCGACGGGATTGTCTCCGGCCGTGCGCATGAGCAGCCTTGCGTTGCCGGTCAGGAACGGACGACGGGGTATGATCACGGCGGTCACGAGCGTTCCCGGTTCCATGTCCTGGCGTATCGCGAGAAAGCGTTCGACCGCTATGCGCTCCACCCCGGCGGTGCTGCGCAGTTCGACCTCCGCGTCGAGGCATAAAAGCGGCGGCGGGAGATCGGCGGCGGAAAAATGCCATGCGCACAGGTTCCCGCCGACGGTCGCCATGCCCCGTATCGACGGGCTCGCGGCGCTGCCGGCGGCCGCGACCAGTCCGTCGCACGGCGCGGTGCCGGCCAGTTGCGCCACCAGCCGGCTGTGGGTGACACATGCGCCGATGCGGATGCGGTCGTCGCCGACGTCGATCGCGTTGAGCTCCGGAATCCGTCCCACGCCGACGTAGAAGGCGGCCTGCGGCGCGCCCCAGATCGGCAGCCGCATGATGCTTGTGCCGCCGGCAAAAGGAGCGCCCTCGCAACCACGGTCGGCGAGCGCGGCGAGCGCCTCGGCGACCGAGCCGGCCATGAACAGCCTTTCATCGCCGGGAGACGTCATGGTCCTTCCTCCGGCTGGCGCGTAGACGGACGGCACGGCCGCGTCCTACCGGCCCGAAGAGGGGCCGGCGATCAGCTTCCATGCCGCCGGCAGCACCGCCGCGGCCAGCGCCAGCTTGACGAGGTCGCCGAGCAGGAACGGCGTCAGCCCCCAGGCGAGCACCGGCTTGTCCCAGCCCACGACCGTGCCGAGCCAGCCGATGCCGAAGGCGTAGATGACGGCGGTGCCGGCCAGCATGGCCAGGAGCGTGGTCGACACCCGGCGGTCCCACCCGCGGCCGGCCAGCGCGCCGGTGACGGCGGCGGCGGCGACGTAGCCGACGAGATAGCCGCCGGTCGGGCCGGCCATATAGGCGAGGCCGATGCCCTTTTCGGGCGTGCCGGCGAAGACGGGCATGCCGAGCGCGCCCTGCAACAGATAGAGCGCGACGGTGGCCGCGCCCAGCCGCCAGCCATAGGCTGCGCCGATCATCAGCACGACGAAGGTCTGCATCGTCATCGGAACCGGGTAGAACGGCACCTGCAACCGGGCGGACGCCCACAACAGCAGCGAGCCGCCGACCGCCAGCATGAGGTTGCGCGTCAGGCCGGAACTGCCGGGAACGGCCTTCTGGGCAAGGGTCGGATGGGTCGGGTACATGGTTGGTCCTCCGCTATGGTTTCGGGTTTGGCTGCCTCAACGGTTGCCCATGAGCATGCGGTAGCGCACCTGGTCGAAGATGACCGCCAGGATCAGCAGCGAACCGAGCAGGATCATCTGCAGGTACGATCCGATCTGCGCCATGTTCATGCCGTTCTGGAGCAGGGTGATGAAGAAGGCGCCGAGCACGACGTTCTCCACCCGGCCTATGCCGCCGCGCAGCGAAACGCCGGCGATGACGCAGGCGGCGATCGATTCCAGAGCTATG
>ERZ778017.3051-NODE-3051-length-12401-cov-6.693261_pt1 | contig 12401 bp, 8 predicted proteins | sample MGYA00375747_ERZ778017 | MGnify/ENA primary metagenome ERZ778017 (study PRJEB29350, sample SAMN05509838) | bioreactor metagenome | biome: bioreactor; material: wastewater | place: South Africa: University of Cape Town | collected 2014-03-17 ... | reverse complement strand
TCCTGCCTTTTTAGCCTCTTTATTAATGATAGCCACATAATAGGCCATAAATAATTGATTCAAGCTTTCAGTATTTTTAAACTTCTGAATAAAAGGTATTTTAATTAATAAATAAGGATACTCGTTGTGATGAATAATCTCAAATCTTTCACTAGTATCAGGCAGTAGTTCTAAGGCACGCTCACGAACTTGTGAGCAAATTTGGTTTCTATAATCCAGGAGTTCTTCATATAGAGGATTGTTAAGATCGAATCTTTGTATACTTTCTATCAAGCCTTGCTCTTCTTCTAACTTTTCACTTTGAAATTCTGTAGGCTTTTCAACCCTTTTTCTATATTCTTCAAACTTATATGGATTATGAAAAGTTCCTGTATGCGCATGATAACTGTTTCCATCTCCTACATTTAAGGTAAGATTTTTAAATGTTTTTGACTTCAAGTTAAATCTAGTATATCTACCAGAAACTCCACGCCTTGTTGAGCGAAAATAAGTACCCCAATGTTTATAATCCTCCATAGCAAAATGCGTAGTACCTGCATACCTGGTATAATACTCGCATCTGGGGAAGTAATGTATATCTTTTTCTTCCTCTTCTATATATGGCACAGCTAGTTCGTCAGATTCTGCTTCCTCTATACCTTCCCTATCTTCTTCGTCACCCTCTGTTTTTTCTTCTGAAGCATCATTATCAGTCTCTTCTTCCATTTCAGATTCATCTATATCTTCGTCTGAACCTACTTTCTCTTTACCTTTTTCATCCTTCTTTTTTTTAGAGAATAATTGGCTGTTCTTTAATCTATGGGGGCTTACTTGTAATAATGGTACAAAATGCAGATTACCTTGCACATTGATAATTATAGGAATCCCACCTGCTTGTATTAAAGCTCGGCCATCTTCTTCACTAATAGACTTATAGTTTTTACCATTAACCAAGTGATAACTAACAACTGGTTTGCTTGAATCGTCTGGATTTTTGTATACTTCTATGCTGCAAATACCTCCAAGGTTTAGCTTTCTGCATAATATCTGTCCTTCTACTGAAGGTCTACCCCATATAGGGCTCCTTCCATTAAAGTGTTGCTCACATTCTTCTGCTGTGTATTGAATCATATAGTATTCATCCTTGCCTTTATCAAGCCCTCCATAGTCAGCTTGATTCCATTTATCTACTTTTGCTTTATTGTCCTTGTAAAAAATGTGGCATTCACTGCGTAAATATTTAACTGTATTTACATCAATGTTCTTAATTTTATTAAGACATTGTGCTAAAGCATCAAAAAAACAGTCGCCTTGATCATACGCTGTTCCTAACTTATAACCTTGAGGTAATTGATCTAATAGTGCTTGTTCAAAAGATGGTTCTAAATCTAATCCTGTACATGTTCTTCCACCACCCAATAATCCCCTATTTCCTACATAAACACCATTTTTTTTAACATGAATGTGTTGTTGTTGCCAAGTTTTATTCTTTACAGTAGATGTAGAATAAACCAAGTTTGGCAACATTATTACGGGCAATACTTCCCTGGTAAACCCTGCAGAGTAATTCCTTTTAACAACAGCTTGTAAGCCTCTTGCTTCCTCCTTTTCAAATGTTACTTGGTAATCTCCTTGGGCTATACACGTCTGATTAGCCAGCAATCCAGCTAATCCTTGGCTTACCTTTGAGGCTTGCTTACCAACTTTCTTTCTTACGGGGGCATTTTGATTTTTTGGTAAGGTCTGATTCCTTATACTATACGTATTCTCTTTGCTTACTTTATTTATAGGTACATGAGATGATTGCTTAGACCGCCTACCTACTGAAGATAGCTTCTGATAGCTAGGCTGCATTAAATCTACTGCTTGGCTACTTTTTCTTAGATTATTCCTGGGAGCCTCATTTTCTAAAGTAACTTTAATATTATTATGCTGTTCTTTAGCCTGCTGATACTGATTAATATCATTATCCAACTCCATGGATGTTTGGCTATCCAAAGTTTGTAATGGGTTAAAAGCAGCATCTATTCCTGAAGAGTTTGTCCTTATTAGTTGAAGATGACTAGATGTAATGGGTTGCTTGGGTATCTTTCTATCAAGTTGTGGTTGAATCTGGATATTTCTATTAGAACAACTTTCTAAAAGAAATAAGACTAATACGAGCCGAGCTATAATTACTTGACCCTTGCTAAAAGATGAGCCCATATTTTATATTAATTGAAGTTTTGGAATAATGTATATAAAACAATTTTTTAAGTATGGAGTATATAATGGTAACTTTTTATAAATATTCCAAAATTTTTTCCAAAAGCTGAAGAAAGCGTAAAGCTTCATTAGTACTCAACCTTTGATCATTAAATAAAGAAGAACATCCTTATATTATAAGCCTATGATGAAGTTAATTGACCAACTTTACAGAAAGAGCAATACTTATCTCTTAGAATATATATATTGGATTATGCCTGAAGTTGAAACTACTAATGATATAAAATACGTTCTTTAATACTCCTTGCAAGTGTCATTTCGTCGGTATACTCCAACTCACTGCCTACCGCTACACCACGTGCAATATTACTTAGTTTAACAGGAAATTCTTTTAACTTTTTTGTGATATAAAAGGTAGTTGTATCTCCTTCTATAGTAGTGCTTAAAGCAAAAATAATCTCTTGAGGTTGCTCATATTGAACTCTTTGCACCAAGTGCTCAATATGCAGCTGCTCAGGACCTATACCTTCTACAGGCGATATTAAACCTCCTAGCACGTGGTAGATTCCTTTATACTGGGCTGTATTTTCTATGGCTATTACGTCTTGTATATTTTCAACGACACATATCAACCCTGTATCTCTATGAGGATTGGTACAAATACTGCAAAGGGTAGTATCTGATATATTATGGCACTTTTGGCAGTATTGTATTTGGGAACGTAGCTTATGCAGTGAGGTAGCTAAACGCTCCGTTTGCTCAGGATTGCTTTTTAGTAAAAACAACGCCAGACGCAGTGCTGTTTTTTTACCTATACCAGGCAAAGCGGAAATTTCATTAATAGCTTCTTCTATCAACTTAGAAGTATAAGGCATAACAAATACTTAAATTGCATTTACCAAAAGGCAGTTAACTGATTGTACTTTATAGCTGCAAAATAAATAAAATATCGCTAGGATTGTCTATTTACTACAAAAGTATCAGTAAAAGAATATCTTTTTGATGAAGGAAATATATTTTGTCCCTAATTAGTAAATGGTTTAGCTCAAAATTTATACAATATTTTGCTATTATTTTAAAAGATAGTAAATTGCATAACTTTCAAGTTACTACTCACAAATTCAATTATTGATTTGTTAGCATACAAGAATTTCGTTTATCCTTTTTAAGGGCTTGTAGCTCAGGTGGTTAGAGCGCTACACTGATAATGTAGAGGTCCGTGGTTCGAGTCCACGCAAGCCCACACAACGCCTACTTTCTTTAACAAAAATTAACCTCCTTTCCAATTATAAATATCCATTTAATAGACATAGTGAAGTAATTTAGCTATACCTATAAGATTACGTAGCCATTTATATCAACTATTTTCTCCTAGCATATTGCAAAAAACCAACCCAGTATATACCTTGGCGAGTCTAAACAGATTTATATTTTTTAAATATGGCAGGACACAGTAAATGGGCTAATATTAAGCATAGAAAAGGAGCTAATGATGCTAAAAAAGCCAAATATTTTGGCAAACTTATCCGGGAAATAACTGCTGCAGTAAAACAAAGCGGCAATGATATTGAGACAAATCCAAGACTTAGGCTAGCTATACAAAATGCAAAGGGTGCTAACATGCCTAAAGAAAACATTGATAGAGCTATTAACAAAGGTAGTACAGCTGACACTGCCGATTTTACTTCAGTGGTTTATGAGGGTAATGCTTTGCATGGAGTTGCACTCATTGTAGAATGTACTACTGATAATCTGAATCGGACTGTGGCTAATGTGCGTGCTGCTTTTAGTAAACATGGCGGCAGCTTAGGAAAAAATGGTTCCGTATCTTTCTTATTTGATAGAAAAGGGACTTTTAGCATTAACGCAACAGATGTAAAAGATGAAGAAGCTTTGACGTTAGCACTTATTGAAGCAGGTGCAGAAGCCATCGATCATGATCAAGAAGAAGGATATTACCATATCATCAGCTCGCTAGAAGATTTTGGTAGCGTACAAAAAGAATTAGATAATTTGCACTTAGAGCCAGTATCAGCATCATTGCAGTATATACCACAGAATCAGGTAGAACTTAATGAAGAAGCGTTATCAAAGGTGATGAAGCTTATAGAAGCATTAGAGGATAATGATGATGTACAAAAAGTATATCATAACATAGCTAATAGTACCGAATAACACAATAATTTATTTAATCCATTAGCTTGTACCAATAGAGCTCTTCTAAATATTCCATTTATTATGTTTAAATAGAATTTTACAAGGGCTCTAAATTGGCTTTAGTAAAGAGTACCTTTTTACTACCTCAAAATAAGTAGTCATAGATCACAGACAAACATTTAAAAATTACCACCAATTAGAGAGTAGCTATCAAAATAAGTATTTACTAAGAATAGATTATGGCACATCTCGACCAACCGGGACTAAATACAAGCACAAAAAGCAAATATGTATATGGGGTTTATCCAGTAGTTCAAAGGTTACAAACTTGAACTGCTAGCTTGAAGCAAAACTCTTGAAGAATGGGTAGAACTAGGGCAACAATCTAATTTTAAAACACAAGCAGAACGGAGAGCTTGGCTAAAAAAGGATTTTGGATTTGGTACAATTGCTGCATCATTGATGGCTGAACGTGCTGACGAACAAGGATGGCTAGATGGAGAGAGACCCTGCAGCATATCTAAAAGCTGCTCAAGGCTATGTGAATACTATGTTTGCAGGCCCTAAGGTAGGCTTATACCCTATTTATGAAGTTTATGAAGCGCTGTTAGCAATTAGTTATAGTCTAGGGAAAGATGTAAAAGCATGTCCTTGTAAAACAATTGTACCTTTATATCGTAATCATGTGTTTGCACAAATTAAGCCTACAACCCGTAATCGTATCAATCGTGGCTTGGCTCTCGGTAATATAAAAACACCCTCTAGATTAATTAATACAGATGGTTATGAAAAAAAGATAAAATTACCCACCGATCCCACTTACACAGTTAACTGTAAATTGATATCAGTATTTAGTAACTAACCTGTAAACTTTTTTAGGACCAGACAGTATGTAACAAAACAAGTGAGCTTGCCGAAGGAGCACCCACCAGTAAGCGGTATATGCAAGGGCTTTAGAGGCCACAAGGCCGTCCCTTGTATAGATGTTTTGTGGAACAAAACGAGCGACGAGTGAATACCTTTTTCCCTACTTTTTTATAATATAAAATATTTGATTAGCTTGCTTATAACTCCTAACTAAAATTGATTGCTATGACAAAGAGAAAATTTAAAATGATAATAGGAATTCTGAATATTCTTGTAATATCTATATTATTAAATGGTTGTAGACATGGTACAAATGGGATGAATGGCACATATACAGTTACAAATGATTCTAACGACACAAATCTTAATAAGAATTTAAATTACAAGGACGGATTGTGTCCTATTTGTGAAGCGGGTTATCGATACTTTTATACACTTTCGGATGAAAAAAGTAGCGTAGTGCTGTTTTGTGATGAATGTGAATCTATTTGGCTATCTTCAAAAGATACTGGCTGGGATGGCGTAATTAGTAATGAAAAGCTAAAAAAAATATTTAACGTTACTAATTCTAAAGAACTTTTTGATGAAAGTCATAATAGAGCACATTATGCAGGTTGGTCAACAATGGAAGAAATTAAAAAAAGTGGATGGGCTAGTTTTGCCAAAGATAATACATCAAGTATCTACGCAATAACTTATAATTTAAATACAGAAAAGAAGTATCCTTTCTCTTATTTATATCAAAAATAATACAGCATGCTAAATATAATATACCAATTTTTATAGTCCTGCTGCAAAAGAGCTTTTTACCGGGAAAAACATAGCTAGGAAGCTAATTTTTTATCTTTTTGCAGCAGGCATATTCAAATTAACAGCTTAAAAAACTTACCTTATATGTAGATATATAAGATAAGTAGAAGAGCTTGTACAATTATATCGTTTAGGAAGTTATGGTCAAAAACACAGCTGCCTGAAATTATAGTAACATGTTAAGATTAATCGCCTTATTGCTTCAAGAAGCAATAAAATAGCTCTTGTAAAGAAAAAAATTCCTATGTATAATAAAAATTTGATTATTACGTTTATTATTTTATTCTTTATTTATCAAATACAACCTGTCCAAGCTATGGAGGGAGGTGCAGGGGGAGAAAAGGAGAAGGAAGAGAATAGAAAGAGAACTAGGAGAGAAGAAGAAGAAAAGGAAGAAGAAGAGGATGAGGAAGAAAGTTATAAAAGATATAAAAAAGAAAGAGAAGAAAGACACAGAGATGAGAGAAGAAGAGAAGAAAGACATAGAGATGAGAGAAGAAGGGAAGAAAGACATAGAGATGAGAGAAGAAGGGAAGAAAGACATAGAGATGAGAGAAGAAGAGAAGAAAGACATAGAGATGAGAGAAGAAGAGAAGAAAGACACAGAGATGAGAGAAGAAGAGAAGAAAGACATAGAAGAAGAGGAGAGAATCTCACAAAAGATGCGGAAGATGATGAAAGAACTATAGGGAGGTATACTTCACCTGAAGGATTGATTTACGAAAGAGATAAAGCAACACTAAGAGTATTACATATTAAAAGACATCTTGAAAAACTACCACGTAAAGGGCATAGTTATTTTTTAGAAGTTTCAGACATCCACAATGATATTGTACGGTTTATTGACGACATTTTTGGTAAAATAAAAGGGTTACCTGAATACAACCAGGTAGTTCAAAGCACTCAAAATAAGACAGACATTAAATATAGCGATATAGGAGATATAACCTTAAACAATAAACAATACAGCGTGCTTTATACTTACCATAATGGTGCAGAGCAAGTATTTTTTAATATTATTCCCAAAGATGAAAAAAGCAATTACCCTGTGATTGGTAGGAATAAGGACGGTAAAATTTTTTATGGATATATGCTTAAGTTAGATGCTACCTTAACAAATATACAAACTTTCCACCCTCTAGAACTAGAATAAATAATGGAAATCTCTTCATCTTACACAAAAGTAACGCCCTAGCCAACGGTTCGCACCCACTCATGCTACGTATTAGTAAGCATAATAAATAACTTACTATGGGTCTTTCTTATTCTGTCGATTTGTAGGAAACTAATAGAAGCTATTATAGACTAAAATTGGTTGCCTCTAGCCAGTAATTGTTTAGCTGATTTTATTTTACTTGAGGCCATCAGCCTTTTCATATCCCTATCCCCTATTCTGCTACGTATTCTGGCAGCATCCAACCCTGCACGAGTGCGCTCAACAATTAATTATCACTATATTTAAGCTAGGCTTGCCATAACATGAAAGAAGAACTGTCCTGCTGGCATGATGGTATCAACAGGAATTATATTTCATAAGTATTATAAAACAAGGCCAAAGGTACAAGCGGTAAGTGTCTACGGCACTGTTGCAACTAGCAAAAGAAGTTAAGGTTGTGAGGTGAGTGAAGGATTGGTTGGAGAGCTTAAAGAGCTAATAAATTATGGGTGATAATATTAATTTCTCCCAAAATACCTTGGCCATATTTCCATGCATCAAAACGCCCCTTCTTAAACATGCGCATTAGCTCAAAGCCTTTTATGGTAGCAAAGGCTGTCTTGATAGACTTAAAGCCTAATGTTGGATTAATTAACCGCTTAAGCTTACCATGGTCCGATTCTATTAGATTATTGAGATATTTGACTTGCCGGTGCTCTAAATCTGGAGGACATTTTCCGGCTAGCTTTAGCTCATTTATGGCCTTTCCGTAGGCAGGATTTTTATCAGTATTGATAGTTTTAGGTCTACAATATGCAGGAATAGACCTTAACGCTTTACTTAAGAATCTCTTAGCTGCATTACTATTTCTGGTAGTGGATAAATAAAAATCTATGGTATTACCTGCTTGATCTAATGCTCTATAAAGGTATACCCATTTACCCTTCTCTTTAACATACGTTTCATCTACTACACGCCAGCTATAGCCAAAAGTAGGCTTCCAGTACCATTTGAGCTTATCTAATATCTTGGGGGCGTAGAACTAAACCCACCTATAAATGGTGCAATGATCTACTTGAACCCCTCTTTCCAAGAGCATTTCTTCTAAATCACGATAGCTTATTCCATACTTGCAATACCATCTTACTGCCCATATGATTATATCGTATTTGAAGTGGCGTCTTTTAAAGATGTTCATTTCCTTACTTTTTGGTTAACTCAATACAACTACCTCCCTTAACTCCTATTTGCAACAGTGCCTTTTTTATTGTTTTACGGCCTCGTTACCTTTTGATTATCAAGCTTATATAACACCCAATCATCACTTTTTATAAGTAAAACGCACTTTAACTATCACCTTTTATAAGTCTAATTATCACTTTTTATAAGTAAAATACATCTTAACTATCACTTTTTATAAGCTAATTATCACCTTACTTTAATATAGAGGTATTGTTAAATTAGCATAGATTTAGTAGGTTAGGAGGAAAAATGGATTATCCAAGCTGTAACAATAATCAGAGATGTAAAGATGGAATTATTGGAGGCAGGCAGCGTTATCAATGTAAGAGTTGCCGTTTCCGTTACACAGTTAGCCATAAATCAGATGTTAAACCTCTATCTATCTATCTATCTATCTATCTATCAAGCGTAAAGCCTTGCAATTATACTTGGAAGGATTAGGATTTCGAGCTATTGGACGTATACTTGAAATAAGCTATGGCACAGTCTATCAATGGGTAAAAGCATATGGCTCTGAAGTAAGTTTACCAAAAAGTAAAGATCAAATAGAAGTAGTGGAAATGGATGAGATACATACGTATGTAGGATCAAAAAAACTACTGCTGGATATGGATAGCTGTTGATAGGTTAGGAAAACGTTTTATATCCTATGTGTGTGGAGCGGTCTCCACACAAACAGGATTAAAGCTATGGGAAAGAGTCAAGGATATAGGCAAGCTGTATTATAGTGATTATTGGAAAAGCTATGAGCAGTTTATTCCAAAGAGTAAGCATCGACAAAGCAAGTCAGAGACGTATACTGTCGAAGGCTACAATAGCTTGATCAGGCACTATTTAGCAAGATTTAAGCGCAAAGGTAAGTGCTATAGCAAACAGATACATATGATTGAAAAATCGCTTAACTTACTTATGGCCAAGCTAAACAACCAGATATCTATGCTAATTTAACAATACCAATTTACTTAACTCAATCCAAGTTAATCCCTCTACCTCCTATTTGCAACAGGGCCCTTTTTCTAATTTTTACTCTTGGTTGTAACATAAAAATTCTTGTCTATTGATAGCTATTTTGTCCTATATAGTTTATTTTATATTATACTTCCTTTCCACATAATAGGGGTTAAAAAAACTCATCCATTAATTATTCTGTTTCTATGTTACACAAATCAAAGAGGCTAAAATCATATTTTATTATAAGTTTTATACTTGGTTTATCTTCCATATTTAACACCATTTCGTGCCAATGCAATAATGAAGTAATGGAGGGGAATGGTGGTCTGATTATGGAAATAAATCCTCGAAAGCTAATAGGAGACAATACAAAAACAACACTTTCTTTTCAGTTAGCAGAATCTGATAAAGCGGTACATCTAGACAAATTTCAACTAAAAGTTAGTCTTGAGAAACAGGAAGGAGGAATCAGCTCTCATTTAAACTATACAGATGCCGAGAATAATCTTAAAAAATCAAAGGAAATAATAGAAAAGCTAACGCACTTTACAAAAAGTACTAGCCTAGATAATACTGAATCGTCCATTCAAATAGATTTTAAAGTAATACCTGATATGGAAGCTACGGAGTTGGTGTATAAGATTGAATTAATGGATGAGCAAGGTGACTTGGTAGATAGTACTTCTTTAGATTGGAATATACAGCATGAGCTTATTCTTACACAGACAAGTCCAAGAAGAATACAGGGCGAAGATAAAAATATTAAATTAAAAATACACAATCCTAATGCTGATGCTACAGATACGGGCAAGCTTAAATTAATCGTAACTAGAACAGAAGGTTCTCAAGCTACAATAGTAGGGACAGCACCTACTATAGATGAGGGAGTTTATGAGTTATCTTTGGCATCACTATCAGGCACCCAAGAATTAAATAAAATTTTAACCATAGATTCCAAAACAGATCTTAAAGCTAGCTTTAACATTCAACTGTACTACCAAGAAAAGGCACAAGGTAATCCAGTGACAGTAAGCTGGGAACAAGGTATGCTGCTCGTCTTAGGTATAGAAGCTAAAGGAAATCCGCGTATACTCACATATAATATAGAAAATAAAGGTACTGTATCTGCTAAAGGAGTAAAATTGCAATACATCAGTAAAACAGATGGTGCTAAGTTGCGAGGTAAGCCTCTTGTAAAAGATAGAATTGAGTTAATAGAGATAGGAGATGTAGTTATGGATGCAAAAAGGATACGGCAAGAGTTAGGATTACTAGATTTTGGTGCCAATTCAAATGTGGACATCGAAATTACCCTAGTTTATGAGGGAGGCCAAACTAATCCTCAGCTATATACCTTTACACCTTCAGATGTGCAGCTAAGTATAGATAGGCTGCATTATGATCCTTTTACAGGACAAGTTACATATATTATCAAGAACCAAGGTACTGATGTAGCAGAAAAAGTACAGGTAAAATATACCAATATAAGTGAAGGTGATAAGGAAGAACGCGAAGTCCAATTGCGAACTAACAAACCCGGCGCAATAACCATAGCGCCTAACACTTCAACAGACGAACAGCGGCTTGTATTAGATTTTAAGAAAGCAGATAAGGTAACTTTTAAATTTGAGGTATTTTATAATGATAAAGCCATTAATCAGGCAACAAGAATAGAAACTTTCGCAGCAAAGGAAGTTATAATGAATTTAATACCCGTAAATATACCATCAAGCAATATTCTATTAGAAGGAGCTAAGCGTATGTTTGAATTTAAGATAGAGATACCAACCGGTAGCCGTCCTATAGCAAATATAGATTTTAAGCATATGTGGATAGAGATAGGTACAAAAAACAATAATGATAGCTTTCTCTCAAAACCTTCTACGAAGGAAGTTAAACTTAACAGTCTAACACGTTTTGATATGGACAGGATAGGAAAGCCAATAATGCTTTGTGTTAATCCAGGTACAGCAAAGGAAGCTCAGTTTGACTTACATCTTTATTATAAAAATGATCCAAAAGGTATACCTCTCCATATAAATTGGCAAGAAGATAAATTTCAAATAAAACCAGATCCAAACTTATTTGTAGGTATGAACAAAGCTAGCTTTAAGCTTTGTAACCATAATACTGTGGCACCTATAGATCCTACACAATATACAATAGAATTAAGCACTAATAAAGAGGGTGTTCAGTTTAGCCTTATTAATAAAGATCCTGTCAATATTAAGCCTACTAGCAGTAAAGGAGCCAAGAAATCAACAAAAGGCAGCAAAGGTATAGTTGTAGATAAGAAAAGCTTAGAAGCGTTGATTGGGCCCAGCCAAGTAGATATTAATAAATCTACAGTACCCATTCACTTTGAATTAACTGAGGCTACAGATCGTATTGATGAGGCCCAAGTCACTGTTACAGTAAAACGTGATGGTATAGAGTTGGCTAGTCACTCAGTGAAGTGGGAAGCTGAAGGAGTTAGTTTGAATGTTAAGGAGGACAATGCAAAGTTTGAAGATAAATCAAACCTCATGATGCATATTGAAAATGTGGGGCGTGCTGTACCAATGGACGAGATACGCGTTGAGCTTGTCCATGATAAAGGCGTTTGCTACAAGTTAGGGGATGTGAGGGGAGATAATTTTAGTACGAGCTTAGGCAAGATACTAGGAAAGAATGCTTCTACTAGCTTTGAAGAAAAGGCTTTAAAAGAAATGATTTTGACTTTAGAGGATAAATTGCCTCAAGAAAGATATACTGATAACCTTACGTTAAAGGTATACCATAAAGAAAATCCTAATCCTAGAATTACCAAAGAATTTACTTGGATCAACAAGCAATTGTTTGATCAAACTTTCAAGGCACTTGAACAAAAGGTTAGTAGTTTAAGAACTGAGTTTGATCAGTTTAATAGAGATGCTTATTTAAGTTTACAAAATGATGATAAAGATCCTATGTATCTTAAGTGGAGAGATAAGGCCAAAGAAGTTACTAGGTATAAACAGAGATCCGAGGATATTCAAAAAGAGGCTATAGGCTT
>ERZ778017.3047-NODE-3047-length-12406-cov-8.233341_pt1 | contig 12406 bp, 12 predicted proteins | sample MGYA00375747_ERZ778017 | MGnify/ENA primary metagenome ERZ778017 (study PRJEB29350, sample SAMN05509838) | bioreactor metagenome | biome: bioreactor; material: wastewater | place: South Africa: University of Cape Town | collected 2014-03-17 ... | reverse complement strand
TGTCCAACCGCAAGGGCCTGAACAAGCAGGGCGGCGGGCTATCGCTGGGCGCCATCACCGAGCGCGACCGCGAGCTGATCGCCATCGCCGCCGGCATGCAGGTCGACTTCATCGCGGTCTCGTTCTGCCGCGACGCCGACGACATGCACGAAGCGCGCAGGGTGGCGCGCGCGCATGGCAGCCGGGCCGCGCTGGTGGCCAAGATCGAGCGCACCGAGGCGATCGAGAACCTGGCCGAGATCGTCGACGCCAGCGACGTGGTGATGGTGGCGCGCGGCGACCTCGGGGTGGAGATCGGCGACGCCGAACTGCCCGGCCTGCAGAAGAAGATCATCCGCGAGGCGGTGGCGCGCGAGAAAGTGGTGATCACCGCCACGCAGATGCTGCAGTCGATGGTCGACAGTCCGATGCCCACCCGCGCCGAGGTGCTGGACGTCGCCAACGCGGTCATCGACGGCACCGACGCGGTGATGCTGTCGCAGGAGTCCGCAGCTGGCAACTGGCCGGTGCGCGCGGTGGAGACGATGGCGCGGATCTGCCTCGGCGCCGAGCGCCAGTTCGCGGTCGATACCGATTTCGAGAAGGCGCGGCGCGGGCTGGAGCGCGCCGACCAGGCCATCGCCATGGCCACCATGTTCCTATCCGAGCACATCGGCGTGCGCGCGGTGGTGGCGATGACCGAGTCCGGCGGCACCGCACGCTACCTGTCGCGGTTCCGCTCCTCGGTGCCGATCTACGCGTTCTCGCACCACGCCAATGCACGCCGGCGGATGGCGCTGATGCGCGATGTGTTCCCGATGGACTACGACAGCCGCGGCCAGACCCCGCGCGAAGCCGCACGCGGCAGCATCCGCCTGCTGGTCGAGGCCGGCCTGCTCGGTCCGGGCGACCGGGTGATCTTCACCAGCGGCGAGCACATGGAAACCAAGGGAGCCACCAACACCCTGCGCCTGCTGGAAATCGGCACGGACGGGCGCGCCACCGGGCTTGGGGAGCTGTAACTTCCCCATTCATGGATGTCCGTCGGCGCCGTCGCATACTGCCCCCGGCAGTAGGTGTGATGTGATCGGCGCGATTGGGGAGGCTACGGCGATGGGTTGGGTTCGGAGGTTTCTGGCGATTTCTATCGTGCTCTCGATTCCGCTGCAAGGGATCGCACAGGAGATCGAGTACAGAGTCGTGAATGAGGGGCGGATCACCCCTTGGTGGCGCTTGGCGGACGGCGTGGACGTGGTGGGACCCGGATATCCCGAGAAGTCGCTGTCGACCCGCCCGGATGTCTGCCTGGCCTTGGGATACGTCATCCAGCGGGATGGAACGGTCGCTGATCCCTTCGTGGTGAAGCGCTGGAGCAGTGCCGCTGCACTGGACAATGCCGCGTGGGAGGACTTTGGCCGATCGGCGGTGGGCGAGCTCCAGCGGTGGCGGTTTGTTCCCGTGGAGGGTGCGGTTGCCAGGCCGACCTTCACGGTGGCCACGTTCTTTTTTTCAGGCGGTGAAACCACCGCCGTCGACCTTCGGGAGCAATGCCGCATCGATGATGTGCATGACGCGCTGGTCAATGCGCGCCAGGCGGCATACGACCGGGGGAGCCTGAACCGGGAATGGTTGGATCGCGCGTACCGTGAGACCCTGCGGCGCGAGATCCGCGCCAACCAGGCGAATCGCTGCAGGCTGAGTCACAGCATGGCCGAAGGCTGCTTCGATTGAGCCTTACCCGAACACACACCTGTCCGAGGAAGAAACATGACGACCAAGGCGATTGTATTTGCAGCAGGGCTGCTGTCCCTCATCACGGCAGCGGGCGTGGGGGCGCAAGAAAAAGTGCGAGTGGTGAACGAGGGGGGCATCCGCGACGAGTGGACGCTGTCGCCGGGCGCAAAGCTGGCGGCTCCGGGCTACCCCGGCGCATTCGCCGAACGGGGTGACAATGTCTGCCTGGCGGTGGGATACCGCATCAATCCGGACGGCTCAACAAGCGACTTCTCGCTCTTGAAGTCCTGGTCCAGCAGCACGGGTGAGTCCGAGCCGGCCGAGGGATTCTGGGATGCGTTTTCGCAGGCATCCGTCGCTGCCTTGCAGCAGTGGAAGTTCACGCCGAAGCCGGAAATCAGGGCGCCGCGCGCGGTCGACACCGTTGCGACGATGACCTTCATGGGCAAGCAGGCCGAGGATCCAGCGGGGTTGCGCGGCAAGTGCGGCATCAAGGACCTCGCCACCTTCCTGGAACAGGTAAAGGCGGACATGGCGAAGCGCGGCGACATGAATCGGCATCAGCTCAAGAACACCTACAGGCAGCAGACGCGGTCTGAAATGATCCGCACCCCACGGGGCTGAGCTTCGCAAGGGGCGGACACTCCGTGGCGCCGCGTCCGTGAAGCTCCCGGCATCGGGGTCCGCCATGCGGGCTCCGATGGCTGCGGGTAGGGGTTCCGGTTGGCCGGCTATAATGCGCGGATTCCTTCCGCCAGCCGAGCCGCACGCCATGAGCATCGAACAACTCGCCGAAACCGCCCGCGCCATGGTGGCCCCGGGCAAGGGCATCATCGCGATCGATGAATCCTCCGCCACCTGCAAGAAGCGCTTCGACGGCGTCGGCATCGAGTGCACCGAGGAAAACCGCCGCGCCTACCGCGAGCTGCTGCTGACCGCGCCGAACGCCAACCAGTACCTGTCCGGCGCGATCCTGTTCGACGAGACCCTTCGCCAGTCCACCAGGGACGGCGTGCCGTTCGCCAAGTACATGATGGACAACGGCATGATCCCGGGCATCAAGGTGGACAAGGGCACCGTGCCGCTGGCCGGCTTCCCCGGCGAGCTGGTGACCGAGGGCCTGGATGGCCTGCGCGACCGCCTCAAGGAGTACTACAAGCTCGGTGCTCGTTTCGCCAAGTGGCGCGCGGTGATCACCATCGGCGACGACATTCCGTCCGGCACCTGCATCGAGGCCAACAGCCACGCGCTGGCGCGCTATGCCGCATTGTGCCAGGAGCAGGGGCTGGTGCCGATGGTCGAGCCGGAAGTGCTGATGGATGGCGACCATGACATCGGCACCTGCTACGAGGTCACCGAAGTGGTGCTGCGTTCGCTGTTCGACGCGCTGTACAACCAGAGCGTGATGCTGGAAGGCACCATCCTGAAGGCCTCGATGGTCGTGCCGGGCAAGGGCTGCGCCGAGCAGGCCAGCGTCGAGGAAGTAGCCGAGTCCACCCTGATGTGCCTGAAGTCGGCGGTGCCGGCGATCCTGCCGGGCATCGTGTTCCTGTCCGGCGGCCAAAGCGACGAGGATGCCACCGCGCACCTCGACGCGATGAACCGGATGGGCCCGAACCCGTGGCCGCTGTCGTTCTCATACGGCCGCGCCATGCAGCAGGCCGCGCTGAAGCTGTGGGCGGCCGACATGGCCGGCAACTACGCCAAGGCCCAGCAGACCGTGTTCGAGCGGGCCAAGGCCAATGGCCTGGCTGCACTGGGGCAGTGGGAAGGCTGATCGCGCCCGGCCGTTGCCCCGGGCAACGGTTGTAGTCCAGCCAAATGGAAACGCCGGCCCCGCGCCGGCGTTTTCCATTCTGTCTTCCCGCCCGCGTTGCGTCGTATGCTGCCGGCATCAACGCGGGGGCAACGATGGCGAACGAGGATCTCGCGAAAGAGGTCATGCAGGCACTGGCGCGCGGCGATCGCGCGGGCGCGGCGGGCCTGCTGCGCGCGGCGGGGATGCCGGCGATGCGGCAGGCGCTGGACCAGTTCAGGGCGCAGGCCGAGAACGAACATCGCGCGCTCAAAGCATTGGGCAGTTCCACCCGCGAGACCGCCGCCAAGATCGAAACCCAGGGCGCCCGGGTGCAGGCACAGACCCAGGCTGCGCTGCAGGCGCTGCGAACGCACAAGCGTCCGCCCACCGTGGAAATGGGGGAGACGCCCGGCAGCCTGCGCTGGGTGATGATCGTGCTGGGACTGCTGGCGCTGGCCGCGTGGCTCGCCTTCGGCGGCGTCTGAGCGCGGTCGGTAACGCACCAGCGCGGGTCCGGTTGACAGCGGCAGGCCAAGCCGATGGCACAGGAGTGTTGTCATCGGCAAAGGCTAGAATCGCGAGCCCCCCGCCCGAGCCGCGCCATGCCTTTGATCCGCCGCCATTTCCTGCCGTTCGTCGCCGCTGCCGCACTGGTGGTTTCCGCCTGTGGCAAACAGGAAAAGCCCGGCGCCGGTGGTCCCGGGGGCGGCCGCGGCAACCAGCCGGTGCCGGTGGAAGTGGCGGTTGTACGCGAACAGGACTGGAACGACGCCCTGCGCGCGCTGGGCACGGTGAAGGCGCACGAGGCCGTCACGGTGACCGCCAAGGTCAGCGAGACCGTCCAGCAGGTGCATTTCGAAAGCGGCCAGGAAGTCGCGCGTGGCGCGGCGCTGGTCACCCTGAGCGGCCAGCAGCAGCAGGCGCTGCTGGCCTCGGCGGAAGCACAGGTGCGCGAGGCCGAGCAGCAGTTCCAGCGCCAGCAGCAACTGGTCGGCCAGCAGCTGGTGGCGCGCTCGGCGTTCGACACCGCCCGCACCGCCCGTGATGCCGCCCGCGCGCAGGCCGCGCAGATTCGCGCCAACCTGTCCGATCGGGTGATCCGCGCGCCGTTCGCCGGCGTGCTGGGCATCCGCCAGGTCAGCCCCGGCGCGCTGGTCACGCCGGGCACGGTGATCGCCACGCTCGATGCCATCGACCGGGTGTACGTGGACTTCCCCGTGCCGGAAACGGAGCTGGCCGGGGTTGCGCCCGGGCAGGCGTTGAGCGGTCATGCCGGCGCCTACCCCGGCCGCAGCTTCGACGGCAGCGTCAGCACCGTCTCCGCGCGGCTGGACGCCGGTACCCGCGCCGCCACCGTGCGCGGCGATTTCCCCAACCCCGAGCGCCTGCTCAAGCCGGGCATGCTGATCGACGTGGCGCTGGTGCGCGGCACCCGCCCGGCCATCGTGGTGCCGGAGTTGGCGGTGCAGCAGATCGGCAGCGAAACCTTCGTCTGGCGGGTCAAGGACGACGGCACGGTGGAGAAGGCCGACGTGGTGGTGGGCGGCCGCACTCCCGGCAAGGTGATGCTGAAGGACGGCATCCGTGCCGGCGAGCGGATCGTGGTCGAGGGCACCGGCAAGCTGCAGCCGGGCGCGAAAGTGGCGCCAGGCGGCGCTGCGCCCGCGGCCTACGGCGCGAAGAAGTAAGCCATGAAGCTGTCCGATCTTTCGATCAAGCGGCCGGTGCTGGCCGTGGTGATGAGCCTGCTGCTGATCGTGCTGGGCACGATGTCGTTCCTGCGCCTGACCCTGCGCGAGCTGCCGGCGATCGACCCGCCCATCGTCTCGGTGCAGGTGAACTATCCCGGGGCCTCGGCGGGCGTGGTCGAGACCCGCATCACCAAGCCGCTGGAGGACGCGCTGGCCGGCATCGAGGGCATCAACACCATCGATTCCAACAGCCAGAACGGCAGTTCGCGGATCAGCATCGAGTTCTACGCCAGCCGTGACATCGAGGCCGCCGCCAACGACGTGCGCAACGCGGTCAGCCGCGTCGCCGACCGCATGCCGGAAGAGGCCGATGCGCCGGAGATTAGCAAGGTCGAGGCCGATTCCGACGCCATCCTGTGGCTCAACCTGCGGTCCACCACGATGGACCAGATGCAGATGTCGGACTACGCCCAGCGCTACCTGGTCGACCGCTTCTCCAGCCTGCAGGGCGTGGCCCGCGTGTTCCTCGGCGGCAGCCAGCGCTATGCGATGCGGATCTGGCTGGACGGCAATGCGCTGGCCGCGCGCGGTCTGACCCCCGCCGACGTGGAAAGCGCGCTGCGGGCCGAGAACGTCGAACTGGGCGCGGGCCGGCTGGAATCCAGCCAGCGCGACTTCATCCTGCGCGTGGCGCGCGACTACACCACCCCGGAGGCGTTCGCGCAGATGCCGCTGGGCAAGGGCAGCGACGGCTACGTGGTGAAGCTGGGCGACGTGGCACGGGTGGCGCTGGAATCCACCGAGCGGCGCGCCTACTACCACAGCAACGGCGAGCCGGCGATGGGCATCGGCATCGTCAAGACCTCCACCGCCAACAGCCTGGAAGTGGCGGAGGCGGCCAAGGCGCAGGCCGAGCGCATCCGCCCGACCCTCCCCAAGGGCACCGACATCTACGTGGCCTACGACAGCACCACCTTCATCTCCGCGGCGGTGGAGCGGGTGTACGAGACGCTGGTGGAGGCCGTGGTGCTGGTGCTGATCGTGATCTGGCTGTTCCTCGGCAGCGCACGCGCGGCGCTGATCCCGGCGGTGACGGTGCCGGTGTGCGTGATCGCCTCGTTCATCGCGCTGTACGCGTTCGGCTTCTCGATCAACCTGCTGACCCTGCTGGCGCTGGTGCTGTGCATCGGCTTCGTGGTGGACGACGCGATCGTGGTGGTGGAGAACATCCAGCGCCGCGTCGATCTCAGCGAGCCGGCGTTGGTGGCCGCGCGCCGCGGCACCAAACAGGTGGCGTTCGCGGTGCTGGCCACCACCGCGGTGCTGGTGGCGGTGTTCCTGCCGGTCGGTTTCCTGCAGGGCAATACCGGCCGGTTGTTCCGCGAGCTGTCGGTGGCGCTGGCGGCGGCGGTCGCCATCTCCGCCTTCGTCGCGCTGACCCTCACCCCGATGATGGCCAGCAAGCTGCTGCGCCCGCACACCGGCGCGCACGCGGTGCATGGCAACCGCGCCAGTGAATGGCTCAATGCGCGCTTCCAGCGCCTGGCCGGCGGCTACCGGCGGGTGCTGGACCGGCACATCCATCGGGTCTGGCTGTTCGGCGGGTTGATGGCGGCGGCGGTGGTGGCGCTGGTGCTGCTGTTCAAGCTGCTGCCCAGCGAACTGGCGCCCACCGAGGACCGCGGCTCGTTCCAGCTGATGATGGAAGGCCCGGAAGGCGCGGGCTTCGACTACACCGTGGCGCAGATGAAGAAGGTCGAGGCGATCCTGGCGAAGGAAACCGGTCCCGACCAGCCGATCCTGCGCGCCAACCCGCGCGTGCCGGGCAGCTTCGGCGCCAGCGAGGAAATGCACACCGGGCGCGCGATGATCTTCCTGCAGCCCTGGGATGCGCGCGAGAAGAGCACGGTGGAGCTGGCCGGCGAACTGGAGAAGAAGTTCTCCGGCCTGACCGGGGTGCGCGTGCGCACGATGGCCGGTGGTGGCCTGGTGCGCACCCGTGGCCAGCCGTTCCAGCTGGTGCTGGGCGGGCCGGACTACAAGGAACTCGCGCAGTGGCGCGACATCATGCTGGCGAAGATGGCGGACAACCCCGGCTTTGTCGGCCCGGATTCGGACTACAAGGAAACCCGTCCGCAGATGCGGGTGGTGATCGACCGCGCGCGCGCCGCCGACCTCGGCGTATCTGCCACCGACATCGGCCGCGCGCTGGAGACGATGATGGGAGGCCGCCGCGTCACCACCTTCGTCGACAACGGCGAGGAATACGACGTCAAGCTGCAGGCCAACCGCGACGGCCGCGATTCGGTGGCGGCGCTGGATGCGCTGCAGGTGCGCGGGCGCGGCGGCATGCTGGTGCCGCTGTCCAACCTGGTCACGCTGCGTGAAGTGGCCGAGCCGGGCACGCTCAACCGCTTCAACCGCCTGCGTTCGATCACCCTGAGCGCGCGCCTGGCACCCGGCTATCCCCTCGGTGACGCGGTGACCTGGGCGCAGGACACCGCGCGTGCGTCGCTGCCCGACTACGCGCAGATCAGCTGGAAGGGCGAGTCGCGCGAGCTGCAGCAGTCCGGCGGCGAGGTGCTGGTGACCTTCGCGCTGGCGCTGCTGATCGTGTACCTGGCGTTGGCCGCGCAGTTCGAGAGCTTCCTGCACCCGCTGGTGATCATGCTCACGGTGCCGCTGGGCGTGCTCGGCGCGCTGCTGGGCCTGTGGATCACCGGTGGCACGGTCAACCTGTTCTCGCAGATCGGCATCGTGATGCTGGTCGGCCTGGCGGCGAAGAACGGCATCCTGATCGTGGAGTTCGCCAACCAGCTGCGCGACGAGGGGCGTGCCATCCATGACGCCATCGTCGAGGCCGCCGCGGTGCGCCTGCGTCCGATCCTGATGACGTCCATCGCCACCGTGATGGGTGCGGTGCCGCTGGTGATCTTCGGCGGTCCGGGCTCGGCCAGCCGCGCCACCATCGGCGTGGTGGTGATCTTCGGCGTGGCCTTCTCCACGCTGCTGTCGCTGTTCGTGGTGCCGGCGTTCTACGCGGTGCTGGCGAAATACACGCATTCGCCGGAAGAGCTGGCGCAGCGACTGGAGCAACTGGAAGCGGAAACCCCGCAGGTGGGCGGCCATGCATGATCGCGACGGTGGTTCCCCGTGGAAGCCGCGCGGTCCGCGCCCGCCGCGCGACGGCGCGCCCCGCCGTGGATCGGTGCCGAGTGAAAGTTCGCGCCGCGAACCGGCGCGTAACGAGGCTTCGGAATCCGAGCCGGCCGACAACGCGCATCCCGCGCGCGAACGCCGCGACGCCGAGCTGCGCCTGTACGGCCTGAACGCGGTGCGGGCCATGTTCGCGCGGCGGCCGCAGGCGCTGCGCAAGCTCTACCTGGCCGAAGCGCGCATCCCGCAGCTGCAGCCGCTGCTGAAATGGTGCGTGGCGCACCGCGTGGGCTACCGGGTGGTGGATGATGCCGACCTGCAGAAGCTCGCGGCCAGCGCCCACCACGAAGGCGTGGTGGCCGAAGTGCTGCGCGAGGAACCGCTGCCGCTATCGAGCTGGCTGCGGGATCTCCCGGCTGGTCCGCAGTGCGCGCTGTGGCTGGATGGCGTAGGCAATCCGCACAACCTGGGCGCGATCCTGCGCAGCGCCGCGCACTTTGGCGTGGCCGCGATCCTGCTGCCCAAGCACTCGACGCTGGCGCTGTCCGGCGCCGCCGTGCGGGTCGCGGAGGGCGGCGCGGAAGCGGTGCCGCTGGTGCGGCTGGGCCGCGAGGACAACAGCATCGCGCAGCTGCGCAGCGCCGGTTTCGGGCTGGCCGCCACCGTGGTGCGCGGCGGCAGCGACCTGTTCCAAGCCAGCCTGCCGTCCCGGCTGGTGTACGTGCTGGGTGCGGAAGGCGAGGGCATGTCGCAGGCATTGGCCGCCGCCTGTGACCTGCGCCTGTCGATCCCCGGCAGCGGCGCGGTGGAAAGCCTCAACGTGGCTGCGGCGACCGCGGTGCTGCTGGCGGCGTGGGCGCGCGGCGGCTGAGTCGCCCGGGTTCCTTGTAGGAGCGCACAGAACGGGCGCGAAGGCTTTCGCAGGATCATGCAAAGAGCCTCGCGCCCCTGCGGTGCGGTCCTACAGTGTCCCTGCAATTCGTGCTTCCCGCAGTGCGTGCGCTTACCAGTCGCTCGCGCCCTGTTCCTCGATGGTGCTGAAATTGGAGCGGGCGCCGCTGGAATCATTCGCCACGCCGGTGGCGAAATAGGCGACGCCGGTGCCGGCTGCGCGGTCGATCCACAGTCCCGACAACAGGCCGTAGGCATTGCCGCTGTGGCCGATGCGCGGGCGGCCGTCGCCGAACAGGTCGTCGCGGCAGCGCTTGCCATCGCCCTGCGCCAGCTGTTGCGTGGCCAGGCCATACGCGCAGAAGAAGCCGCCGCGGTTGGGTTCGTCCTCCTCGCCGATCACGCCATTGCTGCCGTCATAGCGCCACACCGGCGTGTCCAGCAGCGCCACCGAGGCTGGCCCCAGCAGGCGCACGCCGTCCAGCTCGCCATCATTGAGCAGCATCCGGCCGATCCGGGCCAGTCCGCGTGCGGAGATGCGCAGCCCGCCCTGGGGCGAGAACAGCGTGCCGTTCCGGCCGGGTTGCCACCGCGACAGATCGCAGCTGCCATCGGTCGCCGCGATCACCAGGCAGGTCGGGCGCCGGCCGTGCAGGTCATCCTTCTGCGGCTGGCGCTTGTCGTCGTACAGCACCACTGCGCGAGCCATCGCGGCTTCGCTGCTGCCGGACCAGTTGAAGCCCGCGTCGATCCCCAGCGGGAAAAGCACCAGCCGTCGCATCAGCCGGTCGAAGCGCTCGCCAGTGACGCGTTCCATTGCCTGCGCGACCAGCGGGAAGTTGAGATTGGTGTAGCGGAAGAACGTGCCCGGTGCGTGCTGCGTATCCCAAGCCTGCGGGTTGCCGGTAATGATGCCGATGTCCTGGCCCAGCGGCACGTTCCAGTAGCCGGCGGCGTCGGTCAGGCTGGAGGTGTGCGAAAGCAGCATGCGCAGGGTGATCGGCACGTCCGGGAAGGCCGGGTTGCGCAGCGGGAAACCCAGCGCGGTGGAAACATCCGCATCCAGGTCCAGCTTGCCGGCCTCGACCAGCCGCAGCACGCCGATGGTGGTCACCAGCTTGCTCACCGAGGCGACCCGCGCCGGGTCGTCGGCGGTGAGGGCGCGGCCCGCGGCCACGTCGGCCAGGCCCTCGGCCCGGACTGCGGTTTCACTCGCGCGGTCGAAGGCGACGCGGACCCGCCCCACCGGTTCGCTGGCGCCGGCGCAGGAGGCGGCAAGCAGCAGGGAAAGCGCGGCCAGTCGGCGGATCGGGGGCATGCGGGCTCCGGAAGGTGCCGGCGGGCTGCCGGCGCGCCCTGCAGGTTAGCTGAACCAATCCCATCCGGGCGGGGAGGCATGACTTCCTGCCCATGTGTAATGATGGTTTGGTGTATTACATTACCAGCACACCAGTTCAGGAGGCCGTCATGTTCACCACCACCCGCATCCCCCGCAGTCCCGCTTTCGTCGAGCGCCGCAAGGCTGAACGCAGCGCCAACGATGGCGAGTTCCAGCCGCGCAACCGCGGCGAACGCGAGTTCGGCATCGGCTACGGCCGCAGCAGCGGCTATGTCCGCAACCGCAGCTACGTGGCCAGCCAGCCCACCCTGTTCCGCTGCCGCTGAACCGGCGTGTTCTTCGCGTATCGTCCACTGCCATCGCTACCGCTGGATCCCTGCCGATGAAGCATCCGATCGCCGCTGCCCTGCTGGTCCTCCTTGCCCTGCCGCTGGCCGGCCAGGCAGGGAACTGCAAGCTGGACATCCAACCCATCACTAGCGGCTTTTTCCTCAATCCCACCCTGGACAAGCTGACGGTGCGGTCGATGCGGTCGGTCAAGCCGGGCGTCGACTGCAAGTTGCAGCAGGGCGACGAAATCGTGCAGATCAACGCCCAGGCGGTGCCGGGACGCAAGGCCCGCGAGGTCCAGGCCTTCTGGAAGGATCTGAAGCAGGATCAGCCGCTGACGTTCAAGGTGCTGCGCCACGGCAAGCCGCTGACGCTGGTACTGGAAGATTGAACAGCGCGCCGTGCCCGCCGCCGCCTCAGGCGGAAGCGGTGGACACGTCGCGCATCCGCTCCGCGGCCACCATCAGCTGCGGGAAGAACGTCTCGAACGTCGCCCGCGCCTCCTCCTCGTCGGCGTGCAATATCTCCAGGCAGGCCAGCAGCCGGTCGCCGTTGCGCGAGAGCCGGGTGGAGATTCCCCGCACCGCGGCATCCACGCTTGCGCGCCGCGCGTAGGACCCCAGCCAGTCGTGCGCGGCCATGCGCGGCGCGATGGCTGCCAGCCGCGCCGGCAAACGGTCCCGGCGCTCCTCCAGGATGCGATAGATGCGCGCCGTGAACGCAGCCAGCGGCGCGGCGTTCCAGCGATCCCAGCCCTGTGCCAGGCAGTGGTCGAAATACACGTCCAGCACGATGCCGGCGTAACGGCGCAGCGGCCCGAAGCGGGCGCGCATGGCGGTGACCGCAGCGTGGTCGTCGGTGTAGCGGTCGATGCGGCGGTGGCGCACGATTTCGCTTCGCACCGGTTCGGGCCAGTCCGCAAGCCCGCTTTGGCCGAACACGAAGTCCCCGAGCAGGGCGCCCAGGATGGCGTCGTCCGAATGCCGCGCCAGCCAGGCGTGGGCGAGATAGTTCATGCGCCGATGGTAATGGCGCGAAGGGTAATGGTCGGGTGGAGCGCCTCAGTGGGTGCCGGTGGCGCGCGGGTGGCAATCTGCGCCGGGCAGCGCATCGTCCAGACGCACGCAGGGGCGGAACCCCACCATCCCGGTCAGCTGGCGGCTGTCGCCGCTGGCGACGCTGAAGCGCTGCAGCGGCGCCAGCTGGCAGGCCGCTTTACCGTCGCAGGCGTCCGGGTACAGGGTGTAATGACAGGCGCCGCTGCTGCTGCGGACGCATTCGAACCGCGCCACGCCGTCCTGCACGCTGGCCTTGCTGTGCAGCGCCATGCGGCCTTCGTCCACCCGGCTGGTCCAGGTGGTGCCGCCCGGCGAGCAGCCGGCCAAGGCCAGCAGGAACTGCAGCAGCGCAACGAGTTTGGTCAAGCCGAGGTTGAACATGGTGGGCCTCACATGTGCTTGAACAGGGCCATGAACGGCTGGCTGACCA
>ERZ778017.3043-NODE-3043-length-12430-cov-4.350141_pt1 | contig 12430 bp, 10 predicted proteins | sample MGYA00375747_ERZ778017 | MGnify/ENA primary metagenome ERZ778017 (study PRJEB29350, sample SAMN05509838) | bioreactor metagenome | biome: bioreactor; material: wastewater | place: South Africa: University of Cape Town | collected 2014-03-17 ... | reverse complement strand
TACCTGCGCTGCGGCGGCCGGCTGCTCGGTCCGCCCGCCTGGGACCCGGACTTCAACGCCGCCGACCTGCCGCTGATGCTGCGTCTGGCCGACTTCCCGTCGCGCTACCAGCGCCATTTCGCCGACCCCGCCGGCTGAACACGGCGGCACGAGAGGTCTCTGACTGCCGCACTGCTCGGGTAGGATGCCCGCCGAGGCTACCGACGCGAAGGCATGAAGGATCAGGTCTTGCTGCTGGATTTCGGCGGGGTGGTCAGCCGCACCCCGTTCGAAACGCATGAGCACACCGAGCAGGTTCTCGGGCTGAAGGCCGGGACGCTGACTTGGCGCGGCCCCTTCGATCCGGCCGGCGATCCGCTCTGGCAACGGCTCGAGGAGGGCGCGATCACGGAGCGTGAGTACTGGCTCATTCGTGCGCGCGAGGTCGGCGAACTGCTGGGCGAGACCTGGACGGAGATTTCCGAACTCGTGATTCGTTCGCGCGGCACCGACCCCGATGCGGTGATCCGCCCCGAGGCCGTGGCCGCCGTCGAGGCCGCCAAGGCGGCGGGCCGTCGCGTCGCCGTGCTGTCCAACGACCTGGATCTGTTCTACGGGCCGCAGCTGCGCGGCCGCGTCGGTATCCTGAAGCACGCCGATTTCGTCATCGACGCCACTTACACGGGCATCCTCAAGCCCGATCCGCGCGCCTTCGCCATCTGCCTGGAGCGCCTGGCCGTGCCGGCGCAGCACTGTGTGTTCGTCGACGACCAGCAACGCAACGTCGACGCCGCGGTCGCGACCGGCATGCGCGCCGTGTACTTCGACGTCGCGCGGCCGCAGGCCTCGTTCCGGCAGGCGCTCGATCTGCTCGGCGTGGCGCCGCCGCGGACGGCCTGACGATTCCCGACGATTCGTGACGACGAGGGCGCCCGCAGGCGCCCTCGTGACCGAGCCGCCGGGCGCAGCCGTCTTCAGTCGGCCTGCTTCCTCAGGAACGCCGGGATCTCGATCTCGTCCATGCCGTTGCTGGACAAGGCCTCGACCTTGGCCGCCGCCTGGCTGCGCGCGTTGCGCCACACGCTGGGCGTGTTCAGGCCGGCGTAGTCGCCCGCGCCCGCCTGGGTCGGCTGCATCGGCTGGTTGAGGATGGGCAGGTTGTCGGTGCCGGTGCGCAGTGGCGCCGCCGCGGGCTGCACGACGTTCAGCGTGGGGGGGCGACTTTCAGCCCTCCGTGCGCTGGACAGGCCGGTGGCGATGACCGTCACGCGCAGCTGGTCGCCCAGGGATTCGTCGTAGGCGGTGCCGTAGATGACGTGCGCCTCGTCGGCGGCGTAGCGGCGGATGGTGTTCATCGCGTTGCGGCTCTCGGCGAGCTTGAAGCTGTTCTTCGCCGCGGCGATCAGCACCAGCACGCCGCGCGCGCCCGAGAGGTCGATGCCCTCCAGCAGCGGGCACGCCACGGCCGCCTCGGCGGCCTTGGTGGCGCGGTCCGGGCCGCCGGCGGTGGCGGTGCCCATCATCGCCTTGCCGGGTTCGCTCATCACCGTCTTCACGTCCTCGAAGTCGACGTTGACGAGACCCGGGATGTGGATGATGTCGCTGATGCCGCCGACCGCGTTCTTCAGCACGTCGTTGGCGTGCGCGAAGGCCTGCTCCTGCGTCACGTCGTCGCCCATGACCTCGAGCAGCTTCTCGTTGAGGACGACGATCAGGCTGTCGACGTTGGCCTCGAGCTCGACGACGCCGTCGTCGGCCTGCTTGCCGCGCCGGCGGCCCTCGAACTCGAAGGGCTTGGTGACCACGCCCACGGTGAGGATGCCCATCTCCTTGGCCACGCGCGCGATCACCGGCGCGGCGCCCGTGCCGGTGCCCCCGCCCATGCCTGCGGTGATGAAGAGCATGTGCGCGCCGACGATCGCCTCGCGGATCTGCGCCTCGGCGTCCTCGGCGGCGGCGCGCGCGACCTCGGGCTTGGAGCCCGCGCCCAGGCCCGAGGTGCCCAGCTGCACCAGCGTGCGCGCGTTGCTGCGGTTGAGCGCCTGCGAGTCGGTGTTGGCGCAGATGAAGTCCACGCCCTGCACCGCCTGCGCGATCATGTGCTCGACGGCGTTGCCGCCGCCGCCGCCGACCCCGATCACCTTGATCTGGGTGCCCTGGTCAAACTCTTCGATCATCTCGATAGGCATGTGAACCTCCTTCGGGTCGCTTGCAGTTGCCAAAAAAAGAGAACAGTCGCTTGCTTCTTCTCTCACGGGGCCTCGAATGGCCGCCCCTTCCTCGAACCTCTTCAGAAATTCCCCAGCAGCCAGTCGCGGGCGCGCCCGATCAGGGTCGACATCGACCCGCCCTGCGCCGCCGCCCTCTGGCCGCGCGCGCGCGCCAGCCGCGCATCCTCCAGCAGCCCCATCACCGTCGCCGAGCGCGGGTTGGCGACCATGTCGGCCAAGGCGCCGCGGTAAGTCGGCAAGCCCTTGCGCACGGGCTTGAGAAAGATGTCCTCGCCGAGCTCGACCATGCCGGGCATGACCGCACTGCCGCCGCAGAGGACGACGCCGCTGGAGAGCAGCTCCTCGTAGCCGCTCTCGCGGATGACCTGGTGCACGAGCGAGAAGATCTCCTCCACCCGCGGCTCGATCACGCCGGCCAGCGCCTGGCGGCTGAGCATGCGCGGCTCGCGGTCGCCCAGGCCCGGCACCTCCACCTGCTCGGCGGGGTCGGCCAGCAGTTGCTTGGCCACGCCGTGCTCGACCTTGATCTCCTCGGCGTCCTTGGTCGGCGTGCGCAGGGCCATGGCGATGTCGCTGGTGACGAGGTCGCCGGCGATCGGGATCACCGCGGTGTGGCGCACGCTGCCCTCGGTGTAGATCTGCACGTCGGTGGTGCCGGCGCCGATATCGACCACGGCCACGCCGAGCTGCTTTTCGTCCTCGGTCAGCACCGCCGCGGCGCTGGCGCTCGGGTTGAGCACCAGGCGCTCGACCTCGAGGCCGCAGCGGCGCACGCACTTGAGGATGTTCTCGGCCGCGCTCTGCGCCCCGGTGACGATGTGCACCTTGACCTCGAGGCGGCTGCCGCTCATGCCGATCGGCTCCTTCACCTCGTGGCCGTCGATCACGTACTCCTGCGGCTCGACCAGCAGCAGCCGCTGGTCGCCGGGGATGTTGATCGCCTTCGCGGTCTCGATGACCCGCGTCACGTCCACCGGCGTGACCTCGCGGTTGTCGCGCACGATCACCATGCCGGTGCTGTTCTGGCCGCGGATGTGGCTGCCGGTGATGCCGGTGTAGACGCGGTCGATCTTGCAGGCGGCCATCATCTCCGCCTCCTTCAGCGCCTGCTGGATGCTCTGCACGGTGGCGTCGATGTTGACGACCACGCCGCGCTTCAGGCCGTGCGCGGGGGCGACTCCCAGGCCGGCGACGCGCAGCTCGCCGTCGGGCAGCACCTCGGCGGCAACCACCATCACCTTGGCGGTGCCGATGTCGAGACCGAAAACGAGGTCCATTTGTTCCTTGGGCATGAGGTGTGCTCTTCAGCGTGCGGGAGGGGCCCCCGCGGGCGCGGCCTGGAGGGTGCTGACGCCGCGCAGGCGCACGGCGTAGCCGTCGGTGTGGCGAAGATCGGCGGCTTCCAGCGGCGCACGCAGGCGCTCGGTCACCTGCGGCAGCGTGCGCACGAAGCGCTGCGTGCGCGCCAGCACCTCGTCCTCGACGCCGCGGCCGAGCTCCAGGCGCGCGCCGCCGTCGAGCAGCACGCGCCAGCTGCCGCGCGCCGAGAGCTGCAGCCGCTCGACCCGCGCCTGCAGCGTCTGCACGAGCGGCTGCAGCCGCCGGTACATGGACAGCAGCGCCGCCGCACTGCCTTCGGGGCCGACGAAGGTCGGCAGCGCCTCGTCCTCGACGTCGCCGACGTTGGCGGCGAACACCTCGCCCTGCCGGTTGACGAGGCGATCCTCGCGCTCGTCGGCCTGCCACAGCGCCGCGGCCTGGTGTTCCTCGATCGTCACCACCAGGCGGTCGGGCCAGACGCGGCGCACGCTGGCGCGGCGCACCCAGGGCACGCTCTCGAAGGCGGCGCGCACGGCATCCAGGTCGGCGCTGAAGAAGTTGCCCGACACCCGCGGCGCCACGCTCGTGCGCAGCGAGCCGGCGTCGATGCGCTGCAGCGCGCCCTCGACGCGGATGCCGCGCAGCTGGAACGCCGGCGAGCGCGCCAGCCACAGCAGCAGCGCCGCCAGCAGCAGCGCCGCCAGCAGCAGGAAGACGAGGCTGGCCACCGCCTGCGTCAGGCGCACGTCGGCGGGCAGCGCCGGCATCACGGCCGGCGCAGCGTCGCGCGTCAGGCGCAGGCCGCTCATAGACCACCCCTTGCGGCGGCGCCGTCCAGCGTCGCCGCGGCCAGCAACTGCAGGCACAGCTGCGGATAGTCGATGCCGGCGGCCTTGGCCGACATCGGCACCAGCGAATGCCCGGTCATGCCGGGGCTGGTGTTCATCTCGATGAGGAAGGGGCGGCGGTCGCTCGCGCGCAGCATGAGGTCGGCACGGCCCCAGCCGCGGCAACCGAGCGCCTGGTAGGCGGCCAGCGTCAGCCGCTGCACCTGTTCCTCCTCCGCGGGCGCCAGGCCGCTGGGCACGCGGTAGGCGACGACGTCGGTGAAGTACTTGTTCTGGTAGTCGTAGCGGCCCTCGGGCGCGTCGATGCGGATCACCGGCAGCGCGCGCGCCGACGCCCCCTGCCCGAGCACCGGGCAGGTGAGCTCGAGGCCCTCGATGAACTCCTCGCACAGCACGTCGGCGTCGTGCCTGGCGGCGAGCGTCACCGCGTCCTGCATCTGCGAATAGCCGAGCACCTTGCTCACGCCGATCGAGCTGCCTTCGCGCGCGGGCTTGACGATGAGCGGCAGGCCCAGTGCGTCAGGCACCGCCTGCAGCTCCTCGCGCGCGCGCTGCCCGGCGCCGAGGCACACCCAGCGCGGCGTCGGCAGGCCTTCGGCGAGCCAGACGCGCTTGGTCATCACCTTGTCCATGGCGATCGCGCTGGCCATCACGCCGCTGCCGGTGTAGGGGATGCGCAGCAGCTCGAGCGCGCCCTGCACCGTGCCGTCCTCGCCGTGGCGGCCGTGCAGGGCGATGAAGGCGCGCGCGAAGCCCTGCGTGCGCAGATCGCACAGCGGCTGCGCCGCCGGATCGAAGGCGTGCGCGTCGACGCCGAGTGCGCGCAGCGCGTCCAGCACGCCCTGGCCGGACATCAGCGAAACCTCGCGCTCGGCGCTGTCGCCGCCCATCAGCACCGCGGTCCGGCCGAGGTCGCCGACGTCGATGCGCACCGGATCGTTCATCGTCATGCCCCTTTCGGCAAGGTCTGCGCCGTGCCCTGCGTGCTGTCCAGTGCCCGCAGGGCCGCACAGGTGCCGCCGATCGAACCCGCGCCCAGCGTCAGCAGCACGTCGCCTCCGCGCAGTTGCGCGGCCAGCGCCGCCGGCAGATCGGCCAGCCGCGGCACGAGCTGCACGGCGACGCCGCGGCCGGCGAGCGAATGCGCCAGCGCGGCGGCGTCGGCGCCGGCGATCGGCGCCTCGCCGGCGGCGTAGACCTCGGTCAGCCAGACCGCATCGGCCCGGCCGAGCACCTGCACGAAGTCGGCGAAGCAGTCGCGCGTGCGCGTGTAGCGGTGCGGCTGGAAGGCGAGCACGAGGCGACGCCGGGGAAAGGCACCGCGCGCGGCCGCGAGCACCGCGGCGATCTCCGCCGGATGGTGGCCGTAGTCGTCGATCAGCGTGCACTCGCCGCCGTCGGCGCAGCGCCAGGCTCCATGCGCCTGGAAGCGGCGACCCACCCCCGCGAATCCGGCCAGCGCGCGCTGCACCGCCTCGTCGGGCAGGCCGAGCTCGCCGGCCACGGCGATCGCCGCGAGCGCGTTGCGCACGTTGTGCTCGCCGGAGAGGCCGAGCGTCACCGGCAGCGGCGCGGCGCCGCGGCGCTCGGCGACGAAGCGCATGCCGCCGCCGGGCAGCGCCCGCAGCTCGCGCGCGCGCACTTCGGCGCCCTCGCGCAGGCCGCAGCGCACGAGCGGGCGCTCGACGCGCGGCAGGATGGCCTGCACCCCGGCGTCGTCGCTGCACACCACCGCGGCGCCGTAGAAGGGCATGCGGTGCAGGAAGTCGACGAAGGCCGTGCGCAGGCGCTCGACGCTGTGGCCGTAGGCGTCCATGTGGTCGGCGTCGATGTTGGTGACGACGGCGAGCACCGGCAGCAGGTGCAGAAAGGAGGCGTCGCTCTCGTCGGCCTCGACGACGATGAACTCGCCGCGGCCGAGGCCGCTGTTCGTGCCGGTGCGCGCGAGCGTGCCGCCGATGACGAAGCTCGGGTCGACGCCGGCTTCGATGAGCACCTCGGTGACGAGCGAGGTGGTGGTCGTCTTGCCGTGGGTGCCGGCGATGGCGATGCCCTGCTGGCGGCGCATCAGCTCGGCCAGCATCTGCGCGCGATGCACGACCGGCACGCCGCGCGCACGCGCCGCGGCCAGCTCGGGGTTGTCGGGTGCGACCGCCGTCGACACCACCAGCGCCTGCGCGCCGGCGATGTTCTGCGCGGCGTGCCCGAGTGCCACGCGGATGCCGAGCTGCTGCAGGCGCGCGGTCGTGGCACTCGGCGCGAGGTCGCTGCCGCTGACCGTGTAGCCCTGCGCGTGCAGCATCTCGGCGATGCCGCTCATGCCGGCGCCGCCGATGCCGGTGAAGTGGACGTGGCGCAGCGCGTGCTTCATGCGCGCAGCTCCGCCCGGCGCGGCTTCGCCACCGCCTCGATCTCGTCGGCCACGCGCACGGCGGCATGCGGCCGCGCCAGCGTGCGCGCCCTGCAGGCCATCTCGAGCAGCTGCGGCCGCGTGAGCGCGCGCAGCTGCGCGGCCAGGCGCTCCGGCGTGAGCTCGGTCTGCGGCAGGTGGATCGCCGCCCCGCGCTGCGCCATCCAGGCCGCGTTGTCGCGCTGGTGGCTGGTGGTGGAGACGATCAGCGGCACGAGGATGGCCGGCACGCCCGCGGCGCAGAGTTCGCTCACCGTGATCGCGCCGGCGCGGCAGATCATCAGGTCGGTGAGCGCGAGCTGCGCCGCCATGTCGTCGATGAAGGGCAGCACCTCGACCTCGATGCCCGCGCGCTCGTAGGCGGCGGCCACCGCCGCGTGGTGCGCGTTGCCGGTCTGGTGCGTGAGCCGCGGGCGCTCCTCGGGCGCCAGCAGCGCCAGCGCCTGCGGCAGCGCGTCGTTGAGCACGCGCGCGCCCAGGCTGCCGCCGACCACGAGCACGCGCAGCCGGCCCTGCCGCGGCGCCAGCCGCTGCTCGGGCGCGGCGATGGCCTCGATCTCCGCGCGCACCGGGTTGCCGGTGACGACCGCGTTACGTGTGCGCCCGGCAGCCTCGCCGGGGAAGCCGAAGAGCACGCGGTCCGCCACCGGCAGCAGCCACTTGTTGGACAGCAGCAGCGCGGCATCCGAGTTGACGAGCACCAGCGGCTTGCCCAGCGCCGTCGCCATCAGGCCGCCGGGGAAGCAGACGTAGCCGCCCATGCCGAGCACCGCGTCCGCGGCGCGCCGGCGCAGGATGCGATGGCAGTCCCAGAACGCCTTCTGCAGCCGCAATCCGCCGCTGAGCCAGCCCAGCAGGCCCTTGCCGCGCAGGCCGGAGAAGGCGATCGCGTCGAGCGCGATGCCGGCCCTGGGCACGAGCCGGTTCTCCATGCCCGAGGTCGTGCCGAGCCAGCTCGTGGTCCAGCCGCGCGCGGCCATCTCGCGCGCCACGGCGAGCCCCGGGATGATGTGCCCGCCGGTGCCCGCGGCCATGATGACGAGATGGCTCATCGGCTGCCCCCGCGCATGAGGCTTCGGTTCTCGCGATCGACGCGCACGACCAGGGCCAGCGCGACGAGGTTCATGAGGATCGCCGAGCCGCCGTAGCTCATCAGCGGCAGCGTCAGGCCCTTGGTCGGCAGCACGCCCAGGTTCACGCCCATGTTGATGAAGGCCTGCGCACCCATCCACAGCCCGATGCCCTGCACCATCAGCCCGGCGAAGACGCGGTCGAGCGCGATCGCCTGTCGGCCGATGACGAACAGCCGCCGCGTCAGCCAGAAGAAGAGCACGATCACCGTGGCCACGCCGACGAAGCCGAGTTCCTCGCCGATCACCGCGAGCAGGAAGTCGGTGTGCGCCTCCGGCAGGTAGTGCAGCTTCTCGACGCTTGCGCCCAGGCCCTGGCCGAAGAGCTCGCCGCGGCCGATGGCGATCAGGCTGTGCGTGAGCTGGTAGGCCTTGCCCTGCACGTACTTCGGGTTCCAGGGGTCGAGGTAGGCCAGGATGCGCTCGCGGCGCAGGTCGTCGAAGGCGATGATGAGCACGAAGGTGGCCACCACCACCGCGGCGATGAGCAGCGACATGCGCGCGTTGACGCCGCCGAGGAAGAGGATGCCCATGGCGATCGCCGCGATGACGATGAAGGCGCCCATGTCGGGCTGGCGCAGCAGCAGCAGGCCGATGAAGGCCACCGCCACCGCCATCGGCCACACCGCGCGGATGAACTCCTCCTTCACGTCCATCTTGCGCACCATGTAATCGGCGGCGTACATGGCGATCGCCAGCTTGGCCAGCTCCGAGGGCTGGAAGTTCATCACCCCGAGCGGAATCCAGCGGCGCGAGAAGTTGACCACCTTGCCGATGCCCGGGATGAGCACGACGATCAGCAGCACGATCGCCACCACGAACACCAGCTTGGCGCGGCGCTCCCAGAAGTCGACCGGGAACTGCGCCACGGCCAGCGCGCACACCAGGCCGATGCCGATAGCCAGCAGGTGGCGCGAGAGGAAGAAGGTCGGCGTGTAGCGCGCGAAGCGCGGGTTGTCCGGCAGCGCCACCGAGGCCGAATAGACCATCACGAGCCCGAAGGCCAGCAGCGCGAGCACGACCAGCACCAGCGTGTGGTCGAAGTCGGCCAGCCGCGCCGGGCGCAGGCTGGCGACGTGCGAACCGTCGCGCACCGGCAGCGCCCGTCGCGAGCCCGCAAGGGCGACCTCGCGCCCGGGCAGCCAGCGCTGCAGCGCCGCGCGCCATGCCGCGCGACCGACGCGGGCTGCAGGCGCGCTCGCCGGGCTCAAAGCACCTCCCCACGGTCGGCGGCGAAGTCGCGCACGGCCTGCGCGAACACCTCGGCGCGGTGCGCGTAGTCGCGGAACATGTCCAGGCTGGCGCAGGCCGGGCTCAGCAGCAGGGCGTCGCCCGAGCGCGCCTGCGCGAAGCCCCAGGCGACCGCCTCGGGCAGGGTGGCGTGCTGCGCCATCGGCACGCCGCAGCCGGCGATCGCCGCGGCGATCGCCGGCGCGTCCTGCCCGAGCAGCGCCACGGCGCGCGCGTGGCGCGACAGCGGCACCGCCAGCGGCGCGAAGTCCTGGCCCTTGCCCTGACCCCCGAGGATGACGACGAGGCGGCCCGGCGCGTGCTCGGCAGCCAGGCCCTCCAGGGCGGCGACGGTGGCGCCGACGTTGGTGCCCTTGCTGTCGTCGTAGACGGCGACGTCGCCGACCTGCCCGAGCCACTGCACGCGGTGCGGCTGCCCGCCGTACTCGCGCAGGCCGTGCAGCATCGGCGCCAGCGCGCAGCCGCTGGCGCTGGCCAGCGCGAGCGCGGCGAGCGCGTTGGCCGCGTTGTGCCGGCCGCGCAGGCGCAGCGCTTCGGCGGGCATGAGCCGCTGCAGGTGGATCTCCGGCGGCGTGTCGTCGCGCTTCCTGGCCAGCAGTTCGTCCGCGGGCAGCGCGCGCACGAGCCAGGCCATGCCGTTCTCGACGACGAGGCCGAAGTCGCCCGGGCGCTCGGGCGCCGTGAGTCCGAAGCGCAGCACGGCACGCGGGGCGGGCGGCGGCTTGCCGCGAACGCCCTTCACGGCCGGCGGCGCGGGCACCATCGCCTCGACCGCGGCGTCATCGCGGTTCACGACCATCGTCGCCTGTCGCCCGAAGACGCGTGCCTTGGCCGCGCCGTAGGCCGCCATGTCGCCGTGCCAGTCGAGATGATCCTGCGTCAGGTTGAGCACCGCGCCCGCGGTCGGCTCGAAGTCCGCAGCGTCGGCGAGCTGGAAGCTCGAGAGCTCGAGCACCCAGACCTCGGGCCACTCGGCGCGCGGCGCATCGAGCATCTGCGCCAGCCGCTCCAGCAGCGACGGCATGATGTTGCCGGCCACCGCCACGCGCCGCCCGGCGCGCGCCACCAGCAGCGCGGTAAGCGCGGTCGTCGTCGTCTTGCCGTTGGTGCCGGTGATGGCCAGCAGCTGCGGCACCTCGGCCGCGGCGTGCGTCTTCAGGTCGGCGAGCGCGCGCATGAAGAGGTCGAGTTCGGCCATCACCGCGATGCCGCTGGCGCGTGCGGCCGCCAGCAGCGGCGCGATGCGCGCATCGTGCGGCGCCAGGCCCGGGCTCTTCAGCAGCAGCCTCACGCCCTCGGGCAGGGTGGTCCCGAGTTCGCCCGTGAAGAGGCGGACCTGCGGCAGTTCGGCGTGCAGTTCGGCCGCGTGCGGTGGCGCCGCGCGCGAATCCCAGACCTGCACCTGCGCGCCGTGGCGCACGCACCAGCGCGCCATCGCCAGGCCCGATGCACCGAGGCCGAGCACGAGGACGGAGCAGCCGCGCAGGAAGTCCATCAGCGCCTCACCGCAGCTTCAGGCTCGCCAGCCCGACCAGGCACAGCAGCATGGTGATGATCCAGAAGCGCACCACGACCTGGGTCTCGGTCCAGCCCTTCTTCTCGAAGTGGTGGTGCAGCGGCGCCATGAGGAAGATGCGCCGGCCTTCGCCGTAGCGGCGCCGGGTGTACTTGAACCAGGCGACCTGAACCATCACCGACAGCGCCTCGGCGACGAAGACGCCGCCCATGATGCCGAGCACGATCTCCTGCCGCGTGATGACGGCGATGGTGCCCAGGGCGCCGCCGAGCGCGAGCGCCCCGACGTCGCCCATGAACACCTGCGCCGGGTTGGCGTTGAACCACAGGAAGGCCAGACCCGCCCCGGCCATCGCGGCGCAGAAGACCAGCAGCTCGCCGGCCCCGGGGATGTGCGGGAACAGCAGGTAGCGCGAGTAGTCGGCGCGGCCGACGATGTAGGCGAACACGCCCAGCGCCGAGCCGACCATGACCACCGGCATGATCGCCAGCCCGTCCAGGCCGTCGGTGAAGTTGACGGCGTTGCTGGCACCGACGATCACGAACCACGACAGCATGATGAAGCCGAACACGCCCAACGGGTAGCTCACGCTCTTGAAGAAGGGCACGAGCAGGTCGGCGCGCGGCGGCAGCTCGGTCGAGAAGCCGCTGCTGACCCAGCGCAGGAAGAGCTCGAGCACGCGCAGGTTGCTCGTCTCGGCGACGCTGAAGGCGAGATAGAGCGCGGCCACGAGCCCGATCAGGCTCTGCCAGAAGAACTTCTCGCGGCTGCGCATGCCCTCCGGGTCCTTGTGCACGACCTTGCGCCAGTCGTCGACCCAGCCGATGGCGCCGAAGCCGAAGGTGACGAGCATCACCACCCAGACGAAGCGGTTGCTCCAGTCGAACCACAGGATGGTCGAGACGCCGATGCCGATCAGCACCAGCACGCCGCCCATCGTCGGCGTGTTGCGCTTGCCCAGGTGCGCCTGCACGCCGTACTCGCGGATGGGCTGGCCGATCTTCATCGCGGTCAGGCGGCGGATCACCCAGGGCCCGAAGGCCAGGCCGATGAGCAGCGCCGTCAGCGCCGCCAGCACCGCGCGGAAGGCGAGGTACTGGATGACGCGCAGGAAGCCCAGGTGCTCGGGATAGAGCGCCATCAGGTACTGCGACAGGCTAAGCAGCATGGTCGCCCTCCCCGGACCGGATGAATGCTTCGACGACGCGCTCCATGCGCATCGAGCGCGAGCCCTTGACGAGCACCGAGGCCGCTTGCGGCGCGCTCGTGCGCAACTGCCCAAGCAGTTCGTCCATCGAGGCGAAGTGGCGTACGTCGCACGCCTGCGCGGCGTGCGCGGCCTGTGCGCTCTGCGTGCCGAAGGTCCACAGCGTCTCGATGCCGCGTGCGGCGGCGTACTGCCCGACCTCGGCGTGAAAGGCCGAGCCCTCGTCACCGACCTCGGCCATGTCGGCGAGCAGCAGCCAGCGCGGACCGGGCAGCTCCGCCAGCAGGTCGATCGCCGCGCGCACCGAATCGGGGTTGGCGTTGTAGCTGTCGTCGACGAGCCGCAGCGCGCGCCCCTGCCAGGTCAGCTCGAGCAGGCGGCTGCGCCCGGCCACCGGCGCGAAATCGGCCAGGCCGCGCGCGATCGCCTCGGGCGGCACGCCGGCCGCCAGCGCGCAGGCCGCCGCGGCGAGTGCGTTCTTCGCGTTGTGCACGCCCGCCGCGGCCACGCGCGTCTGCAGGCGGCCCTCGGGCGCGTC
>ERZ778017.3041-NODE-3041-length-12438-cov-6.531858_pt1 | contig 12438 bp, 8 predicted proteins | sample MGYA00375747_ERZ778017 | MGnify/ENA primary metagenome ERZ778017 (study PRJEB29350, sample SAMN05509838) | bioreactor metagenome | biome: bioreactor; material: wastewater | place: South Africa: University of Cape Town | collected 2014-03-17 ... | reverse complement strand
TCACCTCGCAGTTCTCGATGATGTCGACGCCGCGCCGGTCGGCGCCGCGCGCATAACCCCAGGCGACGGCGTCGTGGCGGGCGGTGCCCGCCCGCTGCTGCATCAGCCCGCCGACGATCGGAAAGCGCGCATCGGCCGAAATGTCGATCGCCGGCATCAGCCGCTTGATCTCGGCAGGTGTCATCAGCACGGCGTCCACGCCGAGATGACGCATGGCGTTGCCGCGCCGGGCGAGGTCGTCGAGCTGGGCCGGCGTATGGGCGAGGTTCAGCACGCCGCGCTGCGAGAACATGACGTTGTAGTTGAGGTCGTGGGAGAGGTTCTCCCACATCTTCATCGAGTGCTCGTAAAAGCGCGTGTTCTGCGGAAGGAGATAGTTGGAACGCACGGTTACGGTATTGCGGCCGACATTGCCGGACCCGAGCCAGCCCTTCTCGAGCACCGCGACATTGGTGATGCCATGCTCCTTGGCGAGGTAGAAGGCGGTCGCCAGACCATGGCCGCCGCCGCCGATGACGACGATGTCGTAGGAGGGCTTGGGCGCGGGCTTGCGCCAGGCCGGCTTCCAGTCCTTGTTTCCCGACAGGGCGTTCCTGAGGAGCGAAAAGGCCGAATATTCCGCCATTCTTGTTGTTCCCGTGCCTGCCTGTCCGTTGCGGAGCGCGGCGCACACTATACCGGCACCGAACGCCCGACGGCCACCATTGCGCCATGGCTTTGCAATTGGCCGACCTTGCCGTGGGCGGCAGGGTTGCTCCTTGCCGTCGCCACCTTTATCACTGACATGGCCGGGCCGTCATGGCCTTCCACGAGTCGCGCGTCAACCATGCTCCTGCGTTCCTGCCGCTTCCTTCCGGTCCTGGCGTTGGCGATGCTTGCATCGCTGCACCTTGCCGCGGCCCAGACAGTCGCCGCCCCGCCCGTTGCCCCGACCGTCGCCCAGGCTGCCACCTCCACGCTGATCGACAGGCAGCAGGGCGTCCTCGACCGGTTGGCGGCGAGCACGGGCGAACTGGAAAAGAAGGTCGATGAGGACGACCAGGACGACGCCTCGCTCGTCGATATCCGCCTCAAGCTGCAAGGCATTTCCCAGCAGGCGCTGGAGAGCGCGCTCGCCTTTCGCGAGCGCACCGCCGAAATCAACGGCCGGCTGGAGCAGCTTGGGCCGCCTCCGGCGGAGGGCCAGCCGCCGGAGCCGCAGGTCGTGGCCGGCGAGCGCAACGCGCTTACGGCAGAAAAGGCCGAGATCAACGCGGTCATCGGCATGGCCCAGTCGCTGTCGGTGCGCGCCAACACCCTGATCGAGAAGATAGCGACCCGGCGCAGCGAGCTGTTCCGCAACCAGCTTACCAAGCGCTACACGCTGTCCGACACCTTCAGCGGCAAGGTGGTCGACGACGCCAGGAACGACTTCGAGCGGCTCTACGGCGCCGTCTCCTCATGGCTCACCTTCGCTTTCAAGTTCAAGTTCCAGGCGATGCTGGCCGCCGCCTTCATGGCGCTGGCGCTGGCAGCCGTGCTGATGATCGGCGGCCGCCGCGTCTTCGGCCGCGTGTTCGTGGCCGATCCGGCCGTCGGGGACCCGTCCTATCTCAGCCGGCTTTCGGTGGCGTTCTGGTCGACGCTGCTGCCGACGGCCGCGCTGGTCGTATTCCTGGCCTCGACCATCTTCTTCTTCAATTACTATAACGTGCTGCGCGGCGACATCGGCGTCTTCCTCAATGCGCTGGCAGCGCTGATCGCCATCGTCTTTTGCGTCAACCGCCTCACCAACGCGGCCCTTTCGCCGAAGCTTCCCGACTGGCGGTTGATCCCGGTGGAGTCGAGGCCCGCCCGCTGGCTGGTGCGGCTGGCGACGGCGATGGCGCTGGTCATCGGCGTCAACAGCTTCCTGTCCACCGTCAACGAGCAGTTGCGCTCGCCCCTGTCGCTGACCATCGCGCGCAGTTTCCTCGCCACCGTGGTCTTCGGCATCATTCTCGTCCTGATGGGGCTGGTGCGGCCGTTCCGCGGCGAGGACGGCGCATGGAGGCCGTGGCCGGCATGGCTGCGCTTCAGCGCCTATGGCCTCGGCCTTTTCACCATCGGCGCGGCGGTGCTGGGCTATATCGGGCTGGCGATCTTCGTCGCCCTGCAAGTGGTGGTCACCGGCACGATCCTGCTGATGGCCTATATCGGCTTCCTGTCCGCCCGCGCGATCGGCGAGGAAGGAGGCTTCGGCGGGTCTTCCATCGGTCGCTGGCTGGTCGAGAAAGGCAATGTGGAGGAAACGACGCTCGACCAGCTCGGCCTTGCGGTCAGCATCGCCCTAAACCTGATGATCGTCGTGGTGTTCCTGCCGCTCATCCTTTTGATGTGGGGCTTCCAGCCGGGCGACATCCAGGCCTGGGGCTACAAGCTTGTGACGGGCATAACGATCGGCTCGGTCACCATTTCGGCGGCCGGCATCCTGAGCGGCATCGTCGTTTTCGTCATCGGCTATTTCCTCACCCGCTGGTTCCAGGGCTGGCTCGACAGCTCGGTCATGGCGCGCGGCAAGGTCGACGCCGGCGTGCGCAACTCGATCCGGCTGGCGGTGGGATATGCGGGCGTCGCCGTCGCCGCCCTGGTCGGCATTTCGGCGGCCGGCATCGACCTTTCCAACCTGGCGCTGGTCGCCGGCGCCCTCTCGCTCGGTATCGGCTTCGGCTTGCAGAACGTCGTCTCCAACTTCGTCTCCGGCCTGATCCTTCTCGCCGAGCGGCCGTTCAAGGTCGGCGACTGGATCGTCGCCGGCGATGTCTCCGGAACCGTCAGGAAGATCAGCGTGCGCGCCACCGAGATCGAGACCTTCCAGCGCCAGACGGTCATTTTGCCGAATTCCAACCTGATCAACAACGCGGTCGGCAACTGGACCCATCGCAACAAGCTCGGCCGGGTCGAAATCAGGGTCGGCGTGGCCTACGGCATGGACGCCAGGCGCGCATACGACATCATGCTGGAAATCGCGCGCGAGCATCCGCTGGTGCTGAAGAATCCCGAACCGTTCGTGCTGTTCGTGAATTTCGGGCCGGCGGCGATGGAATTCGAGATACGGGTGTTCCTGGCCGACGTCACCAACGGCAGCGGCGTCCAGAACGACATCCGCTTTGCCGTGCTCGACAGGTTTGCGCAGGCCGGCATCGATATTCCCTCGACGCCGCGGGCGATGCCGCCGGAGGCGGTGCTGGAGCCGTGGCCGGGCGACGACGACAAGGCCGAGATCGAGCAGGCCGAGCGGGAACGCTTGCATGCCGAGGCCAGGGCTGCCCGCCTGCGGCAATCGGGCCGCCGCGGCCGGGGCCGCAAGCCGGATCCGGCCTGAAGCCGATTGCGGCATGAATGCGGCATTCAGTTGCGGTTCAGCTTTCATCGTCTATAAGCTTGATGCGAGGGATGAAAATGCCTTGCACGACGCAACAGAGGCGGTGGAGACACCGGAAACGCCATGCGCAAATTCCTCATCGCCGCCGGCATGCTGCTTGCCGCGGCAACGGTCGCCGAGGCCGCCAGCGCCGTCAACAACGATAGCGAGACGCGCACCCTGATCGTAACCGAGGGCGGCAACAAGTCCGAACTGGTGCTGGCCGGCGGCGAAACGATCGAGTTTTGCCCGAACGGCTGCTTCGTCACCTTGCCCAACGGCGACCTGACGCCCTTGAACGGCTCCGAAACCGTCGTCATTTCAGGCGGCGTGGCCCACATCAAGTAGGCCGTGGCCCTGATGGCCGCGATTCCGACGAGGCCGGGCCGATGCCCGGCCTTTTATCGTTTCCGGTAGCGGATGCTTAACGCTGGCGGGCGAAATACCGCCACGCGGGCTCCTTCAGCCGTCCCGGTTTAAGGTTCGGTAGCCTGCGCCCCCTATAGCCATGAGAGGATGTCTCGGATGGCATGGGCAAGGGGTTAGGGCTGAACATGGACGCGAGGTCGGACAGGACGGTGTTGCCGCTGGCGGTCGATCTCGACGGCACGCTGATCGCCGCCGACCTGCTTTGGGAGGGGCTGTTTTCGCTCCTCAAGAAGAATCCGCTCTATCTGTTCCTGATTCCGTTCTGGCTGGCCGGCGGGCCGGCGCGCCTGAAGCAGGCCGTCGCTGAACGGGTCGATATCGATCCCACCTGCCTGCCTTACCGGCAGGAACTGCTCGATCGGCTGCGGGCCGAGCATGCCGAGGGCAGACTGATCGTCCTTGCGACCGGCACGCCGCGCAGGTTCGCCGAGGCGATCGCCCGCCACCTCGGCGTTTTCGACGCCGTTCTGGCGACCGAGGGCGACGAGAACCTGACCGCGGCGCGCAAGCGCGCCGCGCTGGTCGAGGCCTATGGCGACGGCGGCTTCGACTATGCCGGCAACAGCCGGCACGACGTCGCCGTGTTCGACGCGGCGCGCGCCGCGATCGTGGTGGCTCCTGACAGGCACGCGGCGCGCTGGCAGGCGAGGCATGGCGGCGAGGTCGTGCCCGGCCCCCGGCGCACGTTCATGTCCGTGCTGAGGATGCTGCGCGTCCACCAGTGGTCGAAGAACGTGCTGATCGCCGTGCCGATAGTGCTCAGCCACGAATATTTCAACGCCGATATGGTCCTGAAATGCCTGCTGGCGTTCGTTTCCTTCAGTGCGGTCGCCTCCGCGATCTACATCGTCAACGACTTCTTCGACCTTGCGCTCGACCGCCAGCACCCGACCAAGCGCAACCGCCCGTTCGCCAGCGGCGTCCTGTCGGTGCCGTTCGGGCTCGTCTCGGTCGCCCTCCTGCTTACCGTCGGCATCGGCGCCGGCCTGATGGTGTCTTGGCCGTTCATGGCCGTGCTGGCGAGTTACCTGGTCGTCACCACCGCCTACTCGCTGGCGCTGAAGCGCATGCTCCTGGTCGACGTCCTCACGCTCGCGGGCCTCTACACGGTGCGGGTCATCGCCGGGGCCGCCGCCACCGGCGTCGGCGTTTCCTTCTGGCTGCTCGCCTTCTCGATGTTCTTCTTCCTGTCGCTGGCGCTGGTCAAACGCTATGTCGAGCTGGATTCGCCGAACCTGTCGCCCGGCGAGCGGATCGCCGGCCGCGGCTACCGCTGCGAGGACCGCGAGGTGGTCGCGCAGGCCGGCATGGCGTCGGCGTTTTCCTCGGCGCTGGTGCTCGCCCTCTACATGAACAGCGAATCCGTGCGCGAACTCTATTCGCATCCCTGGATGGTGTGGCCGCTGCCGCCCATCGTGCTCTACCTGACCATGCGCATCTGGGTGCTCGGCCGCCGCGGCGAGATGCACGACGATCCGGTCGTCTTCATCGCCCAGGACTGGCGCAGCCAGATCGTCATCGCCATCGGCGCCGTGCTTTTGGTGGCGGGGGGCTGGTGAGATGACGATCGCCCGCTATACGAGCTTCGGTCAGGCGACGCCCGCCGCGCACCACGGCATGGCGGCCGGCAAGGCGATCGCGCTGCTGCGCAGCGGCGAGGCCGGTGAAGGCGCGCTTCTCGCCTATGGCAACGGGCGCTCCTACGGCGATTCGTGCCAGAACCCGGCGGGAACCGTCATCGACATGCGCTCACTCGACCGCATCCGGGCCTTCGACGCCACGACCGGGCTGGTCGAGGCCGAGGCCGGCACGATGCTGTGCGACATCATCGCTTATGCCGCGCCGCACGGCTTTTTTCCCGCCGTGGTGCCCGGCACCCAGTTCGTGACGCTTGGCGGCGCGATCGCCAACGACATCCACGGCAAGAACCATCATCGCCGCGGCACGTTCGGCTGTCATGTCGAGGCCCTGACGCTGCTGCGCTCGGACGGCCGCGAATACCGCTGCTCGCCGACGAAGAACGCGCGGCTGTTTCGGGCGACGATCGGCGGCATGGGACTGACCGGCCTGATCCTGTCGGCGTCGATCCGGCTGATGCGGGTGGCCTCGCTGGACATCGAGGAGAAGGCGACGCGGTTTGGCAGCCTCGAGGCGTTCTTCGACCTGGCCGACGCCGCCGACCGCGAAAACGAATACGCCGTGGCTTGGATCGACCAGCTGGCCTCGGGCCGCAACTTCGGCCGGGGCGTGCTTCTTGCCGGCAACCATGCGAGGCAGGGCCGCCATATTGCCGCGCGGCCCGACGCACGGTTGTCCGTGCCGGTCAAGCCGCCGTTCAACGTGCTCAACCGCCCGTTCCTGCGCGCCTTCAACATGGCTTACCGCTGGAAGGCGGGGCGCCCGGCGGAAAGACGCGCCGCCTCCTATCAGGGCTTTTTCTTTCCGCTCGACAGCGTTCGCGACTGGAACCGGCTTTACGGCCCCAGGGGGCTTTTCCAGCACCAGAGCGTGGTGCCGCAGGAAGCGGCGCGCGAGGCGATACCAGCACTTCTCCACGCGGCGCAGGTGGCGGGGCAGGGCTCGTTCCTGACCGTGCTGAAGCGCTTCGGAGGGCTGCGGTCGCCGGCGCTGCTGTCGTTTCCACGGCCGGGCTATACGCTGACGCTTGATTTTCCGAACCAGGGCGAGGCGACGCTGAAGCTCCTCGACGAGCTGGACCGCATCACGGTCGCGGCGGGAGGAGCGGTCAACCCCTACAAGGACGCGCGCATGCGCGCCGATACCTTCGCGGCCTCCTTTCCCGCTTGGCGGCTTCTGGAGGAGATGCGCGATCCGGCCTTCCTTTCCGGCTTCTGGAAGCGGACGGCGGGGCAGCTTGCGCCATGGCGGCCGCGCGCGGTCGCGGTGGTGCGGTGACCGACGTTCATGAAATATTTTCGCGGGGCGGATAAGACGATGCAGGAAATGAGTGAAAGCCGATGAAATATATCGTTTTTATTCTGTTTACCGTCATGACGAACGCCGCCGCTCAGTTGATGCTGAAGCAGGGAATGATGTCGCTCGGGCCGATCTCGTTTGAAGGCGTCAATCCGGTCGTCAAGCTGTTGCAGGTCGTGTTCAGCCCCTGGGTGTTCCTGGGCCTGTGCACCTTCGTGATCTCGATGGCCTCGCATCTTTACGTGCTGTCCAAGGTCGAGCTTTCGTTCGCCTATCCGTTCCTCAGCCTCGCCTATGTCGCGGTCGCGGTGTTCGCCTATTTCGTCTTCCGCGAGGATCTGAACGGCTGGCGCATCGCCGGCATCGCCTTCATCTGCGTCGGCACCGTGCTGATCGCCCAAAGCGGCCGCGAGCACGAGACCCCGACGGCCCAAGCTTCCACCGATACCATCATATCAAGCGAGATCGTACGATGAGACACGTTATTTTTGGCGGCGACGGCTTTGTCGGCCATCACCTTGCTCCGAAACTTGCGGCCGACGGCGAGGAGGTCGTCGTCGCCGATATCGTCAAGAGCGACTTCGCCCATTACCGGTCGGTTCGCCACGTTCACTGCGACGTGACCGACAAGGCTTCAGTGGCGGCGGTGGGCCTCAGGGCCGACGACATGGTCTACAACCTGTCGGCCAAGATGCTGTCGCCGATCCAGGTTCGCGCCAAGCGCCACGACTTTTTCTTTCCGGTGAACTACCACGGCACCGTGAATATCATCGAGGCCATGGACAAGGCCGGCGCGCAGAAGCTGGTCCATTTCACCACGGACATGATCTACGGCCACACCGTCGCTTATCCGATGACGGAGGAGCACCCGGTGGCGCCGCTCGGCGAATACGGCCTGTCGAAGCTCAGGACCGAGGAACTCGCCGCCGAGTGGCGCGGGCGCGGCATGGCGATCTCGCTGTTTCGGCCGCGCCTCATCATCGGACCCGGCCGGCTCGGCATCCTCGAAAAGCTGTTCAGGCTGATCGACTGGAACCTGCCGGTGCCGATGATCGGTTCGGGCAGGAACCCCTACCAGTTCATCTCCGTGTTCGACTGCGCCGAAGCCTGCCGCGCGGCGTGGAAGGCGGGCGTGCCGAACGAGGCCTACAATCTCGGCTCGCTCAATCCGCCGCCGGTGAGAAAGCTGCTCGGCGACCTGATCCGCCACGCCGGCTCGAAATCGATCCTGCTGCCGACGCCCGGCTGGGCGGTCAAGCGCACGCTCGACCTGCTCGATCTCCTCAACATGCCGATCATGGACCCGGAGCAGTACCTGATCGCCGACGAGGAATGCGTCCTCGACGTATCGAAGGCAAAACGCCAGCTCGGCTGGGCGCCGCAATACCGGGACGAGGACATGCTGATCGCCGCCTACAGCGAATATCGCGCAAAGAAGGACGCTCACGCCTTCGCCCCCGCCCATGTGCCGGCCGAATAGGATTCCAGGAGAGTAAGATGACAGTCATGACCCGACCCGAACGAACGGACGCGCGCGCGCTGGTGAGCGCGCCGGCGCTGTCGCCGACGACGACGCAAAAGCCCGGCCTGCTCAGCGTCGACCAGGCAAAGGCGCTGGACGTCGCCGCGATCACCGACCTGTTCAAGGCGCACATAAATCCCGGCCAGCTGCATTTCATGAAGCTGCTCGGCTTCCACAAGGTCAAGATCGAGCGCGCCGAAGGCATGTTCTACATCGACCAGGACGGGCGCAGGATCCTCGACTTCTTCGGCGGCTTCGGCTCGCTCGCCTTCGGGCATAACCATCCCCGCATCCTCGAGGCCCGCAGGAAGTTCCAGGAAGAGAAGCGGCAGGAAATCGCCATCGCCTTCATGTCGCAATATGCGGCCGCGCTGGCACACAACATCGCCGCCTGTTCGCCGGGCGACCTCGACATGGTGTTCCTGGGCTCCTCCGGTTCCGAGGCGATGGAAGCGGCGGTGAAGCTTGCCGAACGCGCCGCCGGCCCGAAACGGCCGAAAATCGTCTATGCCGAGAATTCCTTCCACGGCAAGACCAAGGGCGTGCTCTCGATCACCGACGGTTCGCTCTACCGCGGCGATTTCCAGCTGACCGACAACGTGGTCAAGGTGCCGTTCGCCGACATCGAGGCGGTCGAGCAGGCCTTCCGCAACGATCCCGAAATCGGCGTGATCGTGCTGGAAACCGTCCAGGGCGGCGGCGGTATCATCCAGGCGCCGGCCGAATACTGGCAGAAGCTTCGCGCCTTGTGCGACCGGTACGGCGTCCTGTGGGTGGCCGACGAGGTCCAGTGCGGCTATGGCCGCACCGGCCGCTTCTATGCCTTCGAGCATTACGGCGTGGTGCCCGACATCACCGCGCTCGCCAAGTCGCTAGGCGGCGGCAAGGCGGCGGTCGGCGCCATGGTCGCGCGCCGCGATATCTACATGAAGGCCTACGGCACGCCGAAGACCGCCATGATCCACGCGCAGGCGACCTTCGGCGGCATGGGCGAAAGCTGCGTCACCGCCATCGAGGCGCTGAACGTCCTCTATGACGAGGGCCTGATCGACAACGCCGCCACGGTCGGCGACTACCTGCTTGCCCGCCTTCGGGAAGTGCAGGCCAGGTATCCGAAGATCGTGAAAGAGGTGCGCGGCAAGGGCCTGATGGTCGGGCTGGAGTTCCACGACTTCTCGCAGACCCTGCCGATGGTGTTGCGGCCGGTCGTCGGGGTTCTCGACGACAAGCTGAAGGGGTCGCTGTCGGGGTTCGTCGGCGCACTTCTGTTGCGCGACTACGACACGCTGGTGGCCTTCACCGAATACAATCGCAACGTCATCCGGCTGGAGCCGCCGCTGATCTGCGGGCGCGAGCATGTCGACCGCTTCATCGATGCGCTGGACAGCCTGCTGTCGCGCGGCATCGTCTCGATCGTCAAGGATTTCGTCAAAAGCCAGGTGCGGTAGACGTCTGCAAGAAAAGAGAAAAGCCGGGTTCGCCCGGCTTTTTTTATTTGCCGCCGTCGAACAGCGGGCCGAGTGCTTCGGCGAATTTCGGATGCACGAAGGCATCGTAGCAGGCGTCGAGCTTGAAGCGGCGGTGCCTGGCCAGGCCTTGCTCATACATCTCGTACAGCATGGCGTTGGCGATGGTCGGCGGGCAGGTCGGATAAAGCACGAGATCCGTGTTGGCGACGGCGACCTCCTCCTGTGAGCCGGGCGTGGGAACGGCGCGGGTCGGGTCCGCCCCGATCGCGATGGTAAGAGGCGCCGAACGGTCCATCAGCCATGGGAACGGATTGACGAAGTTCAGCGACATGATGGTGTCGAAATGAACGCCCGACCGGGCTTCCAGCGCCTTGATCGAATCGATGGCCGTGTCGACGTTGCTCAGATAGATCATCTGGAAGTCGAAGTCGGAATAAAGGACCGGCGTCGGCAGTTCGCCGACGGCGGCGAGATCGTCGTAGAGGGCGCGGTGCTCCGGATAGAAGCCGAGCATGTGCTCGGTGCGCGTCGCGACGTCGCCACGCATCGTGACCGCACCGAGGGTCTTGAGGTTGCGCTGCTCGAACGGCACGTTCTTGATCGCGCCGCCATAGGTGCGCGCCGCCCGTTCGACGACGCGCACCGCAGGCGGCATCGCGGTCGCGGCGACAAGCCCCATGATCGAAAGCACCAGCAGGGGGCGGTCGGCGAGTTCGGTCGTCTTGAGGAACACGGCGAGCAGGATCGGCCACAGGAAGATGAATGCCTGGCTGCCGGTGTTCTGCGTTTCGAAGAAGATGCCCGCGAACACGGTTGCGAGCAGGAACAGCGCGTGGTGCACGAGGGTGCCGGCGGAGGCCGTTTCGCGGCGGGGTGCCTGCCCGGCGGAAGCGCGGGCCGCCGCCAGATTGAGGCGGTCCGACCAGAGCAGCAGGACGGCCAGGGCGACCGCGCCTGCCACCACGGCGAAGTTCAGCGACGTCGCTTGCAGGAAGCGCGGCAGCAGGGTCCCGCTGTTCATGGCGACAAGGCTCGCGATGTCGAAAACGTACTGGCTGACCAGCCCGCTCGCCGCTTCTATTCCCGCCAGGATCGCGATGAAGGCGAGCGCGCAGGCCAGGGCGGTTTTCCAGGACACCCTTCCGAAGAACAGCGCGTAGGCGGCGATGACGCCGCCGGCGATGAAGCCGGTGATCTTGAGGAAGAACAGCGCCGTCATGCTGGCCAGGATAAGAAAGGTCAGCAAGCGGCGTTCGCGCACGAAAACCAGCGCGGCGACGAAGATGTACAGGATCTGGCAAACCTGCCGGTTGTAGATGCCGAAGGCGTCCGAACCCGGAAAGGGATAGAACTCGCGCGTGTTGAAGGGCAGCAGCGCAAAGACCAGGAACGGGATCAGCAGCGAAAAGGCGATGCCGCGCGAACGCTGGCCGACGTGCCAGACCACGAGCCCCATCAGCGGCGCGGAGACCGCCAGCAGCGACCAGTGCGCCAAGAGCGCTGGCTGGCCGTTCGGGAAAAGGGCGAGCCAGCCCGCGAAAAGATAGTAGCCGAGCGGGCCGACAGGCGTGAAGAAATCGACGATCGGCACCTGGCCGTCGAAGATCCTGTTGGCGGCGTCGTAATAGATGAAGACGTCCCAGTACATCGGGCCGATCGGCACGCTGATCGGCATGGCAAGCAGGACGCAGACGCCGGCGAACGCGAGGATCAGCAATGCCAGCGGGGAGCACAAGAACGCACCGAAGCCGGTCCGGCTGCGGTCCATCGGTCGTTCGAACGACGAACTCATTGCCGGTTCACGCGGGGCGTCAGGATTGAAATTGCAGCCATTGCTTAAGCCTATCGGCAAGTGGTCATGAAAGCGTTAACCTTGCGGCAAGGGATAGCCGGCGCCGCGCAAGTCGCGCCGCATGTGGGTCGTGTCGCAATCAGGCTGTTTTTGCACCGCATCGCTCTGTAATGTGCGCGAAATTTCATTTCGGAGGCACGGACAATGGCAGGGTTTCCAGCAAGGGCGCGCGTCGTCATCATCGGGCTCGGCGGCATTGTGGGTGCATCCGTCGCCCACCACCTGATCGAGCGCGGCTGGGACGATATCGTCGGCATCGACAAGTCCGGCATCCCGACCGACATCGGCTCGACCGCGCACGCCTCCGACTTCTGCTACATGACCAGCCACGACTTCCTGTCCTGCTGGACGACGCTCTACTCCATCGATTTCTACGAGAAGATGGGCCATTATGCGCGCGTCGGCGGCCTCGAGGTGGCGCGCGTCGGCGACGATGCCCGCATGGACGAGATCAAGCGCAAGGTCGCGTCCGCCAAGGCGTTCGGCACCAACGCCCGTCTGGTCGGCGCCGCCGAGATCAAGGAGAAGTTCCCGCTGATCGAGGAAAGCCTCGTCCAGGGCGGCATGTGGGACCCCGATGCCGGGCTGGTCATCCCGCGCTCGCAGACGGTCGCCGGCAAGCTGGTCGACCAGGGCGTCGCCGCCGGCAAGTTGCAGGCCTTCGCCAACACCTCCGCCAGGTCGCTCGTCATCGAGAACGGCCGCATCAAGGGCGTGGAGACGACGCGCGGCACGATTTATGCCGACTACGTCGTGGTCTGCGCCGGCATCTGGGGCCGGCTGATCGCGGAGATGGCGGGCGAGGATCTGCCGGTCATGCCGATCGACCATCCGCTGACCTTCTTCG
>ERZ778017.3040-NODE-3040-length-12438-cov-91.969394_pt1 | contig 12438 bp, 18 predicted proteins | sample MGYA00375747_ERZ778017 | MGnify/ENA primary metagenome ERZ778017 (study PRJEB29350, sample SAMN05509838) | bioreactor metagenome | biome: bioreactor; material: wastewater | place: South Africa: University of Cape Town | collected 2014-03-17 ... | reverse complement strand
GCAAGGGCCAGGCGTGGTTCGACGACGTCTTCCTCCCCCGCATCAGCCCCCTCACCCTCATAGCGCTGCTCTTCACCATCGTGATGATGTTCGGCCTCCAGGGCGGCACGCTCCTGACGAGCCCGCTAGACGTACTCCTCATCGCCGCGCCGCTGGTGCTCTACTTCGTCATCATGTTCCTGGTGTCGTTCCTCATGGGCAAGGCGGTAGGCGCCGACTACTCGAAGACGGCCACCCTGTCGTTCACCGCCGCCAGCAACAACTTCGAGCTCGCCCTCGCCGTGGCCATCAGCGTCTTCGGCCTCGGCTCCGGCGTCGCCTTCGCTGCCGTCATCGGCCCGCTGGTGGAGGTGCCGCTGCTCATCGGCCTGGTGGGCGTGGCGCTGTGGCTGCGCGGCCGCCTCTTCCCGCCGCCCACCCCCGCGCCCGCCGGCGTGCTGGCCGCCGCGGAGGACGCGTGCGCGCCCACCGCCGCGTTAGCCGAACGCCTCGAAGGGGCGGCGCCATGAGAGTCCTGGTCCTCTGCACCCACAACAGCGCCCGCAGCCAGATGGCCGAGGGCTGGCTCAGGCACCACGCCCGCGAAGAGGGTCTGGAAGCGGAGATCCACTCGGCCGGCACCGAGGCCACGCGCGTCAAGCCGGAAGCCATTCAGGTCATGCGCGAGGTGGGCATCGACATCTCGGCCCACACCTCCAAGACGCTCCACGACCTGCCCGACCCCTGGGAATTCGAACTGGTGCTGACCGTCTGCGACGAGGCCAACGAGGCCTGCCCCGCCTACCCGGCCCGGACCACACGCCTGCACGTATCCTTCCCCGACCCCAGCGGCCAGGACCTCGAGCGCTGGCGCGAGGTGCGCGACGCCATCGGCGCGACCAGCCGTGCGCTCGTGCACGCCCTGGCCGGGGGCCGCACGCCGACCGAGACCGATCTCGGGGCCGCCGCCAAGGGGGCGAGCGCGTGATGAGCAAGCCAAGCGTGCCGTTCCTCTGCAGCCACAACAGCGTCCGCAGCCAGAAGGGCTGGCTCGACGAAATGGACGGCACGAACCCGGCCCAGAGCCTCCCGGGTCGCGCCAATACTGGAGGACACCGCGCCGCCAGCCGACCTACGCGAGGCCGGTGATGGCCCAGCCCGACCAGAAGCTAAGGTTCTCGGTGGCCGCCGTGCGCCAAGACGCCCACGGCAGTGCGGCGCGCACGAAGCAGGCCGAGATCACCCTCGACACCGACCTAAAGGGCCGCGCCGACGCCTTCAACCCCGCCGAACTCCTCCTCGCCGCCCTGGCCGCCTGCATCATCAAAGGCATCGAGCGCGTCACGCCCACCATCGGCTTCCAGGCGCGTGGCCTCGAGGTGCGCGTCAGTAGCGTGAGACAGGATGTGCCGCCGCGCATGGAGTCAATCGAGTACGAGATCATCCTCGACACCGACGAGGACGACCGGCGCCTGGCGCTGCTGCACGAGAACGTCAAGCGCTTCGGCACCGTATTCAACACCATCGCGCCCGGCACCCACCTCACGGGCGTTATCAGGCGCGCCGACGCGCGGAGTGAGCCGTGAGCCCACGGCCGCCCCCACGAGGAGCAATGACCACCACCGATACGAGTAATCGCCCGGCGCTGGCGTGCGACATGACCGCCCTCACCCCAGAGGAGCGCGAGCGCCACGCCAGCCTGTGGAAGCAGGTGCGCGCCCTCGCGCCCGAGCCGCAGGCTACCGCGAGCGGGGTCGCCTTCCGCCTCCCGGCTCGGCCGGACCTCGCGCGTGACCTGGTGGAGCTGGCCGCCCTCGAACAGCGTTGCTGCCCGTTCCTGCGTATCGTCGTCGCGTTCGAGCCCGATGGCGCCACCCTCACGCTTACGCTCGAAGGGGACGACGGCGTGCGGGAGTTCCTTGCCGGCGACGTCCTTCCTAGGTGAGGCCCGGCCGGGGCGCCACCCACTAGAGTTAGAGCATGGACGTCGTCCGATCCTTGAGCCTCTTCCTGCTGGCCGGCCTGTGCGAGATCGGCGGCGGCTACCTCATCTGGGTCTCGCTCCGGGACGGCAAACCCGCTTGGCTAGGCGTGGCCGGGGGTGTGGCGCTCGCGCTGTACGGTGTGGTCGCCGCCTTCCAGCCAGCCAACTTCGGTCGCGTCTACGCCGCCTACGGCGGCGTCTTCATCGCGATGGCGCTGGCCTGGGGCTGGCTGGTCGACGACGTGCGGCCCGACCGCTTCGACCTGCTCGGCGCCGGCCTCGCCCTCGCAGGGGTGCTCGTCATCATGTACGCCCCACGAACCTAGGGCGGCGGGGTCGCCTCGCGCACGGGCTAGCTCGTCGCGAGGGCTTTGGTTATTAGCGGTCCGACAGCGTCGTCGACCAAGCGGTAGTAGGCCATGCGGCCCTCCTTGCGGAAGGTGACCAGCCCGTGGGCGCGCAGTAGCCGGAGCTGGTGGCTCATGCTGCTCTCGTTGACGCCCGCGACGGCGGCGAGGTCGCAGACGCACAGCTCTTCATGCGCCAGGGCGCTCAGGACGCGGAAGCGGGTGGGGTCGGCGAGGAGCTTGAGGCGCTCGGTGGCTGCCTCGACTTCCTGCGGGCTGGGCAGGGCGGCCTGGACGCGCGCCACGGCGTCGGGGTGCATGAGGCGCACCTCGCACTCGCCGCTAGTGTCGACGGTAGGGCTGACAAGCGTGCTGGTGTTCATGCTGGCCCCTTCCCCTGGCTCGGCTGGAAGCGCAGCAGGCGCAGGGCGTTGGCGGTCACCACGACGGTGGCGCCGGTGTCGGAGAGGATGGCGGGCCACAGGCCGGTGATGCCCAGGAGGGTGGTGACGAGGAAGACCGCCTTGAGCCCGAGGGCGAAGGTCACGTTCTGGCGGATGTTGCGCATGGTGGCGCGCGACAGCTCGATGAGGTCGCTCACGCCCGTGGCGTTGGCGCGCAGCAGCGCGGCGCCGGCCGTCTCGAGCGCCACGTCGGTGCCGCCGCCCATGGCGACGCCCACGTCGGCTTGCGCCAGGGCGGGGGCGTCGTTGATGCCGTCGCCCACCATCGCCACCGGGCCGTGGCGCTTGAGGTCGTCGATGGCGGCGAGCTTGTCCTCGGGCAGCAGCTCGCTCCGCGCCTCCAGGCCAAGGTGATCGGCGATGGCCTGGCTGGTGCGGGCGTTGTCGCCGGTGAGCATCACGCTCCTGACGCCCAGGCGCGCCAGGCGCCGCACCGCTTCGGCGGCGTCCGCGCGCGGCTCGTCGCGAATGGCGATGAGGCCCAGCGGGGTGGCGTCTTCGAGCAGCACCACCACCGTCTTGCCCTCGTCTTCGAGGCGCGCGGCCTGCGCTTGGGCTGCGGGAGGCAGCGGGGCGCGCTCGGCGGCGTAGCGGGGCGAGCCGACGGCGTACGCCTTGCCTTGGATGGTGGCGGTGACCGCCTGGCCGGGCACGGCGCGCGCGTCCTGCGCGGCGGGGACCTCCAGGCCCGCGGCGCGCTCGAGGATGGCCTTGGCGAGCGGGTGGGCGGAGCCCGTCTCCACCGCCGCTGCGAGCCGGAGCACCTCGGCCTCGCTTGCGGCGAGGGGGACGACGTCGGTGACCTGCGGGCGGTTCTCGGTGAGGGTGCCGGTCTTGTCGAACGCCACCGTCCTCACGTCGCCGATGGCCTCGAGCACCGCGCCGCCCTTGATGAGGAGGCCGCGGCGCGCGCCGGCGCTGATGCCCGAGGTGACGGCGGCCGGCACGGAGAGCACGAGCGCGCAGGGGCAGGCGATCAGAAGGAGCGCCAGCGCGCGGTAGATCCACTCGCCCCAGTCCGCGCCGAACAGCAGCGGCGGCACCACCGCCACCAGCAAAGCCGCCAGCATGGCGGCGGGGGTGTAGATGCTGCTGAAGCGGTCTATGAACCTGGCCACGGGCGCCTTGCTGGCCTCGGCCTCCTCGACCAGGTGGATGATCCTGGCGATGGTGCTGTCTGAAGCGGGCCTGTCGACGCGCACCGTGAGCACGGCGTCGGTGGCGATGCTGCCGGCGAACAGCGTGTCGCCGGGCGCCTTGGCGACGGGCATGCTCTCGCCCGTGACGGGCGCCTCGTCGATGCCGGCTGCGCCCTCGACGATGGTGCCGTCGGCGGGCACGCGCCCGCCCGGCTGCACGCGCACCAGGTCGCCCACGGCCAGCGCCGCCACCGGCACCTCGCGCGCCCTCCCGCCTTCGAGCAGCAGCGCCACCTTGGGCGCCAGCGCCGCCAGCGCGTGGATGCTGGCGCGGGCGCGGCCGGCGGCGACGGTCTCGAGCAGCTCGCCGATGGCGAAGAGGAACACCACGATGGCGCCCTCGGGCGCCTCGCCGATCGCCACCGCGCCCAGGGCGGCCATAGAGATGAGGGTGTTGATGGTGAAGGGCCGCCCCAGCCGCGCGCTCGCCCAAGCCTTCCTGGCCAGCGGCGCCACGCCGAGCACCGTAGCGGCCGTGAAGCCCCAAGGCGCCAGCGGTGGAAACACGAGCGCCAGGAAAGCGCTCACGGCCAGGAGAGCGCCAGTGACGAGCACGAAGCGGCCCTTAGACGTGAAATACCAGAGCGGCGGGCGATCCAGCCCTCCCGCCTTTGCCCCGGAATCGTCCGTCGCACCCTCCTGTGTCACCCTCGGTGGGTAACCGAGGTGGCTTAGGCTCTGCTCCACCGCTCCACGGGTGATCACGGCTTCCTCGAGTGACAAGCGCAACTTCTGCGTTGTGAAGTTGACCGTTACGTCGCTTATCCCATCAACACTCTCGAGGGCGCCAGCAACGTTTCGAGCACATTCCGCGCAGTCCATGTTCTCGACGAAGAACTCATAGGAGACGCGACCTTCGGGGGGTGTAAGGGTGCGAGCCACGCAAGTATTTTATGTCATATCTGTACAGCCATACAGATATCGGTCGGCGCGGCGGCCACTGTTCCCCAGGGACGGTGCCATCCTTTCAGGTCAGTAAGGCCTCTTCGGCGGCGATGCGTTCGATGAACTCGTTCACCCATGTCACCGCTTCCTGCACGGTGGGCAGCACACTCAGGCCTTCGGCCGCCTCCAGGTAGAGGGTGTCCCAGCCAGCTCCCGCCTGGACGGCCGGCGGCCACGCCTGCTGCTGGCGGTAACGGAAGAGCCGGGCGCACGTCGCAGCGACTGCGGCAGGATCGAGGTTCTCGCGCTGCTCCAGCAGTTGCAGGTCTACCAGGTCGCGTGCACGTTCGCTTCCATCAACCGACAACGCGTGGAGCTTCTGCGCGATCTGGTGCTCAGCGCGCAGGACCGGCACGGGCCGCGGCGCCTCGAGCCCAACCTCCGTGAAGAGGTCCACAAGGTCCGCGGCGAGCTGGTACTCAGGCTCGTCCGCGTCACCAAGCTCATTATGTCCCAACTCGAACTTCACCGTGCACCACGACCGCCCTTGGTAATCGAGCTTCACCTCGAACGGCTGCATTACGTAGGCGTCGGGTACGGCCGGCGGCTTCGGAGCGGCCCGCTTGATCAACCTGCCGGTGAACCCTTCCCAGCCGACAGCAAGGAACTCCTCGAAGTCGCCCTGGAACAGGTCGAGCGACCGCACCCTGGCGGCATCCACGTCCTGGGTGAAGCGCGTGTTCCGGCCGTACCGCAGCGCCATGGCGCTGCAACCCTTGATCGCGCCCTCGGGCAGCATCTGGCTGACCACTACCAGCGCCACGCTGGTCCGGCGCCGCAACGCCAGGTCGGCGCCGCCGGCCAAGTTCCGAATCCGCTGATCGAGGGAGCGCACGGTCTTCGGCACGCCGACGTAGCTCACGCTCCCAACACCTGCCTCACGCGCCGCCACTCGGCCATCGTTAGCAGGCCTTCTGCTCGCGCTTGCAGGGCCGCCTCACGGAGCCGCCCGGTCTCGATTCGTCCCCGCGAGGCCAGGATCGCCTCCACGACCGGCTGCACCGTGAGCCCCTCGTAAGAGGTCGTGCGCTCATCCGCCTTGACTTGAACCAGTTCGATGTAAGGTGGCAGGTTCGGGCGCGCCCGGCGGTTGACCGCCACCTTGATGGTCCGCGGGTTGACATCAGCGAGCCTGAACAGGGCCAGCACCGACTCGCCGTACAGGTACGCCCCCTCGCCCACACGCAAGAGCGCTTCAGCGAACTGGTCGAAGGCAGTCCCCGGCACGTCCGTCACCCGGTACAGCCCGTATGCCACGTTCTCGAGGCCACCGCGCGCGGCGAGCTTGGGGAGCTCGATGGCCGGCACGCCGGCCTCAGCGGCCTCCCTGGTAGTCACGAAGCCGTAGTTGTCGAGCGCGATCTCACGCACGATCTCTCGGTATTTCGTTGTTGCAGCCATGTCACAACTATACCGGAAACGGTAGAGTTGTGACAAAAGCCTGTAGTGGACTATGACAAGGTCGATCGCCTCTGTTCGTCCGATCCCAGACTCTCAACTACCTTGTCCAGAGCGCCGTGGGCAGGTCCCTCTCCACAATCTCAGGAGTGCAGAGGCAGTTCGAGAGACCACTACGCCTCACGTTTCCAGTTGCCGTGTGCCTCAACCCGCTGGGCGAAAAGATGCAACGAGGTACGCTCGACGCGTCGAGCGTACAACCACCCAAGAAAACCACACTATTCGGCAGCGACTTCAAGACGATGGGGGCCGACGCATGGGCTTCGATGAACTTGGCGGCGGGAAAGCATCCGCCATGGAACCTCAAAGTCGACCGTCGTTCGAGTGTCCCAGAAACTGTCCCAAATCCCCGGAAACTGACCCCGATGCACACGCAGTCCCCGGGCAGCGAGGCCTCAGTTATAGCGTCAGGGACGCGCCTACTGACACCAAATGGAACTGGAGTGAAAAGCAGGAAAGGGCCTGGGGGTCAAGTGGTCGTCAGTTCAAATCTGGCCACCCCGACCAAATGAAGCCCGTCTTTGACGGGCTTCTTTACAATCGAAGCCGAATGCTGCGGGAGCTGCGTCAGTCCACACCTGAGATGGCGGCTCGCGCTATCTAACCCCCTCATGGTCGTTAGCGTCTGGCCGATCGGCTATGCATGGCAGCCCTAAAGGCCTCCGTCACCGGAGCCATGTGCTTTATCTTCCCGCTATTATGTCAAGCGTGGCTAGACATTTTGAGGAGCTCCTAAAGCATCTCATCGCTGTAGCACCGCCAGGTTTCCTCCTGGACTCACCATGGCTCGCCCAACACGGCGTGAGCCGTCAACTCGCCCATCATTACGCCCGACGTGGTTGGCTGGAACGAGTGGCACACGGCGTGTACCGCCTGCCTCAACCTCTAGGCGCCAGCACCAGCCCCGCGGCGGACTGGGCCGTCCCCCTACTCTCGGCGCAATGGCTCGGCTACGACGTTCACGTCGGCGGCCCCACCGCGCTCTCGCTGCAGGGCTATACCCACTTCCTGCCCTTCGGCGACGTCGAGGTCGCGTACCTCTATGCCGCCGACCCACCGAGCTGGCTCAAACGCCTCGCCCTGCGGTCGGAGCTGCGGCGGCGCTCCAAGAAGCTGTTCGCCGAGCCCGACGTGGGCCTTGAACGCACCGGCCCAAGCGGCCAGGGCGCCAGCCTCAACCCCTGGGAGCAACCGGTCACCCTCTCCACCCCCGAGCGCGCCATCCTCGAGGCGCTCGACGAACTGCCGCGCAACGAGGGGTTCGGCACCGTCGACGCCGCGTTCGAATGCCTCACCAACCTGCGCCCTCGGCTCGTGACGACGCTGCTGGAGAACTGCCGCTCCGTGAAGGTCAAGCGCCTGTTCTTCGTGTACGCCGAGCAACACTCGCATGCCTGGCGCAAGCACCTGGAGGCCGAGGCATTCGATCTTGGATCCGGCGACCGCGCGCTCACACCAGGCGGGCGCCTGCACCCGCGGTACCGAATCACCGTCCCCGATTACCTGCTACCGAACGAGGACACGAGCCCCGAGCTTGCCGGTCCCGACCGGATCGTTACGTAGCGATCTTCCGCTTCGGTGGCGGCACTATGCAAGCATCCAGCACTTCCCGCAATAGGCTGTCGTCAAGAGTAACGCCATGGATCATCGCTTCCACGATCTTCTCCGGTTCGACCCGGCCCCAATCCAACTGGAGGCCCATCGAGTTGGCCCACAGTTCGACGAACAATCGCATCGTTCGCCCGTTGCCGTCCCGGAACGGGTGTATTACGTTCAGGGCAACGAGGAAGGGCGCAGCCGTGTCGATAAACCACTGCCGCTGGGCGCCTGAAACCGGAGCCGGCTTCATCGCAGTGGAGTCGAACAACCTCTCTGCTTCTGCCTCGACCTGCTCCCATACGGCGAATCGGGTATGGCCCTTGGACATGTCCACCCGCCTCGTCGCGCCAGCCCACTCATACACGTCCTGGAACAAGCGACGATGCAACTCCTTCAAGAACTCGAAACTGAAGGCGAAGCTCGAAGGCCCACGAACCACCTCAGCCATCCTGAGGCCAACGATGTAACCCTCGGCTTCGGCCAGAGCGGCAGCGTCTCGGATGTCGAGCAGGTTCTTAAGAGTCGAGCTATCTGGGTAGCAGTAAAGCCTATCTTCGGAACTGTACACGCGCTGCCAAGGCGGCCTTGAGTTCAAGGATCTCGCGCCCCGCGTCTCGCTTACCGTCTATCACGTCAGCTATAGTCCCGACCTGCTTAGGGGTTAGGCTAAAACCCTCGACCCTCAGGTTGGCAGCGATGGAACGAGCCTGAGACCGCGCTTGAACAGTCTGCTTCTTGACGGGCATACCCACACTTTACCCGGATTCGCAGTGGAACATCGAGGCGCAGACCACTTCCCCCGACGACCGAAAGGATCACTACTCCTGAGGCGGTTTTGCGCCAGATTGCCTTGCATACCTTCGCGACATCATCCCGACAGTGGGACGCATTCCCTGCTGCTCGTAGAACGGTTGAAGGTCCGCGTCGCAGAGCAGGTCGACCGTGTAGAGGTGATCAAGCCTGCTCAATAGGCGCCGAACCAACTCCGAGCCGATGCCCTTCCCCTGGTAGGCCGGCAGCACCTCGAGCAGAGGAATGTAGGCGCTGAGCACGCCATCGGTGACCCCCGAAATGAAACCTACGACTTGGCCAGTAGTCTCATCTTTAGCGACCTCAACCGCGCCGCTTCCGCGCAATAGGCGCAGGTGAGTATCCGGCGTCGGTGGATTCGGCCAGTCAACGAAGAAGCCGCGGAGCTGCTCGGCGGTTATCCCGTCTAGGTCATCGGTGTAGGAGATCATGCAGCCATCATCGCAGTGCTGCCTTGGACTGGTAAGCTCCAAAGCTCTCCATCCGCATCCCGACATTCTCACTCCTGTCGAGCTGCCCCCGGCCTCGGCCCTGTTGTAAGTTGGAGGCGCTCGCATGCAGTCCCAGCCAATGAACCTCTTGAAAGAGCGGATTCCGGGGCCCATTCCTGGGCCCAACAGGCAAGAACTCAAACGGGAACCCACACATGGAGGAGAAAGAGAACCAACATCTCCCCTGTCTCGGACGCACAGAACTGACCTCAACAGAGCTGAAAGACCCACCCTCTAGTTCCCTGGGGGTCAAGTGGTCGTCAGTTCAAATCTGGCCACCCCGACCACGCATAAACGACGTCTAGGACGTCACACACGAGGATCCTGCGCCGAAACACTCGGCGCGGGATCCTTCTTTTCGGGCACGACGACGGGCCTGATTGGGTCGCTGTTGGCGCGCCGGCGACCTACCCGAATGGCAACTGCACATGGGTAACAAGGCCAGAGGCTTCTGTTACCTGGTGGAATCATCGACGTGTTCGGTCGCCGCCTGCTCGCCTGGCGGCTAAGGGCATTCGCTTCTGCCTGGAGGCGCTGGAGGAAGCGCTGGAGCGTTTTTGGCCGCCGGAGATCATGAGCGTTCTAAGGCAACCAGTTCACCTCGCAGGCCTTCACGAGCGTTCTTCAAGCTCAAGGTGTCAAGATCAGCATGGACGGCAAGGGCGCGTGGCGCGGCAACGCCTTCATCGAGCGCTTCTGGTGGAGTCTGAAATGCGAGAACGTCTACCTGCACGCTAACGAGGACGTGAGGGCCGCCCAGATGGGCATCGGCAGCTGCATCGAGTACTACAACCGTGAACGGCAGCACAGCAGCCTCGATACGCTCACGCCGGTGGAGGCCTACGAACAGAACTTGCAGGTTGCCGCAGCGTCGGCTCCGCCCCCTGCTGGCTTGGCCACTGGCCCTGATCCGTTGAGGTCGTGGTTACGCTTAGGAACTAGGGAAACCTGACTAAGGCCGGGGGGCCCGCCATTCGAAAGGTTGAGAAGGCGATAAAGTTACACTCCGCACGGAACACCGAGAAGACAAGTCCACGAAACATCTCGTAGTAGTAAAGCGCCGCTTCGGTTTCCTCTGTCGTTGATTCGCCGGGGCCACGTTTTCCTGCCCAGTTACTTCATGCGTTCATCATTATCGTCCAGCATTTTACACATCCTGGCCAGTTGATAGTACACGCATCCATCTATCATGTAAGAAGACTTCCGGATCCCGGCGCCTATACCGAGGCAGACAAACCATGTGGTGGCACCGGCCACAATTGAGAAAGCTGCTATGGTGACTAGGTTCGCTATCGGTGCCCCCTCTAAAACGATGTCCTCTTACTTCCTTCTTTTTATGGCGCGGTATATAGTCCAAACAAGCCCTACCGGCCAAAATACCGCTGTCATCGTTATCACGTTATCCTCTTCTTCCCCGACGATGGCCAGGACTAGAATGCTGGATACCATACCAATCCAGTAGTAGAACATACCTATTGGGCCTTCCATATCTTTTCCTCCCGCGTCTCCTACACTAATGATACTCTGTCAGAACCGGTCGCTCCTCAAGGAAGTTGCAACTGAATAGCAGTGGCGCTTCGCGGCTGTTGCTGCTGCATTCAGAACAGGTCGCTCCGCAAGGCGACTGACCTGCCCCTCGCATTGGGCGTTGCTCCACGGCAGTTCCAGCGCGGCCTTGACGGCAGCGTAGTCGGCCTGGATACCGTGGCCAAAGGTGCGCTTGGCGTAACGCCACCGCTTACTCAGATGACCCCCTTCCGCTCGACAGCAACAGGCAGACCGACCTCTGTCGCCTCGTCAGTCAAGATGGTGCGCCGCGTCGCTTCGCGCTCGCTGCGGAGAACTGCGCCGGCCTCCCGAATGCTTTCCAGCAAGTCCTCGAACAGGTTCTCGTCCATCGCTCTACCCCCTCTCAACGCATTCCGCTCACCGGCCGATGCCGTCTAGATACTCACGCCACGATGCGGGCACGCGGAGTACTCCTCGGCCAGCAAGTTCCGCAGGCAAAACGCGCACTGCCGCACCCCGCGCCTCGACACATGCGCGTCGCGAAACGCAAACAAGGATGGGATTGCCGCGCTGGTGTATGAAAAGGGACGGTCATACCCGACCATCACTACGTCAGGATTTCTAGCACCGGTCGGGCGGTAACTATGCGGACGCCACTCACGCTCTTGAACACCAGCAGGTCGCTCTTGTCTCCAGTGACGAGATACTGCGCGGCACCAGAGATAGCTGTAGCGATGAGGGGTCGTCGTCCGGGTCCAGAGAAACCGCCACCCCGGAAGCCGGATCGACCATCACGGCCACGCGGCGTATCTGGCCGACCAAGCGGCCTACTTCGTGCGGCGCGAACCTGCTCTTGAGGCGTGGATTTCGGCTAACACGGCGCAACTCTTCAAGTTGCCACTCCGAACCCACCAGCGTCAGGCGGCGCGTTTCCCAAGCCCGTCTGAGTAGATCGGTCGGGCTGCCTGCGCGCAGTAGCCCCGAGGTGATGACGATGGTGTCAAGAACGACCCGCACTCAACTGGAGCGGCCCGTGCGCGCCCAGCGCACCGCCTCCTCAACCAGATCCTCCAGTTCGTCCTCGGTCACGTCCAAATTGCGCGCCTGGATCTCTTCGACCATCAACCGGTAGAGCCCGTCCTCCACGGCATCCTCGACGAAGGCGGAAAGCGCACCCTTCTTCATTCCACGCTACGCGAGGAACGTCCTCAGGCTACGGTCGGTCTAGGCACTGACTTTGATCGTCCAGCGTTCCATGCCCCAGTAAAAGCGTTTGTGCGCTTATCTGCATGTGCGCTCAGCGCTAGCTCGCAGCACCATTCATTAGAGGAAAATCCGCGTGTCCGTTAGGGGAACCTCGCTCGGACGCGCCAACTCACCGGCAGCGCCTATGGACGAACGGGAGCGATAGCGAGAAGCAGGCCGCCATGAACGGGAAGACGGCGAACATGCTCCCCTTCGGCACGCCGACGAAGACCTCTAGGAACCCGTTCGTGAAGGTGGCCATGGCCGTGAGCCCCAGCGCTATCACACCCGGCTCCATGATGGGAAATTCGCCGAAGTTCCGCACGGCCGGCGCCTAGACTGCGAGTACCTCCTGCAGGTGCCCCTCCAGCGCCCCCAACGTGAGCCCGAAGGCCGCCGCTGCCGGCC
>ERZ778017.3038-NODE-3038-length-12444-cov-6.570748_pt1 | contig 12444 bp, 6 predicted proteins | sample MGYA00375747_ERZ778017 | MGnify/ENA primary metagenome ERZ778017 (study PRJEB29350, sample SAMN05509838) | bioreactor metagenome | biome: bioreactor; material: wastewater | place: South Africa: University of Cape Town | collected 2014-03-17 ... | reverse complement strand
GTGATGTTGGTGAGTATGAAGGCGATGTTGGCGAATAAGATGGTGATGTTGGCGAATAAGATGGTGATGTTGGTGAGTAGGATGGCGAGGTTGGCGAGTATGAAGGCGAGGTTGGTGAGTAAGATGGCGAAGTAGGAGAGTACGATGGTGACGTTGGAGAGTACGATGGCGAAGTACCACCGTAACCTGGAGAAGTAGATCCTCCGAACGTTGGAGATGACGCTCCATAGTTGAAAGGTGATGTAGCAGATGGCGACGATGGTTGACCACCGTAGGACGTAAGTCCACCTGCACCTTCAGAAGTAGGAGCAGTATGAATTGGTGAGAATCCAGCACCTTCTTCAAACTGAATCTTGTCATCTTCCATATCGTAATCTCTGTATGGTGTTGCACCACCATCATCAGCGTAGTCTTCACCAGCAGTAACTGCGATATTTGATGGTGCTTGTTGCAACATCTTATCGTCAACCATGACGTCAAATGAACCAGTACCCAATGGTGCCATTTGACCCAACATGACGTTTTCAGAAATACCACGGCAATCATCTAATTCGGCAGAAGCTGCTGCATCTAACAAGATTTCCACTGTTTCTTCGAAAGAACATCTCATCAATGCACCAGTATCAGCTCTGTTAATACCATGACGAGTAATAGCCATCAAGTGACCACGAGATGTCATAACATCAACCAATAATGCCATATGACGATAGTTAACATATGAACCATCGAACGCAATAACATTAAGAATTTCCTTGTATAATGCAGAACGAGTAGCCTCAATACCCAAGACTGAAAGAATCTCAATAAAGTTATTGGAGTAAGTACGAGAAGCATCTACACCTTCAACTGCCATAACATCCGACAAGTTGACACCATCAGTTTCCAAGACCCATTCTTGTGATTGCTTGAATTCACCAGTTTCATCTGGTTTGCTGACCTTGTGTTGCATCATGAACACTTTGGTGATACCAGGAATACCTCTCAAGGAAATAGATTCCAACATATGGGCTTCAATACGTTTCAAGATTTGATCTTCTTCGGCATCGGCATCTTCGTCTAACGATTTAGGATCACGAAGAACTCTACAACGAATGATCAACTTGTCAGCAGTATCATCAGACCAGATAACGAACAAATCTTCCCCAAAGTTTTGCGAAATCTTTTCTGCTACTTGTGCCATAGTTAATTGTTTATCTAACATCTTAGCACGATCCAATTCCAAACGAAGTAACCATGGAGATTGTTTCTCAATCGACTCTTCGACTTTTTCATCAGGAATGGCAAAGTATGCTTCAACAGTATCGTAATCTTCGTCAATAACAGTAGTTCTTGGATCTGGATCGTAGAAGATTTCTGTTGATGATGTGACGTTTTTCAATGTAGTATGTTCAATAGCAGATTGCACAACTTTAGCTCTTTCGATATCAGCAGCGATTTCTGGTTTCAAGTACACAGTAAGCGCGGGAGTCTTGATGTTTTTGGCAACATTAAGAATTTCCTTAAGACGAGGAACCCCTAAGGTGACGTTCTTGGAAGAAACACCCGCATAATGGAAAGTATTCAACGTCATTTGAGTAGCTGGTTCCCCAATCGATTGTGCAGCAACAACCCCAACCATTTCACCAGGATGAACGATGGATTTCTGGAATTGGGTATCAATTTCACCTACAACCCATTCAAATGATAATCTGTTCAATTTGAACTCTTCAATAACACGACGAGCTGCCAATCTAGACCGAATCAAACATTGGAACAATAATGTCGCATTTTCTTGAGCTTCTTTAACTAATGGAGTATCACCACGAACCACCAAAAGTTTCTTACAAAGGTCTTGAACACCATGAACAATCTCGTCCAAATGTAAATCTGAGGCCTTGTTTCTACCAGAATGGAACTTTTGCTGAGCATTTTGAATGATACGACGTAAGTTGACTGGTAATGGCCAGTTGAAGTCACCGTTGGTGAAACAAACTTCTCTCAAATATTTACGGTCAGATAACAATTGCTCGTATTCGATATCCAATACCTTTTGCAATTGTACATCACCCTTGATGTCTTTACCAGATTCAAGTAATGAATCGGAAATAGATCTTTCAGGATCAAGTAAATCAATACGGTAACGACGTTCAAATACTTCGTCTGATCCTGGAATAGTATCAACCGATTGTTTTTCTACTTGAGTACCATCAATACCATCTTCACCATAAACGAATTGAATAATGTCACCCAAGGAGTTTCTTGTGGTCCCATCGTAATGGACCATAATATCTTCCAAGGCTTTAACCAAACGACGTTGAATATAACCAGTTTCTGCGGTTTTGACGGCAGTATCAATAAGACCTTCTCTACCAGCCATAGCGTGGAAGAAGAACTCCTGAGGTGTCAAACCTCTCAAGTAGGAGTTTTCAACAAACCCTTTAGATTCTGGGGAATAATCATCCTTGGTGAAATGTGGTAAAGTACGGTCAGCAAACCCGAATGGAATTCTCTTACCTTCGACAATTTGTTGTCCTACACATGCCGACATTTGCGAAATATTAATAAAAGAACCCTTGGAACCAGAAACCACCATTTGTTTGACATTGTTCAAATCCTTCAAATTCATTTCTGCTGAACGACCAGCAGTATCTCTAGCTTGGTTTAGAACACGAGAAACATTATGTTCGAACGATTCTCTCAATGTCATACCTGGTTCTGGCTCTAACTCGTTATGTTGAGCTTGCAAGATGATTTCTTGCACCTTGTCTTTGGCTTCTTGAATGGTGGTGGTAACGGTCTTCATGGTACTGGCATCAGCAATAGTATCACCAATACCAATAGAGAAACCGTTGTGCAACAACCAAAAGTTCACGACCTTTTGGATGTTACCAAACAATTGTGCACATACAGTTGGCCCTTTTTCTCTCATGACAGTGTGAATTAACCCACCACCAGTGGCACCAACTGTCTTTTTGTCTACAACCCCAAACATGATTTCACCATCGACAATCAACATTCCTGAATCCTTTGGACTCAACAAGTTTCTACCATCATCAAACCGTTGTAAATGAATACCTTTAGGAATAGCCATGGACAAAATCTGCTTACCAGTCCATAATGGTTTAGGTTTGACGATTGCTGGTGGTGGAATAACACCGTCCCAGTCAGGAATCCAGTATAGCATATTCATTACTTGCTCATACTCGATATAGTTGTCTCTTAACGTCATTTTACGAATACCACACAAAGTATCTTGCACAATACCCATAACTGGTTTGTTCGATTGTGGAGAAACAATTTGCAATGGAACAGCACAGATTTGTGACAATTCTGCTCTGGTTTCTGGTGATTGAGGAACGTGCAAGTTCATTTCATCACCATCGAAATCGGCATTATATGGAGAAGTAACAGATAAATTCAATCTGAAGGTCGAATAAGGCATGACTTTTACTCTATGGGCCATCATGGACATTTTATGCAAAGAAGGTTGACGATTAAATAACACAGGGTCGTCATCCATCAAATGTCGTTCAACTTTCCACCCATATTGTAATGCAATATCTCCTGCTCTCTTGTTGTATCTCAAGTCAATACGATCACCGGTATCTCTGATAACGTATTTTGCTCCCGGATGCTCATTTGGACCGTTACGGACATATTCGGTTAATCTATGGATATTGTATCTAGTGACGATTTCTGGATAAGACAACGTTCTGGCAATGGAAATTGGCACCCCAACTTGGTCTAAGTCCAAGTTTGGATCACCAGAAATAACAGTACGGGCAGAAAAGTCCACTCTCTTCCCCATCAAGTTTCCTCTCAATCTTCCTTCTTTACCTTTCAATCTTGCTCTGATGGACTTGATGGGTCTACCAGTTTTCTGTAATGCTTGTGGTTGACCTGCAATATCGTTATCCATGTACGTGGCTACGTGGAACTGTAATAACGCTTCAAATTCGCTGATAACATGCTGGGGAGACCCGTCCATTTCCAATCTTTGAACATTGATATTGGCCTTTATCACATCGGCCAACTTGAAAGTCAAATCATCTTCTCCTCTAGCAGTGTCGTTGAATGCAATAGATGGTCTTACTGGTGGTGGTGGAACTGGTAAAACTGTGATTAACATCCATTCTGGTCTCGCGTAGTCTTCGTTAAACCCTAATCTATGGCAATCTTGCGGACTGATATGCTTTAAAACACTCAAAATCTCCGATGGAGTTAAAAGTCTACGTTCTGGTTGGTCGTTTTCTTCAAATTGCTTGTTGTTTTTCCAAGTCCCCCATAATTTCAACCCGTCTCTTCTGATCTGAGGCTGTGTGTGACCACAGCCACCTCTCTTGGGGGCATCGGGATTTTCGTCGTCCTGGATATCGGTTTCACAAACCATTTTCGTTTTACAAATACTCCATACCGCATTAAATCTCTTTTTAGGGTCCCTTATTCTGATAGCCTGGGCCATTTGTGGGTTTGTTTCGTCCAATAACAACTTCCCACAGTGCATACAAACCGATTCACACACCTTCTTGATTTTGGCAATAAACCCAATGTGGAATACCGGCTTGGCCAATTCAATGTGACCAAAATGACCAGGACATTCTGCCATGTCTTCACCACAGGTTTGACACCGGAAATTCCGGTCAATCGACCCCAATCTCGGGTCGTTTAAACCGCCTTCTCTGGGTTTTTTCGTGGTCTGGTCCATGGTTTCTGGGTACTCGATTTTGGCCACGGAAATGGCCCTCACTTCCTCGGGCGAAAGAAGCCCAAACTGCACTTCCTTGACCGATCTCAAAGGGGCACTGGAATATGGAAACTGACGACTCATATTAACAAATTAACAAAGAAATTAAACAACAATAAACGAAACTTTTTTTTACTTTTGATGAATGTACCGGGAATAACAAAAAAAAGACCAATAACCAAACACGCTAACACGCTTCTTAATCAGTAAATCCAATTGACAACGCCGGGTCCGTCGTCAACACAATAATTCCCACTAAACTCTGTTCTGACAATCAATTGAATGACTGGCGGGGTCGAGCTAAAATCACAACTAAAGACGCTAATCAATCGGGGAAATTCGCAAATGTTCACTAGTTCGGCAAGCAGGATTGAATTTCTGCGTGAAAACTAGAGGATTACGATTATTAATGGGTAATAATGGTCTATTCCTAATGAGAGTAGTGTTGGTTATTTTATTGGAAAATTTTCATGGTGCGTCGCCACTAGTGGGCGACATGCGACATTGGGGCTGCGACATTTTTCAGCCGCGAAAAAAGACATTGGCACCGTTGTGCGAAGTGGCGGCCGCTACCACGGCCTGGGCCCAAGTTACCACGAGCTGCGACGACTTACCACGATTGAAGTAGGTACTTTGCCAGATCTAGTTCCTTTGTTTTGGTTTTGGTTTGGTTTTGGTTTTGGCTTTATTGTTTGATTACGGTGTCCGGTGAAGACTCCAGTGTATGGGTAGAATTAGTTTACCACACCTGAACCAGTGTAGAATTTCTACGTCCACAACCACTGCGTTGTGCGAAAATGCCTCTGCTCATACTGCTCTAGTGGGCCCTATTATAATATTTTCTGCTTTAATTGGCCTCACTAGTCATGTCAATTGAATATTTGCTGTGTGGCTACTTGATCCATAATCATGTACATTCATACCTTATATCAACGTATACTTGTCCAACTGCTACTTTAACCCTTTCCTCTATCTGTAGTAATTTATTCTTTTCAGTAATCTAAGTCTTATTATTTGCGAGCTCACTATGTAGCTCTAGAACTGAAACTCTTTACCTTTGCACTCTTCACCTCCTCCACATTTTGGATCTTCGCCTGAAACACATGTGCACCTCACTTGGCACCTCACTTGCACACCTTTTTCACTATCCCGTCATGCCCAATAACTACATTCTCTACTATCTTTTGTATATTGATATTGTCAACACTAATTACATTTTTACACCTCAACTTCGTCCAACGGTTCATTTAACTAACATTTGTGCTTCTCGGCTCTTCGTTCACGAAAAAAACTTGGCCATGGCCTTCTTTTGTTTCTCTTTTCTGGCCTTGATTGTTCTCTTTACCTCTTGTAACCCTTGTACAATGGCTCCATCGTTAGGTTCGAGCTTGTGAGCTTCTTCCAATGACTTCTGTGCTGACTCTTCGTCCTTGGCTAAAAGATATCCCATACCTTGTCTATATAAGGCCTTGACTTTCGATTTCTCGTCCAAAACCTCTACTTCTAATGCTTGTGCCGTAGCAGTAATGACTTTCTTTCCTTGCTTCAACTTAAGTGCTACTAATGCCTCGTTCAACAAACATGCTACCTTCAATTTGTACAAAGTAGCCAAATCCTCCTCAGATAAATCTTCTGGCATGTAATCCTTCAAGAAACCAGACGCTTTATGATACTTCTCCCACGCAGTTTCTAATGCTCCTTGTTTCAATTGCGCAGTTCCAATTTCCTTCAAAGCGTTCACTGCCCCAAAAACGGACTGTGGGTCGTTCACATTAATGTTATCGTTGTCGTCCAAAACTTCCTCATAAACATCCCCAGTGGCATCACCGCTGGCGGTGACTTGAGCAACGTAGTCATCTGGCAATTGACCACAGTCTACAATAACCCAATCTTGCTTGGGTTTGTCGTTTGGGCCCTTTTCACAACGTTCAAGTCTACGAACTATAGATTTACCCTCAATAACTTTCCCAAAAACTACGTGCTTCCCATTCAAATGAGGAGTCGGAACAGTAGTGATGAAAAATTGCGATCCATTAGTATTAGGACCAGCATTGGCCATAGATAACAAAAATGGCTTATCGTGGGTCAACTTGAAATTCTCATCTTCGAACTTCTCGCCGTAGATAGACTCACCTCCGGTCCCATTACCAGCAGTAAAGTCTCCTCCTTGACACATGAAGTCCTTGATGACACGGTGGAATCCACTGCCCTTGTAGTGCAATGGTTTTCCCATACTGCCTACACCTTTTTCTCCAGTACACAAGGCCCTGAAATTTTCAGCAGTCTTGGGAACAACGTCGTCAAAAAGCTCAAACACAACACGTCCTTGAGCTGCACCGTCTGCACTAATATCAAAGTATACAATTGAGTGTTTTTCAGTCATTCTGTCTGTGGTTCTCTACAAAGAATAGATTATTATTGAAAAATGTTTAATGCGAGATTTGACCTTTAAATGAACTTTCTAGAAGGTCCTGCAGGGACTTTTTGCATCCAAATCTCGAAACGGAAATCGACGGTTTTGATAGAACGTTCTAGTAAAATTGGGCCCACGAGGGGAACAAAGTGGAACTGTTGTAGCACCTGACAATCTACTTACTTTGATAACCCCAACTAACGGCACCACAGGACAATTTCTGGAATGATCTGTTGCGCTACCATGTGTATGTATTGGCAGTCCTTTAGGTTTAACGGTAGTCTGGGCTCGAGGAGGTTGCGGGTGCTGTACAGTGGACGTTCCAAAGCAATAGCAGTGGAGAGATCTTTTGTTTTTAAGTGCTGGTGTTTTTTCCAAAAAGTGAAGTTCTCTTCTGCTTGTCACGTAATTTGAGTTCCTGCTGTCTGAACCAACGTCGACTGCATTAGGTGCTACTAATTAGCTCATTCTGGCTGCAAATGTATTGAAGAGTTCCAGTACTGTTTAATACTCAACTATTGCAGGTGCTCTATTTCCTCTACAATAAAGTTTAACCTCTGTAAATCTCTATCCTGGCCATTCTGTTATTGCCAACACCACCTGAAACCTTTGGACATGTTCTGTTGCTTGCTGTGTAGGTAGCATTTCTCACTCAAGGTTGCTCAATGGGGTTTGGAGAATGCAACGTCCCCAATTTTATCGTTCATATTCATGATCTTTCAATGCTGAACTTTTCACCTGTTAACTACACTAGTATATACGGTTAACACCCATATGTAGTCGCGACATGATTCTTTTTGATGCTCGGTATTTCTCTTCTTTTCATCATGGTTGTTTAAGTCTTAGAAATTTTTTTGCAACTATGTAAAAAATCTCAAATAAGACCAAATTCCAATTACGGAATTCAGCTTAATACGTCTTGTCTTGTTTTCCAACTTTACTAAGTTTCCCAATTATCAAAACTTTACTTCTAAACTACAATAAATACATAAATTAATTGTGCTGTGCCATTACTCCATTCATTCTATAATCTACAAGCTGAAATTTCTCGCATTGGTGAGTCTGTCCTAACAGTGTTGAAATTCTATTTCCACTCAAATTGAAACACTTCCACCAGCAAATTAAGGCAATACTTCAGGAAATCAACCGTTTGCAATTGAATTGTGACCACTTCTGCGCAATTCTTTCCGCACTTTCAACAACACATTGTCCGTTTTCTCAGTTTGACTCCTACATATTCTCTTGCCTACTAAAATGTAAACCGCTCTATACCTAAAGCAACCACTGTAACAACCACCAAGCTTACTTTTCAAATTCTGCCCTAACTTTATCGAAATATGGATGGTCCATTGCTTCTTGCGCAGTCAACCTTTCCTGGTGGTCATACCTCAAAAGCTTATCAATAAAGTCGTAAAACTCAGGGCTAACCAAATGTTGGTTATTTTCGTTTCTGAACCGTTCCCATGGCCTTCTGTTGTAGTGGCCCAAGTCCTCATACTCCTCAGACAATGTCAACTGGTATTTCTCGAGGTACTTGTTCAAATTCTCCGACCCCAACACTCTGACAATCTGCACCAATTGATCAGTGTTGGATCTGCCGTGGAAAAATGGCTCCTTCATAAACACCATCGAAGCAAGCATACATCCAAAACTCCACAAATCAAGCGAATAATCATACAACCGGAAATTCACCAACAATTCCGGGCCTTTAAAGTACCGTGAAGCAACTCTAACGTTATATTCTGTGCCAGGATGGTAATATTCCGCCAAACCCCAATCAATTAGCCTTAACTTTCTCGTAGTATGGTCAATCATGACATTGTGCGGCTTCACATCCCGGTGCATAATCCCCATCGAATGGGAATAATCCAATGCCCGCAACAATTCGTACATGTAATAACGAATATCATAGTCAGAAAACGTCGGATAAAGCGTCCTGAAGTCTACATTGTCTACATGTTCAAATATCAATCCCGGGGTCTTGGATTGACGTTCTCGCACGACGTCGAGTAAAGTAATGATATTTGGTCCGGAACACAAATTTTTCAAAATGGAAATCTCCCTCTTTATCTTCTTCCGTCTCACTGGCTTCAACACCTTTATAACCACTTTTTCTCCCTTGACTAAATCTATGCCTAGAAACACTTCTGAGTATTTTCCACGACCCAACTTCTTAATAATTTCGTAATTTTCCTGGCTGTTCCATTTGATGTTCATGTCATCGTAGTCCCAGTAACTCTGGGATTTTGTTGCCAATACGTCGGCGTATACTCGAGAAACTGAACTCACACTGTATGGAACCGACATATTCTTATACAAGAAATAGTTGACAAGAAGGTACCCGAGAACAAAAATGCACACAAAAAACCGTAACTTCCTGAAACTCGTCACCGTTATGTCTTTTGCTTCTTTAGCTGGCGAAACTGGTTTTGATCGTGAGTTTTTTTTAATTTCGAGAAATCATGAGTCACGTGATACAATATAAAGGTGCTGTTTTCGCGTAGAGAAAATTTACCACCAGGGGCATTTGTTTGCGCGCGAGATTACGCTCGAGAACGTTTAGCTAAAGAGTCGTATTGTTTCCAGCGAACGAATTGGTCCATTGTTGAAATTTTAGGCACTAAACAAATAAAACCAACTCCGCTGCAATCGTCAGCAGTACTAATTTATAGCTGGTTAATCCAAATATTGTCCCTTGTTCTCTACTATATATACAATTTATATGACGAGTGTGTAGTAAACCGGTCCACCTAGTATCTGCTACATCGCTAGACTAAGTTGGCAATGTTCATTGTGTTGCGAAATTTTGATTTGCTGCTTAGTTTCTCCTTTTTCCTCACATCTTGAGGTTAGAGAAACTAGACCCAAGCGAACCTAATGGATCCTTCTTTTCCTTCTTTCTCCTAGCTGCTGCTTTACCCTTACTAACCGAGTCAGCAGCCTCCTGAAGTTGTTTCCGCTCCTGGTCTTTTTTGGCCAACTTTCTTCCTCCAGATTGTAACTCGTAGTTCTCCAAGAAGTCGTCCAACATGTCCTCCAAATCCGGTCTTTCATCCTTAAGATCAAATGGCTTGTACTCACGTTCTTCATCATCGTCATCTTGTTCCATCTTCTTCGATAGTTGCTCGAATCTGTCGTCAAGTAATGTTAATCCTTCAGTTCTGAAGTTAGCAGAGGAAGACATGGAAAACGACGATGTGTCGGTCATCGCACCTTTCTTTTTCCGCATCTTCGTCTTGGACTGCTTCTTTCCCGAAATGTTGTTGAAATTTGGCAATTCCGGAACCTCGTCTTCTTCGTCTTCAAAGTCATCGTCAGAATCCCACTCGTTAACTTTGTTGCTAGTTTGTTTCTTAAATTTACTGAAATCAGCCCTCCACGCACTATTAACAGCAGCAGATGCTACCTCGATGCCTTCTGGCGCCTCACCGTCGTTATAAAGGGCATCTTGCGGATCTACAAATTTTTCATCCTGGTCATATTTGGCGTATTCGTCTTGATAATTGTCCAAATCCCACTCATCGTAGTCGTCATCGTAGTCATCGTCATTGTAGTACTGTTCAGCATCAGATCCATAGTAGAACTCCTCATCGTCGACCTCTCCAGACTGCAATAAGTCTCCATACAATCCTTCGTCTTTTTCGTCAATATAGGCCTCATCCTCTAATGCCTCCAACACCTCACGAAGTCTTGGGTCCATATCGGGCTTGAACCCAGCCAATTCATCAGGAATGGCCTGGTACGGATTTTGCGCTACTTTACGTACTGTTTGTGATGGTGCATTATCACCAAATAAAGTCTCGATATTGTCCAAATTCTTTGCTTTTTTCTCCTGGGCCAGGATGAAAACACCATCCCCTTGTCCTATAGGCTTCAAATGTTTCATATAATCGTATTTGGTGTCGTCGAAGAAAATCCCGTACTGGGCAGCTTCACCTTCGTTATTTCTTACATTTTGTAATTCATCAAGGGAAAGTTGCTGTTCTATATCCTTAGCCAGAAGGATCTTTTGACTGGAACTGTGACCAGACGCTGTGGACTTGGACTTTCTGCTGGGTTGTTCTGCTAAAACGAACTGTGATGCATCGTCATCGTAATATCTGGCATCGTCGTGGGCACGATGGACAACGGCAAACGTTTTGGCGTTTTTCTTATCGAATCTCCTTCTGGACATGATCGTATATCGATGCTGTGAACCTCGGTCTCAGGTGTTAAATAGTTCGTTTCGTGATGGTAAAGTTGGAGTTTGATTATCTTGAAAATTTATTTTTAAGAATTTCGCAGGTGCGATGAGATGAGCATTACACAGAAATTACGAAATAGCGAAAATGGCACTAACGTGGCCGGTTTTCAGTTCCAGACAGATTGGATGCACACAGAACATAATAATGTTGTCACCATTGCCTTTTTTCCGGTGGAAAAGCGTTGGTTGGTTGTGTTGGTGTAACTGTCCATAGGAATGGCTGCAAAAAAAAGTACTGGTGATAAGCAAATGCTACGAAAATTGATATTTATTAACCTATCTACTCTCCTTCGCCTTAAGCAAGACATTATTCCAATCACTGAAACGTACTGCTGTGATCTGAACCAAAACTAAAAATGTCACACCACAGATTAAGCCGTACCATAAGCCTAGGAACTCTAAAGACGTATGGAATGCAAGTACGTAGCCCACAGGTAATGCCACACCATAGTAGCTCACCAAGTTGAGGATAGAGCCAATCTTCTGTCTTCCTTGGCCACGTAAAACCCCGGCACATATTACGTTCAACGCATCTACCAATTGGTTCACGGATGCTACTGCCAAAACCTTATCAGACATGGCAATGACAGCCTCGTCATCGGTAAAGATCCGGGAAATGGCATCTCGTTTGAAATATAATACCAGCCAGTTGGTGACAGCAATTAATGATGCTAGTAATGTCGAGACTTTTGTAGTAGTTTTGGCTCCGTGTAAATCTTCCTTTCCCAACCAATGACCAATTCTTGTACTCACAGCAACTGCGATAGAGAACGGAAATTGGAACACAAGGGAAGCCACATTAGAAGTAATTGACTGGGCTGCTAGAGCTTCAGTACCAAACCGTGCAGCTAAAATAGTGAGAACTTCAAAAGCGAGGTATTCCGCTTCAATCATAATTACGCCAGGTATAGATAATTTGAGCATTGGGACCCAATTTTCTAACGCAGTACGGAGATCAATACCACCCCAACATTCTCTACCGTCAATAAAGTATACATATGCCCCAAGCAACAATGGTTGCATAGTGCTGGAAATAGAAATGGCAATAGGCGACCCCACATAGCC
>ERZ778017.3036-NODE-3036-length-12448-cov-5.417897_pt1 | contig 12448 bp, 13 predicted proteins | sample MGYA00375747_ERZ778017 | MGnify/ENA primary metagenome ERZ778017 (study PRJEB29350, sample SAMN05509838) | bioreactor metagenome | biome: bioreactor; material: wastewater | place: South Africa: University of Cape Town | collected 2014-03-17 ... | reverse complement strand
ATGCGAGAATAGCTCAGCTGGTAGAGCACGACCTTGCCAAGGTCGGGGTCGCGGGTTCGAATCCCGTTTCTCGCTCAAATAAATTGCTGGTATGTACTAGCAACATTTCTCATAAGGTTATGTTGTAAGTTTGTGAAGATTGTTGATAGCAAGGAAATAAAATTATGTATACCAGGGTGGTGGAATTGGTAGACACGCAAGACTTAAAATCTTGTGGACATTTGTCCGTGCGGGTTCGAGTCCCGCCCTTGGTACATAGTTTCTGAGCCTTTTGTTTCAGCTAGTAAATACTTCAAAAGCTACTTATCACACGTCCAAAAGAAATCTCTTTAAAGCTTACACAAGTTTATCACTTTTTGGTTTGTCACTATACATAAAAAATTATTGCCTATCAGTTGCTCACAAGCTCATATTCTTATTTAACTGTTAAGTAAGGTTTTAGCTTTTCGAAAACAGCTTTTTCAATAATATTTAATCCTAATAAACTTTCTATACGCTCAAACCTACCTTTCTTGGTGCGGTAATTTAAAATTAATTTCACCTTTTCATAAGATAAATAAGGATGGGCTACTAAAGTTTGAAAGCTAGCTTGATTGATATTAATTTTCTTAGGCTGGAAGTCAGTTGCAATATATGTGTATTGAAACATATTAGAGATTGGCAAAGAATCTAGTCCATATATTTCTTGGTACTGTGCTTTCTGCACAAATTCACCTAATTTGTCTCTATATTTTATAATTGTAGTGGCCCTTTTATTGCCTATACCAGGCAAGGATTGTAATTGTTGTATTTCTGCTGTGTTAATATCAAAAGCTTTTATATCAATATTGATCTCTAATCTGTCGCTTGAGCCAGTTAAATAGCTTAGTGGTAATGAACATATTTTGTCCATCTATTTAAAACAGTTTGAAAATCTGTAGGAAGGGGTGCCTCAAAATACATATTCTCTTGAGTGGTAGGATGTGTAAACCCTAAGGAGTATGCATGTAAAGCTTGTCGTGGCATTATTTGAAAACAGTTTTCTACAAAAGTCTTATATTTTGAGAATTGTTCTCCTTTTACAATTTGGTACCCTCCATAAGCAGCATCTGCAAAAATAGGATGTCCTATATGCTTCATGTGTGCTCTAATCTGATGAGTACGGCCTGTCTCTAGCGTACATTTTACTAACGATACATACCTTAGTTTTTCCACAACGTGGTAGTGAGTGACAGCACGTTTGCCCTTTTCAGGATTAGCATAAGGAGCTACAATTCGCCTATCTTGCAAGCTTCTGTCTAAGTTAATATCAATAGTGCCCGTTTCTGCATCAGGCTCCCCCCAAATTAATGCATAGTAGGTTCTTACTATGGAATGATCATAAAATTGCTTAGCGAGCGCAATAAGGCTTGCTTCTGTCTTAGCAACAACCAATAATCCAGAAGTGTCTTTATCAATACGGTGTACAAGACCTGGCCTACCTATATTATTTGTCGCGGTAGGAAGGTTGTCGAAATGATAAATAAGAGCATTTACCAACGTCCCTGTCCAATTGTTATGGCCTGGATGTACAACCATGCCAGCTGGTTTGTGTACTACCATAAGCGTTTCATCCTCATATACAATATCCAGTGGGATGTTTTCTGGTAGTAGCTCATTATTACGAGGTGGATTGGGCAGTACTATTTGTATTTTATCATGTGGCCTAATTTTATAATTAGCTTTCGTAGGATTGCCATTAACCAAAACAAATTGATTGTCAATAGCTAGTTGGATCTTATTGCGGCTGGTATTAGGTAGACGGTCTATCAAGAACTTATCAATACGATAAGGTTTTTGTCCAGGGTCTACCATAATGCTATGGTGCTCAAACAGACTATCTTGAATTTCTATGTTAGGATCTTCTATCACAATTTATAAGGTTGGTATGTGCAAAATTAGTTAATAGAATTTTTGTCTAACTACATTTTAGTCCATTATTGCAATTCACTAGTGCAATTTATAGACTTGTACTTCCTGTTGGTAGATTGGCGACTGCTTTTTCAGCGTCTTCGGCAGCAGCCTTGGCTAAAACGGTATAAGACTGCTTCAACAAAGAGTCTATTATCCTTGGCTGTTGGTCCTACTGTGCCTGATCGTCCTGGCAAGAGATCTTTGATTTTTTTCCATTGCTGGTCTGTTAGTGCATAGCGTCGCATATATTTCTCCTATTTTTAGCTCTGCATACAGCTAACTTACTCTTTTTTACACTTTTATACCTAATTTGTCTTATGTTTTAATTGTTGACACACCCTATTAACAATTTCTTTATAAAATTCTGTATCAATTATTGTATTAGTCATTGTAAAGTTATGGCTCCTAATTTTATTTAACGATATCAAAAGATGTGAATTGAGCTTGTAAATGGTAGATTATGTGTAGAAATTTTAATTTCTTGCAGGCAGATGTATAATTATTTACTGAACTTGTAATGTGTGTATGATGCACTAAATGCTTCTTTGTAAAGTATCAGTGTATTATTTAGAAATTTTATATAAAACTCTATGCTAGCTGAACTAGGCAAATTTATTAAAGTAAATTTTAAGCGCCCCAACAATGGCCTTATACAGCTTATTCTTATTCATGCACTTGTATTTTTTGTTTTAGTAGTTAGTAAAGCTTTTTGCGTATTGTTTGGCTATGAAACTTACTATCAACGTATTTACCAATATCTTGTTTTACCTGCTAGTTGGAAAGTGTTTTTAGAACAGCCTTGGAGTATTTTTACTTATTTCTGGATACATGAGCAGTTTTTTTCCATTATATGGAATTCTCTTTTTTTATATGCTTTTGGTCAACTGATAGTATCCATTTGGAATAGCAAGGTTTTACAGTTTATGTACGTATTGGGAGGTATAGTGGCGGCTATCTTCTTTTTGCTATTATACAACTTAGCACCTGGCTTACAGGGTTATACGGGTAGGCTTGTAGGTCCTTCTGGGTGCTTGTATGCGGTTATGGTAGCTGTAGCAATAGCGCTGCCAAATTTTTATTTTAGGCTACTTTTTCTAGGTGGTATCAAGATTAAATATATAGCTGCAGCCTTATTACTATTGGCTTGCTTTGAGTTAACAAGCCACCAAGCAATTGCTGTAGCACACTTAGGGGGGGCTTTATCTGGTTATATATGTGTGCAATGTATACGCAAACTGATACATGGACGTTCATTTTTGAGCTATTTTTCAAACATTATTAGGAGGAAAAGAAAGTTTAAGATAACTTATAGCCAATCTAGTAAGGTAGCATCTGTACAAGCTTCTAAGTTAGCTGAGCAAGAGCAAGTACAAGTACAAGTACAAGTAGATGCTATACTTGATAAAATTGCTGCTTCGGGGTATGAAAGTTTAACCCAGCAAGAAAAAGAGCAATTATTTCGCGCCAGCAAATAAATATTTTAAAGTGTAAACTCTAACTGAAGAATAATATGCGTTTTCCCTTAATTAGATTTTTATTAAAAATGGTAGGAACTGAACTCTTATTCAAAGAAATTATAAAATTATTTCATAGAGAAGTAGATGCTGTTAAAGAGGAAGTTAGCAAGAAAATGGGTAAGTTTCTTATAAAAGGTTTGTTAGGATTAATGTTAGCCACTTTACTGATGATAGGTTGTGTGTTTGGGTTACTAGCATTAGCACTTTACTTAAATGAAGTTTTCTATAGTCCTTATAAGGGCTTTCTTATGGTTGGAGGTGGCTGTATATTGTTAGTGCTGTTGACAGTAATAGTGTTCAGTATACGTAATTCTAACAACAACAACAAATTAACCCAATAGCAAAAGTTTTATTTTGGTATGTTTGGTTCAAGAATGGCTTGCTGTGTATGTATAGTTAGATTTGTGTGAAAAGGAGCCATTCAAATCCATATAATAAGCTTTAAGCTATGGGGATAAACAAAATCAAGTTTTTATATAAATTCCTTATAATAGCCTGTTTTTGGGTTAATAATTCTCAATCAAGTTATGCTATTAGTAGTAAGCTCAATGGAACTATTACCAATTATAGGCCTACATTATTTCCTGTACAAGATCAGCAAGGACGGCTACAAATTGTAATCCGCTTATTTAATCAAGATAAGGAATTATATGCTTTGTTGGTAGATCCATATAGCCTGGCTGTATCTCAATCTCGTTTTTCTGTTCTTACGTTACGTAAAGCAGGCGCCAAGGGAAATTTGCCTGGTTATTTTACCTGGCAAGAGTTAGAGGATTCACCTTATATCCGTTTAATTAGGCACTGCGAAAAACCACCTTATCCACTTCAAAACGATGGTATTAAACATGCTCTTGGTGTTTCAGAAGGATATTTCCTTACTATAGACATGTGTCCTTCTTCTAAAACTTTTGATAAAGAATTTTTTGAAAAATTAATTGCCCTTAACTCAAAGCAAGCTTCATTTCCTATAGGTATTGGCATCACTGGCTTATGGATGTTAAGTCATCCCCATGAATTTTCTTGGCTTTGTAAACAACAGAGCCAAGGAAAGTTAAGCATTACCTGGGTTAATCATACTTTTCGTAGCCAATATTACCATGATTTGCCATTAGAAAAGAATTTTCTACGTTTTAGTATGGTAGAGCTGCCTGAAGAAGAGCGTATCCGTTTTATACAAGCAAGTTTACAAGATGAGGTGTTGTTAACCGAACAACTTCTTTTGGAACGTGGTCAATTACCTTCTGTTTTCTTTCGATTTCCGGGTCTGGTCTCCGATGAATATTTAATGCGTATGATCAGCAATTTAGGTCTTATACCTTTAGGAACAGATGCTTGGTTAGCTAAAAATGAACAACCTCAATTAGGTAGTATTATATTAGTTCATGCCAATGGCAACGAGCCATCAGGTCTTGCTAAGTTTATGAAATGGCTGGATGGTACCAACAAGAAGGATATAAAATGGCTTTCTTTAATGCATCTAGCACAGGGGTTAATAAGCTCTTGAAATTACATAATCTATGACCCTTAAATTGGCTGGAGTAACGCTGCCGATCAACCGTTGATGGCTTCACTTAAGTAAAAGTATACTTGCGTGCCTTTCTAACTATAAACATAGCCTCGTATGTCCTTACCTAACCAGCTTATTACCACCACAAGTCCTTACTTATTACAACATGCTCACAACCCTATTGAGTGGTATCCTTGGGGCGAGGAAGCTTTACGCAAAGCAAAACAAGAAGATAAACCTATTTTGCTAAGCATTGGTTATGCTGCCTGCCATTGGTGTCATGTAATGGCTAGAGAGTCCTTTGAAAATGAGGAAGTAGCAGCTATTATGAATAGACATTTTATCAATATCAAGGTAGACCGTGAGGAAAATCCTGATGTAGATCAGGTAGCTATTGCAGCTATGCAAGCCATGGGTATACAGGTCGGTTGGCCTTTGCACATATTTTTAATGCCTGACCAGCAACCTTTTTATGGATGTACTTATTTGCATACTGCAGCTTGGAAACAATTACTAAGTAGTATAGCAACTGCATTTAAAGAGCATAGAGCACAGCTAGTAGAATCATCTTTCTATTTTGTAAAAACACTACAGCAAGGTGAAGAACAGCAGCTATGTTGTCAAGCTAACACTTCCGACTTTACATGGACATTCATTCAACAGATTTTTCAAAGAATTCATCAATATCTAGATCCGTATCGAGGGGGTGTACAGGGAGGTCCTAAATTTCCACTACCTAGCATCAGTATGTTCTTGCTACAGTATTACCGAATTTTCCACAATAAAGAGGCTTTACAGCAACTCGATTTAAACTTAATTAAAATGGCTTATGGCGGTATATATGATCACCTAGGAGGTGGTTTTTATCGCTATACTACAGATGAAGCATGGAAAATTCCACATTTCGAAAAAATGCTTTATGATAATGCGCAGTTAATTAGCCTTTATGCACATGCTTATATGGATACTAAAAATCCTTTATATAAGGATACGGTGAAGGAAACTGTAGACTTTGTAATACGCGAACTGTTGCATGAGTCAGGTGGATTTTACGGTTCTTTAGACGCTGACAGTCAAGGTATAGAAGGAGCTTTTTATACTTGGACATATGAAGAAATAGAAAATATTTTACAGAAAGACGCAGTTCTCTTTGCACAATATTTTCCTATTACCAAACAGGGAAACTGGTATAATGGACTGAATATTTTATATAGAAATCCTGGTGTGCACTCAGACGAGCCAGTATGCCAGCCAGCAGTTACAGAAGCAAAATTAGACCAAGCCAAACAAGTTTTATATACTGTTCGAGAAACAACTCGTCCCAAACCCTCTTTAGATAATAAGGTTATTGCTTCCTGGAATGGAATGATGATACAGGCCTTAATAGATGCCTATTATGCATTAGGGGAGGTTCATTTTCTGGAGCTAGCTTTACAAAATGCTGCTTATATGGAAAAGTATTTAATTGAAGGCCAACAAGTATGGCATAGCTATAGCCAGAATAAGCATGGTAGAATAGGATATTTAGAAGATTATGCTTGGTTGTCAAAGGTATTTATAAGCTTATATGAAGCCACTTTTCAAGAGCGTTGGCTTTATAAAGCAGAAGAATTAGTACAATATGTACTTCGCCATTTTACCCATGAACATAACGACTTATTTTATTTTACAGACGTTAAAGAGCCTATATTTATAAAACGTACCCAAGAAATTTTTGATCAGGTAATACCTAGTTCTAATGCTGTTATGGCACATAACCTTTTTAGGTTAGGTAGCTTACTAAAACAAGAAGCTTATACAGTAGCTTTTCATAAAATGCTAAGCCAGATAACCCATACCTTGCAGCATGATCCTTTATATATGACCTATTGGGCCAAGCTGCACTTGCTTAAGCTGTACAATATACCTGTTATAGTTATTATAGGTCCTCATAGCCCTATCTGGGGGGCAATCATCAAGCAACATTATCCAGAAGTATTGTTGGCAGGTGCTACGTGCCAATCTACCATTCCTTGGTTGGCTAATTATAAAATGCAAGGAGATAAAACAACAGTTTATATATGTGATGACAAAGCTTGTTATGCACCACTCAACGACTTAGAGAAGACTTTAGAATGGTTAAGGAAATGGAGAAGCGAGCAAACCGTTTAAGGTAATACTTGCATTTATTGTAGAATCTGTTAATATTCGCCTGAATGCCTTAAACTTTATAGGCAGTATAGACTTTAACATGAAATGACAAAGTCATACAAGTTTATTCTAGATGCACTAAAACCTTATTGGCTTCACTTATTCTTTTTAGGGTGTATAGAATTGTTTTGGGCTGTTGATCTTTCTTTAAGGCCTTATTTGGTAAAGGTCATGTTAGATAAGGTCGAAGGTCATGTGGGGAAGATTATTTACTCATTGTTGCTATACCCAGCAGCTATCTATATTTTCCTTAGCATCAGTAGTGTTTTTATATTTAGGCTGAGTGATTTTATATACTTAAAAGTACTACCTATATTCCGCAATCAGCTTATTCTAAAAAGCCTTGCTAGAGTTCATCAACATCCTTATTCCTACTTTCAGAAAAATTTTGGTGGTGCTATTGCCACACGTATAGGTGAGATGGTAGATGCAGCCGAAACTCTAATTAGTGTATTTATTTATAAACTACTTGCTCATATTTTTGCTTTTATTGTCGCTTGTTATACCATCGGACGCACGGTTCATCCACACTTAGCTTTTATACTAATCATATACTCTATCATCTTTGTTTATGTTAGTTACTTGCTTAGCCAAAAGCCCTATAGGCTATCTAAAAACTATTTGGAAGTATATGCGATTTTAATGGGAAAACTAATAGATAGCATTAACAATAGCCTATCAGTTATCTTGTTTGGAAGACGTAAATATGAGCGTGCATATGTAGCTAAGCAAGCAAGGGTAGAGGCTGATATATCACAAAAACTACAATGGTCATTGCTGGTTAATCAAGCGTTAACCTCTCTCTTTCTAGCATTCTTAATAGCATCCGTATTAATTTATTTGGTATATCTCCGTAGGTGGGGGTTAGTAACTGTGGGTGATTTTTCGTTGACACTAACCCTATCGTTAACACTTGTTAAGAATTTACAGGATATTGTAAGCGATTTCTTAAAATTTTCGCAAAACTTAGGGAAATGTGCATTAGCTATAGAATTTATAGAAGCACCTCCTATTCTACATAAGCCTTTACATACACCTAAGTTAAAGGTTAAAGAGGGTAAAGTAGAGTTACATGAAGTTTGTTTTGGCTATGAGCCTAACAAGCTTCTATTTGACAAACTCTCTCTGGTTATTAATCCACAAGAAAAAATAGGCCTAGTAGGGTATTCAGGTAGTGGTAAAACTACATTTGTTAACTTAATAATGGGAGTCTTTAGTTTGTATTCAGGTAAAATATTGATCGACGGACAGGATGTTAGTGAAGTGAACCAGGATAGCCTGCATCAAGCTATAAGCTTTATACCACAAGAACCTATCTTATTTAATAGAACAATATTAGAAAATATTGCATATGGAAACTTATCAGCTACGGAAGAAGATATTGTTAATGCTGCTAAACAAGCTTATGCTGACGAATTCATAGACAGACTCCCAGAAGGTTATCATACTGTTGTAGGAGAAAGAGGAATGAAATTGTCAGGAGGGCAAAGGCAAAGGATTGCTATTGCAAGAGCACTTTTAAAGAATACAAAAATATTTATTTTTGATGAAATAAGTTCTGTTTTAGATCCATTAACAGAGTCTTGCTTGCAAGAAAGTCTAGACAAAGTTACCCAACAAAAGACTGTAATAACCATTGCCCATAGACTTTCTACTTTAATAAAGATGGACAGGTTGCTTGTTCTTGATAAAGGGAAAATAGTAGAACAAGGCACACATACTGAGCTCTTGAATAAACAAGGGGTTTATAGCCAACTCTGGAAAATACAAGCTGCAGGATTTGAAATTCAATCTTAAGCTCAAACTGGTAAAACCTGCCATTTCCTCCTCATATTTTACAATAAAAAATAAATATTTATAGAATGCCTTAGCTTTTATACAAAACCGGAGTTTAATTCCGATTTTGCATAATAAATACTCGAGTTAGCATATGATTTTTAGTACTTTACAAGATAAACTACTAAAAATAGCGCGTCAATTTCCTGTTATCACTATTACAGGTCCTAGACAATCAGGAAAAACAACGCTTGCTAAGCATATTTTCCCTAACCATACCTATATCAATCTTGAATTACCTAACAATAGAGATTTTGCTATAGCAGACCCAAAGGGTTTTTTGCTGCATATCCTTCTAATCTAATTTTAGATGAAGTACAGTGGGTACCTATCTTATTGTCGTATATACAAGGAATTGTGGATGAACGTGGGCAGAATGGGCAATTCATCCTTGCTGGTTCAGAAAATCTATTACTCTCTGAAAAGATTAATCAAAGCCTTGCTGGCAGAACATATATCTGTAATCTACTGCCTCTAAGCTTGGAAGAATTACAGATATCTACCAGCCATTTCAGTTATATACCTTACTTATATAAAGGATTCTATCCTAAATTATATGCACAGGATTTGAACCCTATAGATTGGCTTTCAGCATATATTCAGACATATGTAGAAAGAGATGTAAGGCAACTTATTAACATCAGACATTTAAAACAATTTCAGACTTTTCTTAGATTGTGTGCAGGCCATGTAGGGCAGATTATTAACTATACAGCACTTTCTAATGCAGTAGGTGTCAGTGATAAAACAGTAAAAGAATGGCTTTCTATTTTGGAAACAACTTACATTGTATACATGCTACAACTGTATTATAAAAACTTTAAAAAAAGCTTATTAAGTCACCTAAACTATACTTTTATGATACTGGCCTAGCTTGTATGCTGCTAGGTATAACTGATCCTAACTTGCTCGCTTGGCATCCTTTACAAGGAAGCCTTTTTGAAAATATGGTTATAATTGAATTACTTAAAAGGAACTTTAACCGTGGGTTATGGACACAGTTTTATTTTTGGCGAGAAAGCAATGGGGTAGAAGTAGATTGTTTGATAGAACGTGAAGGAAAAATATTGCCTATTGAAATAAAATCTACACAAACACTTACTTCTTTCTCAACCAGCAACTTAAAAAAGCTGGTAAACTTAATGAGCGATCATACAGTCGAGCCTTATATAGTATATGGTGGTAAGCAGAGCTTGAATAACCAAGGAATTGACGTGTTAAGTTGGAGGAATCTAGATATACTTATTGATAAGCAGTAGGTATTTTGGAAATATTTTTAATAACGTAATGCACAAGTTTAAACATGATTAAAAGTGATTAATATGGATAATACTAAAATTTCAAATGGGCTACCTCCCAACTACGATCCTTTACAAGATCCAACTTATATGTCTGATGATATGATTAACTATTTCAGGCAAAAGCTTAATAAAATGCTTGATGATTTAATTAACCAAGAAAATCTCATTGCATTAAATAAGGCAGATGGGCCTGGTAGGGAAGCAGAGTACGTAGAGGCCAGTCAAATAGAGGAATTAAGTTTAGAAGAGAATTTACCGTTACAAAACGAAGATCTTTTAAAGAGAGAAGTTGAAAATGCACTATATCGTATCAATCAAGGTACATACGGCTATTGTGAGGAAACAGGTGACCCTATTGGTGTAAGGCGTCTATTGGCTTTTCCAATGGCTAGATATACAACAGAAGTACAAAAGCAAAAAGACGCATTATTACGTTAATGTTATGTAACCCATGTTCCGCAGTTCTTTGTTAAATGTATTAATTATTGAGTATGCTTTTGGAAATTCAATATCCGAAAGCATGGTCAAATAGATAGCTATTTTAAGAAGTGCGGAATGTGGTTTTCTTGTACTGTAAAAAGCAAATTCCCTTTACAGTACAGCCCACTAAAAACTACTTTTAAAGACTTGCTACAAGCCAATACAACATGACAGCTCCTTATCTAACAACAAATAATATAGTTATGGTATGCATGCAGGAGGTAGAACGTAGTGTTTAATTTGAGCTAGAATAAACATAACCATATTTTTATTCTGGGTTTAACAGACCGGGCTAACCTAAGAGAAGTCTATAAAGTTTCATTTGTTAACGAAATATAAGCTTGGGGAAGTTCCAAAGGCTTATGAAGCACGTATGTAGGCTATGCGTGGGGTAAAAGGAGGCATAATTTCCACCGTACGTTTGATGCCGAAAATGGTCATTTAGGGATATATGACCGTAGAGCTCATACAATTGCTCTTCGGCATGCAGATAACTAAAGGCATAAATCTATAAGGGCACGTATAAGAATTAATAAGCTGGAAGATAATTGATATAATCTAAATTATAATACGTGCTACTGCTAGAGACCATAATAAAAATACGTAACTTTACAACCAGTGAAACTACGTATATTTTTTTGAAGTGAGGCTAAAAAAAACATTTACCAACTGGCTTATTACCCGTCATCAGGTGGTTATTCGTAATGAGGAAAACCTGGCTGAAAAAACTACCTTTAGTTTTAGCTATGCTAAACTTATTACGCTATGTTTTTTTACATTAATACTCTTCATGTCGCTTAGTCTAGCATTATCTCATACCATTTTAGGCAAGTGGCTTAACCCTGCGTATATAGAGCAAGAAAATAACAATAAGCTAATACAGTTATATGCTGCTTTAGAAAAGTTGGAAGAAAAGAATGCACAGCAGGATAAGTTTATCAAGCTCTTTCAAGGTATTATGGAAGAAAAAGGGGAGCCTACATACAAGTTAGATGACTGGATTGCTAGTGAGCAGTTGGATACTAAACGGACTAAGGTAGTAGCCAACAATACTGCAGAGCCTGTAGAAGTGGATGATAACTTTATGCCTTTAAACAGTCAATTGGAAGACAATGCGTCTTACCTGGCAGCCACATCTTATAAAGTAGCTACCAATTTACCTGAAGTCTTTCTATTTACGCCCTTAGAAGGGTTGATTACTACACCTTTTAATCCACAGATTGAACATTATGGGTTGGATATTGTAGGGAAAGAAAATGAACCCATTAAATGCATAGCTGATGGTATGGTAATACTATCTACTTGGACTGTAGAGACAGGATGGGTTATTATAGTACAGCATAGCAAGAATTTAATATCTGTATATAAGCACAATGCTACTTTATTTAAAAAGGCAGGCAACTTTGTAAAAAGTGGTGAAGTAATAGCTATTATGGGGAATTCAGGAGAGTTTTCTACAGGGCCTCATCTACATTTTGAACTATGGTATGATGGCAATCCTGTAAACCCTGAAGATTTTATTTCATTTTAATTAAAAAATATTAGACATTGACAATATAATTTATCAACAATCATGTTTAGCAAAAGCAAAAAAGAAATGCAAACAGTAGAGATTAATAATTCAAGCAATATCATAGGAAAAGGTACAACCTTAGAAGGAAATTTAACCACTGCTGGTAATATTA